>Ga0209503_10000463_pt1 | contig 25555 bp, 23 predicted proteins | sample SouAtlMetagenome_2_FD_187448 | JGI IMG/M metagenome (GOLD analysis project Ga0209503, IMG submission 187448) | Marine eukaryotic phytoplankton communities from Atlantic Ocean - South Atlantic ANT15 Metagenome (SPAdes) (version 2) | ecosystem: Environmental > Aquatic > Marine > Oceanic | place... | reverse complement strand
GGCCCCCGAAGAAACGTCCTACCCCTTTACACGCAGGTTGAGCTACGTCCATCAGGCGGTTGTGGCGCGCAAAATGAGCGAGCGATGGAGTTTGGCCCTTGTCCCCTCCTTTGTGCACCGAAACTTTGTGCAAGAAAGCGGCGAGGCCCACGACTTGGCGCTGCTCGGCGTGGGCGGGCGGTGCAAACTCGCGCCTCGTTTCAGCGTCAATGGCGAATACCACCACTTTCTGACGCAGTCCTTTGGCGATGCCTTTTCTCCCAGCCTTTCCCTTGGCGTGGACATTGAGACGGGAGGGCACGTGTTTCAACTGCACATCACCAACGCCCGTGGCATGTTCGAGCGCTCCTTCCTCGCGGAACCCGCTGGAAGCTGGGCCAATGGCGACCTGTATTTTGGGTTCAACCTCAGCCGCGTTTTCACCGTCAAATCGTGAAGCCGTATCTTTGCATCACGTGGCCATGATGCCGCGTGCGTGTTTCACCGACATCGGCACGCCCCCTTTGAAGTTTGCACGAGGCAGAACGAAGGCTTGACAGATTCGGTGCGTATGCCACAACGTGTTGATTCGTGGCGAACCCAATTCAATGAAATTTTCAGACATGGGCCTGCACCCTCAGGTGCTCGACGCCCTCATTCCGCTCGGTTACGAGCAACCCACCCCCATTCAAGAACAGGCCATTCCGCACGTCCTCGACGGCCGGGATGTCATGGGCATTGCCCAGACAGGCACGGGCAAAACCGCCGCATTCTCACTGCCCTTGGTGCACCACCTCGCCCACAACATGATGCACGGCCGCGCTGTGCCTCGGGTCTTGGTCCTCACCCCCACCCGTGAGCTCGCAGCCCAAATCGACGACAACGTCAAGGCCTATGCGAAGAACGTCAAGGTGCGGACGGCGTTGATTTTTGGCGGGGTCAGCCAGCACAAGCAAGTGGCCCAACTCCGCAAAGGCGCCGACGTCCTCGTAGCCACACCCGGCCGTCTGCTCGACCTGTGCAACCAAGGCTTGTTGTCGCTAGAGTGGATTGAATTTTTGGTCTTGGACGAGGCGGACACCATGCTCGACATGGGGTTCATCCACGACATTCGTCGCGTGATGGCCATGCTTCCCGAGAAGCGACAAAGCCTGTTTTTCAGCGCCACCATGCCTGAAAGCATTGTCAAACTGTCGAAGACCATCCTGACCGACCCCATCCGCGTGGAAGTGGCCCGCGTCAGCAGTGCTGCAGAAACGGTGGAACAACGCATGATGTTTGTCAGCCAAGGCGCCAAGCGCGACCTCCTTGTCCAGTTGTTGAACCAACCCGAGGTGGAGACCGCGTTGGTATTCACCCGCACCAAATACGGCGCGGACAAGGTGGTTCGCTACCTGAAAAAGAACAACATTCGAGGCGAAGCCATTCACGGCAACAAGAGCCAGCCCCAGCGTGAAAAGGCGATGAACGCCTTCCGCAAAGGCAAGATTCGCGTGCTTGTGGCCACGGACATTGCGGCCCGTGGCATCGATGTCGAAGGCGTCAGTCACGTCATCAACTTCGAGATCCCCAACATCAGTGAGACGTATGTGCACCGCATTGGCCGCACCGGACGTGCTGGACGCGAGGGCGTCGCCATTTCCATGGTCAACGAAGGCGATGAGCGCAACCACATGCGCGACATTGTTAGGCTCATCAAACGCGACATCCCTTTGAAAAGGGACCACCAATGGCACTTGGATTTGCCTGAAATCAAGGCCGACTCCAAAACCCACAAGGTGCCCAAAGAGGCCGACGCCCAAGGCAGCAAACAACCCTCACAAAAAGGCCGAGGAGGTCAGCGCAAGCGCGGCGGGCAGGGACAACCCTCCAACCGGCGCTCCGGGCAGAAGAACGAATCACGCCGAGAAGGCCGCCGAGAAGGCCACCGTGAGGCAAGCCCCAACCAAAACGGACGACCCAAGCGCGAAGGCCGTCCCAACCGCGAGGGCCGACCCCAAGGAGAAGGATCGCAACAAGGACGTCCAAGCGGCAACCGCCGTTGGAAAAAGAAACCCAAATTCCGTGGCGACAAGCCACAAGGGTCTTGATCTCAAGTTTGGCTTAACGACGGGAACGCATCGCGGCAAGCTGCCTTGACAGAAATCGGGGCAGCGGTGCCCTCTCTACATGTGCCCCGCGCTCTCGCCACACCAAGGCCAATTCTTCCCGAAAGGACAGGCAATCCTGTGCGAAGCTTGGCTTCAGGAACGCTCATTCCAGGAAAGCACATTTCAGGAAAGCTCATTCGTAGCGTGGCTGATTCCAGATTTTGAGGGCATCCGTCTCTTCGACTCCTTCCAACACCTCGGTGACCAGTCCGTCGCTCAACCCCACTTTTAGGTCGCGCCGTTCGTAAATGTTCTCCCCCACCAGCACATCGACAAACGGTTGGTCTCTATCGTACTGAATGAGGCGTTCACTAACCGCCAACACTTGCGTGCGCTCGTCCAACACCACATCGGCGGTGGCGGAATATCCGGCACGCAGAAACTGTCCCTCTTCGAGAATCACGGCGGCTTTGATTTCAAATTGAATGGCACCTCCCTCTGCCAAACCCTTGGGCGCAATGTGCTCGAGGGTGGCTGGAATTTGGCTTCCCTCTATGGCGCCAATGGTCAAACGAATGGGCATGCCTTCGTGAAGTTTCTCTACTTCGCTCTCGTCGATTTTGCCCACGAATTGCAAATCCGCCATGTCCGCCACCGAAGCGATGGTGGTTCCCTCATTGAAGTTGTTGGCCTCAATGACGCTGTTTCCCTTCTTGATAGGGACCTCAAGCACCATCCCAGGCACCGTGGCTTTCACGAGGGTGTTGGAGGCATTGCCGCCACCGCGCGCCGTGACGCCTTCTTGCACAATACGCAGGTTGTCCTCGGCCGCGTAAAGCTCCTCGCGGGCTTGCTTCAAGGCAAGTTCTGTGCGCTGTGCCTCCGCGGGGGCCAACACGCCTCGGGCCAGCAAGTCGGCGTTCCGGTCGTGGTTCAGTTGTGCGTCATCCAATGTGATCTGCGCCCTGGCCAAGCGCGACTCCGCGTTGCTCAACGCCGCCACATCCGGCACGATCATGACCTCGGCAAGCACGTCACCTGCCTCCACGGCATCCCCCGCTTCGACGAGCACCCGTCGCACAATGCCTGAAACCTGCGGCTTGATGAGGATTTCTTGACGCGGCTGGACACTGCCCGAGGCCAACGTCTTCAACACGATGTCCGCCACGCGTGGCGTTTCCGTGCCGTAGGTTGCTTCGGCTTGCTGTTCCTGGTCGCGCAGATGCTTGACCGTGTACACAGTGCCCGCCAAGACGAGCAAGACACCCACCAAAAGGGCAACGAGTTTTCCGTTTTTCATGACTTAAAATTCTGAGATCAGATTAGGTTCGAAGGGCTTCCACAGGTTGCACACGCAATGCGCGCAATGCAGGCAACACACCTGCGAACGCACCAAGGATGGTCATGGTCGTCAGTGCAGTCAGCAGCACATCAAGGGTGACGTGGGGATGGCGGAAAATGCCATTGTCTTCGGCACTGACCAAGTAGGAGTCCAAAGCCTCAAGTGCAAAGACCCCCAAAATGCCACCAATCAATCCCGCGAGAATGGTCAGCGTCAAGGTTTCCACCATGATTTGTACAACGATGTTCCCTGGTGTGGCGCCCAATGCACGTCGCACACCCAATTCGCGGGTGCGCTCCTTGATGGTGATGAGCATGATGTTCATAATCCCGATGACCCCCGCGAAGAGCGCAAGACCGCCAAACACGAACGACACCCAGCGAAAGGCTGCAAATACGGTCGACATTTCTTCGTGCATCTCGGCCATGCTCCAATGGCCAAAACCACGTGGGTCGTTGGGGTGGACGCTTTTTTGGGCTTTGAGAAGGCGAAGCACCTCTGCCACCGCAGTGTCCCCGGGCACATCCTCTCTAATGAGCAGGCTCAACCACCCCACCCTATCTCCCATGTGGAAAGCGTGATTGAAGGTGGTGTACGGCGTGAAAATGCTGTTCTCGGCCTCCTCCGCATCTTCGCCCGTTTGCTGGCTTTTGTACACCCCCACCACAGTGAAGGTCACGCCCTGAATTTGGATGTGGCTGCCGAGGACCTTTTCCTCACGTTCAAAAAGCAATTGTCTCACCCGCTTTCCAATGACCGCCACTTTGCGTCGGTCATCGAGGTCCCGCTGGTTGATGTACCGACCCTCGGTGATGAGAATGGGATCGATGTCCTTGTACACGGGCATGTCGCCGTACACGCCACACGCCGCTGTTTTCAAACCATGCGTCACGTTATTCCCACCGCGCCAACCGCCGAGCTGATTTCGGGGTGCCACAGCGTCAAGCGTCGTGGCATTCTCCACCAAGTATTCCACGTCGGGGCTTGTGAGTTCAATCCTTCGGCCACGTGGGTACCCCTTGTAGGGCAAGCTCGTCGACTCCCCCCACAAAAACGCACTGTTTTTCACGCGGTTGCCCATGTCGGACTTGACCCCTTCTTCCAGGCCGTTGGACGCACCTACCGTGATTAAAATCATGAACAACCCCCAGCCCACGCCGAGCGAACTCAGGAACGTGCGAAAGGGATTACGCAGGAGCACCTGCGCAAGTTCAATCCATGGATCTCGTTCCCACCACCTCATTCGTCACGCAATGCTTCGACAGGTCGGATGGCCACTGCCCGCAGCGCAGGCCCGAGGCCACTGGCGAGTCCCGTGAGCACCAGCACGCCCAGCGCAAAGAGGGCGATGCGGTGATCCACCTGAGGGTTTTGAAAATATTCATGGTTCGCCATGGGGGCCACCACAGACAACAGACCGACCGCCAGCATCAATCCCAAACTGCCACTGACGAGCATGAGCACGGTGGATTCCATGACCACAAGGCTGACAATGCTGCTGTTGGTCGCTCCCAATGCCTTCCGGACGCCAATCTCCTTGGTGCGCTCTTTGACGCCAATGGCGAGGATGTTTGCCACACCCACAGCGCCCGCAAGCAGCGTCATCAACCCAATGCCCCAGATAAACAGACGGATGCCTTCAAAGATGGAGGCATACATGGCGTATTCCTCGTTGTTGTTGTCGACCCGGATCCCCCGGGAATCATCGGGATGAACGGCTTTTACGTCTTTCAACCACGAGAGCATGCGCCCGCTTTGGGCCACGGTGGCTTCCGTTTCCATGTTTCCCGTGCTGTAGAGGATTTGGTCCACCCATCCTTCTGTTCGGTACAGCTGTTGTGCGGTGGAAAATGGGATGTAGGCCACTCGGTTTTCCCAGCGTGAACCCGGATCCTCAAACGTACCCACCACTTGAAACAACACCGCGTTGATGCGGATGAACGCCCCGACGGGGTCGGTCTTTCCAAAAAGGTCTTGCACGATGTTGGGTCCGACGACGGCCACTTTCCTTAAATCAAGGACGTCCCGCTCGTTGATGTAACGCCCGGAGAGCAGGACCGAACGCTCGAGCTCGATGTGGGCAGGGTCCACACCCCTGACCCGATATCCGCCCCCTTTGTTCTGCCCCTGTGGATTCTCCCACACGATTTCTGCACCCCACAATCGAATGCGTCGAGAAAAGGCAGGAATCGTGTCGGCTTGGCTTGCGATGCCAGGCAAGTCCGCATTGGTCAAACGAACAGGACGGTTGCTTTGGTTTCCGCGATAGGCGATTTGGGTTCGTCCCCCTTCCACCCAAATGCTGTTTACCGCATCGTCGGCAAACTGGCCTTCCACGCCGTGTTGCAAACCGTACCCAAGGCCTTGCATAACCACCAGAATGAAGATGCCAAGGGCAACGCTGACCCCCGTGAGGGTCGTGCGCAAGGGGTGGGCCAGCACATTGTGGGCCACTTCCAACCACGCATCGCGGTCAAACATGGCCTTGGGATTCGACCAAGCCGTCACGAAGGCGAATGGTGCGTCCACATGCTGCGGCAATCTCCGCTTCATGCGTCACCACCACCATCGTCATACCCTCGCCATTGAGCTCCTTCAACAAGGACATGACATCCTCAGATGTGGCACTGTCCAAAGCCCCTGTTGGCTCATCCGCCAGGATAACCCTCGGGGACGCGGCCAAAGCGCGTGCGATGGCGACCCGTTGCTTTTGGCCTCCACTCATTTGGGAGGGCAAGTGATCGGCCCATTCAAGAAGCCCCACCCGCTCCAACAAGGCATGCGACCGACGCGCGCGCTCTTTTCTCGGAACCTTTTGGTAGTACAAGGGCAGGGCCACATTCTCAGCCGCCGATTTGAAGGGGATCAAATTGAAACTCTGAAAGACGAATCCCAGCATCTCCCGACGCAATTCCGCAGCACGACGCTCCGAAAGTCCGGCCATGTTCTTCCCATCCAGACGGTACTGCCCCCCGTCGTACGCATCGAGCAAGCCAAGGATGTTGAGGAGGGTCGATTTGCCGGAACCAGACGATCCCATGATGGCCACGAGCTCTCCTGCCGAAACCTGCATATCCACCCCCTTCAACACCTGCAGCGATTGGCTGCCTGTGGTGTAGGATTTGGTGATGCTCTGGAGCTCAATCATGCGCGCGAAGATACATGTGGACTTATCCTTAACCTCGGACCTCTTGGACTTGTTGCCAGAGGCGACAACTGTTTTTGGCACGCCCCCAGGGTTTGGGGCGTGCAAGCGGGAGACCTCGAGGAACGCAAAATGTACGACCTCATTGAATCTCCCCGCGAATGGATGGTGCTCGCCGATTGACGCGCCCTTCGGACCATCTGCGCCGCATGACATCTTCAAGCTCATGCGGCGCTGTATGTTTACGACATGCCCGCTTTGCCCCCCGCCTCCGACGCCCTCAAACGCGCGTTTGACCCTGCCCGATTTGCCGAGGCCGCTGCCGAAGCTTCAGAAGCCCTGGCCGGCCACTTGGAACGCGCGCAGACGCGGCACGCGCCTTCCTCCTATCCCGCACCGTCTCCGGAACAGGAACGCACGCATTGGCAGAAAGAGACGTCTTGGACAACGGGGCGCAAAGGGATGCACGATCAGGTCATCGCGCGCTCCAACCACCTGCACGATCCCCGTTACATGGGACACCAGGTGGCTGCTGTTCTTCCAGAAGCGGCAACCACCGGCATGGTGACGGACATGCTGAACAACGGACAGGCGATTTATGAGATGGGTCCCAGCAACGCCGCCCAAGAAGACCTCCTGATGTCCGAAATCGGGGAACAATTGGGGCTTCCTCCAGGATGCGGTGGCGTGTTGTGTCACGGGGGAACTTTGGGCAACATGGTGGCGCTGATGGCAGCGCAACGCAAAGTGGCCCAAGACATGGGTTTGGACTCTTGGCAGGACGGCGTTCGTGCATTTCCACAGCCGTTGGTCGTCCTGGTTTCAGCTCGAGCGCATTACTGCATTGACCGCGCGATGCGCACCATGGGTTGGGGAGCCGATGGCACTGTGCTTGTCCAAACCAACGAGAAGCATCAAATGTGTGTGGACGACCTCCAGGCCCAAATCAAGCACATCCACGACCAAGGAAAACGCATCCTCGCGGTGGTGGGCAGCTCCTGCACCACCAGCGCTGGAGCCTACGACCCCCTTGAGGACCTTGCCGCAGCGTGCAGGCATCACGGCATTTGGTTTCACGTGGACGGTGCCCACGGGGCCTCCGCGGCCTTCAGCGACGCCCATCGCCACCTCGTCAAAGGCATCGAATATGCGGACTCTGTGGTGCTCGACTTCCACAAAACTTGCGGCCTTCCCGCCCTCTGCACCGGCGTCTTCTACGCGCGTCATGCCGAGAGTTTTTTGCCCTTCTCCCAGCATGCCGAGTACCTCTGGGACGACGCCAACGACCTCGATTGGTGGGACACCGGCAAACGCACCTTTGAATGCACGAAGCGAATGTTGAGCACGCGGTTGGCTGCCATCAAGGCCGAGTATGGCTGGGACATCTGGGGAGAACTCGTGGACCGCATGTGGGCCTTGGGGCAAGTGCTCGCCACCCTGATCCAGCGCCGCAACGGCTGGGAATTGGCGATGGCACCGCAGGCCAACATCGTGTGCTTTCGTCCTTCACCCGTGCCACACCTCCGTGCCGACAGGTGGAACGAGTTGGTGAAGGCGCTGCGCCGACGTCACTTGGCCGAAGGTTCCGGCTACGTCGTTCAAACCGAGTTTGAGGGCCAGGTTTGGCTTCGCTGCACGCTGATGAATCCGTTGACCGAAGAAGCCGACCTCTCGCAGATGCTGGATGAATTTGAGGCCCTCCTGCCCTCCGTGCTGAAAAACATGGCCGCCAAAGAACAAGGCGGACGAACGGATGGAGATGGAGGAGAATGCCCGACGGCAAGGTGAAGAAAAAAATTAGTGCCCGTTGGTTGCCCTTCCCTGTTGTGGGATGAACGACCTTTGCGCCCGCAAACCCCAACCTCATGAGCGGAATCCGCAACGTGGCCATCATCGCCCACGTCGACCACGGCAAAACGACCCTTGTCGACAAGATCATTCACCAGTGCAACGTCGTCGACGAGCGCAAGGAAACGGGTGAACTCATCCTCGACAACAACGACCTCGAGCGAGAGCGCGGCATCACCATTCTGGCGAAGAACGTCAGTGCCACATGGAAAGACGTCAAAATCAACCTCATTGACACCCCGGGTCACGCCGACTTCGGTGGAGAGGTTGAGCGGGTTCTCAAAATGGCCGACGCCGTGCTGTTGGTGGTGGACGCCTTTGAAGGTCCCATGCCACAAACAAGATTCGTGTTGAGCAAGGCGATTGAGTTGGGACTGAAGCCCATCGTGGTCATCAACAAAGTGGACAAAGAAAACTGCACCCCAGATTTGGTGCAGGACCAGGTGTTTGACCTCATGTTCAACCTCGACGCCACCGAGGAGCAACTGGACTTCCCCACCGTCTACGGCTCAGCCAAGAACGGATGGATGGCCGAGGATTGGCAGCAGCCCACCGCCGACGTGACTTACCTCTTGGACGTCATCTTGGACCAGGTGCCCGAGGCGCCCTACGTGGAAGGCACTCCTCAACTTCAAATCACTTCACTCGACTTCAGCAAGTACACGGGTCGGATCGCCATCGGACGTCTCTACCGTGGCGACTTGCACGCCAACAAGGACTACACCCTCTGCACTGCGGAAGGCAACAAAAAAGTCCGGGCAAAAGAACTGTATGTCTTCTCCGGTCTGGGTAAGGAGAAAGTCGACCACGTCCGGAGTGGCGACCTCTGCGCGATTACGGGAATGGACGGATTCGAGATTGGGGACACCGTCGCTGATTTGGAATCGCCTGAAGCCATGGAGCGCATTGCGGTCGACGAGCCGACGATGAGCCTCTTGTTCACGATCAACACCTCTCCTTTCTTGGGCAAAGACGGAGACTTCCTGACGAGCCGACACATTCGCGAGCGACTCGACGCAGAGCTCCAGAAAAACTTGGCCTTGCGCGTGGAAGCCACCGACAGTGAAGACAAATGGAATGTTTACGGCCGCGGCATCCTCCACTTGAGCGTGCTCATTGAAACCATGCGTCGCGAAGGCTATGAACTCCAAATCGGAAAGCCTCACGTGCTTTTCAAAGAAGTAGACGGCGCCACCCACGAGCCCTTCGAACACCTCGTAATCGATGTGCCTGAGGCCACTGCCGGCAAGGCCACAGAGCTTGTGATGATGCGCAAAGGCATGCTGCACGTGATGGAGGCCAAAGGGGACCTCCAACACTTGGAGTTCCGCATCCCTTCACGTGGGCTGATCGGCCTGCGCAACCAGGTGCTGACCGCCACGGCTGGGGAAGCGGTCATGACGCACCGCTTCGACGGCTATGAGCCCTACGCTGGAGACTTGGCCACGCGGAGCAGTGGTTCGTTGGTGAGCATGGAAACCGGGCAGGCACGTGCCTACGAGATCGACCGTCTTCAAGACCGCGGCACATTCTTCATCGATCCCGGAGAAGACATTTACGCCGGACAGGTGGTGGGCGAATCTGCGCGCGACATCGACATGGAGCTCAACCTCATCAAGGGCAAGAAGCTCACCAACATGCGCGCATCTGGCGCGGACAAGGGACTGCGAATCGCACCCGCCAAGAAACTCTCGCTTGAGGAGCTCATGGAGTTCATCAACGACGATGAATATTTGGAAGCCACACCCAAAAACCTGCGCGTCCGAAAGATCCCCAAGCCCAAGTCCCCGTTCGGCTGATTGTGAAGAACTCTGTGGGCATCCTGTGCCCCTCGGTAGATGTGGCTGTTGAAAGCCCCTCGTACCTTGGCTAGATGCAAATTCCTGTCATTCGCTACAGCCGCGACAAATCCGACTTCACCAAGACGCTTCGCGCCCGGGTGGATGCCTATTTCAAGGAGCACAACCTGAGCCGCAAAGGCGACTGGCGTCTGCACTTGAAGACCGGCCTGATGATTGCACTTTACTTTCTGCCATGGGGCTTGATTACGTGGGGCTTGGTCGGCAGCGGATGGATGTTTTGGGTGGCTGAAATTGCCATGGGACTCGGTTTGGCCGGCATTGGCATGAATGTCATGCACGACGCCAACCACGACGCCTACAGCAACAAAAAATGGGTCAACCTGTGGGTGGGCCGGATCCTTGATTTGGTGGGTGGCAACGCCGCCATTTGGAAAATTCAGCACAACGTCCTTCACCACACTTTCACCAACCTTGACGGGTTGGACGAGGACATCGACATGCACCCCATCATGCGCTTTAGCCCGTTGAAGCCGCGCTACTGGTGGCACCGTTTCCAGCACATCTACTCCTGGTTCTTCTACTCGTTGATGACCGTTTTTTGGATGATTGCCAAAGACTGGCTCCAAGTGCGTCGCTACCACAAGAAAGACCTCATTCGCCCTTCCGGCAGCTCTGTGGCCAAACTGTCGACCTCGCTCGCCTTCACCAAAACGTTGTACTTCTCCTACATCTGGGTGCTGCCCATGGTCCTCAGCGGCGTGCACTGGCTGCAAATCCTTGGTGGATGGGTGGTGATGCAACTTGTGGCCGGATTCATCTTGGCGGTCATTTTCCAGCCTGCGCACGTCATGGAAGACCACGACTACGTTCCTGCTGAAAAGGGTGCGGTATTGGACGTCGACCCCTTGACCCACCAATTGCGCACCACCTGCAACTTTGGCACAGGCAGTGCACTCTTGACGTGGGTGTGTGGAAGCTTGAACCACCAAAGCGAGCACCACTTGTTCCCACAAGTGAGCCACATCCACCTGCGGAAGCTTGCCCCCATTGTCAAAAAAACTGCGGAGGAATTTGGCATTCCATACCGGGCTTCGACCACCTACTGGCAAGCCCTTGGTCTGCACACGCAAATGCTCCGTTCTCTGGGCACCGTGCCACAGGCAGCGGCCTGAACCCAATCCTGCATTCAGGGATTGCGAACCGCTCCTGTGCGGTGCCGCGTGTCGTCTTGAAATATCGCGCCACGCGGAGGCCGCACGCTTAAAACCAATTGAGCCCTGCTGGGCGGTTCACGACCTCCAAAGCGATCTGAAGACCGACATCAACAGTACGAAGCAACACATCAGCGCGGTGCCGTCAACACCGCCTTACGCCTTGTAAGGCGCCCCTACCTCAATTCGAGTTTCAGGAGAAAGAGCGACAGCACGACCCCAAGCGTCAGCAGACTTGACATGACGAGAATGGCGCCCTCCCCCTCCCATCTCCACTGTGCCAAAGGGATCCAAAGCACAATCAAAGACACCACAGCCATGGCCAAAAGATGCGCCACATGGAATTACCTTCGAGGCATGGATGTCGTAGTGTTGACCGACAAGCGCTACCTCGGCCCGTCTTCAGGCCAAGGCGAGCCGATGGACGGGTACATCGACAACCTGCTGACCGAAGACCGCTTGGTCATGGATGCCCTCGTGGCGTGTGGACTCACGGTCGATCGCAGGGCTTGGTGTGACTACAGCATGGATTGGTCACAGACCCTGTTCGCACTGTTTCGAACTACATGGGATTACTTCGACCGCTGGGACACCTTTTCCCCTTGGCTTCATCGCGTCCAGGACCAAACCAGGCTCCTCAACGCCGCTCCCATCGTCCATTGGAACCTGGACAAGTACTATCTCCATGATCTTGAACAAAGGGGTGTCAAGGTGGTCCCAACCGCCTTCATCCGACGCAAATCGTCCCTTCCCTTGTTTGATTTGATGGCCCGACGTGGATGGTCCGACGTGGTGATTAAGCCTGCGATTGGGGGTGCCGCCGTGGACACCTACCGCGTGATCCGTTCCGGCGATGTGGCCACCTTGTCGCCGGAACCCCCGTCCACAGAGGACAGCGAATCGCTCTGGCATACACTTTTGGCCAAACAAGACATGCTTGTCCAGCCTTTTCTACCTCACGTGATGGAATCCGGAGAGAAATCCCTGATTTGGATTGACGGCGAGGTGACCCACGGGGTCCTCAAACGCGCGAAATCTGGAGACTTCAGGGTCCAAGACGACCACGGTGGCACGGTGGCTCCCCTTGCAGTGACGCAAACCGACAAAGACCTGGCGCAAGACATCATGACCAAGTGCCTCCAACATTGCACTTCCCAAGGTTGGGAAGCCCCGTTGTATGCCAGGGTCGACCTCATGCGCAACGAAGAAGGACAATGGCTGGTGTCCGAACTCGAAATGGTCGAACCGGAACTGTGGTTCCGATTTCATCCAAAGGCGGCACAGACGTTGGCACACGCCATCAAGGCACGAATCACCGCCTCCGCTTGACGGCCTGCATTTCCAGACTCAGGGGTGCACAGCGTCGATTTCCAGGGTCAAAGTGTCGGTGTCCAAACGAAGCAACAACCATGCCCCCAGCTGCTGTTCCAATGCCCATGAGCTGTCGGTTGAATCTTGAGGAGCATGGGTCACGTGAACCCAAGGGACCAACAATTCGCCTCCCTTGCGTTCGACATGGCGACGATTCGCCACCTCCACCGCCACGATGTCTTTGTGTTGAGCCAAGATTTCAGCCGGCAACGACGCCGGCAACTCCTGCCGCTGCATGTCGGCCATGGCCGTCCGCAGCTTGACCATCTCTGCGTCCCGCAGGGACAACGCCGTTTGGCCTTCTGCGTAGAGGTTGACCATGCGCTGCAAATCCTCGAGACCTGAGGGGCCGTTGTTTTGGACGACTTCAAGGGTGGCTTCGGGCATGCGTTCGCTGAGCTTGTTGGACCATTGTGCAATCAAGTCGGCCGGCACGGTGGCCCCCAACAACACCACGTGGGCGACGGGGCTCCCTTCCACAAACTCCACCTCGCGCTTCACGACTTCGGTTCCTGGAAACTCGACGGTCTCGGACACAAAAGCCTGAATCTTGGATGACTTCACAGAGCGACTGACCGTGTTGTAAAGGATGAAAGCGGAGGGCAACACCAAGGCGAGCAGCCCGACGGTGAAGACGCGCTTGTACTTCTGCTCTTTCGCCGCATCCATAGGCTGCGCAATGGGAAAGCGTAAATACCGAACCACCAGTGTCGTCGAAGTGGCGATGAGCATGATGTTGATCAAAAAGAGGTAAAGCGCGCCGAAGAAGTAGCTCGCATCGAGGTGCGCCAATCCGTAGCCTGCCGTGCAAAGGGGTGGCATCAGGGCCGTGGCGATGGCCACCCCGGGAATCACGTTGCTTTTCTCTTTGCGTGAGCCCGCCAAAATCCCCGTGAGTCCCCCAAAAAACGCCACCATCACGTCGAGGAACGTCGGCGTGGTTCGCGACAACAACTCGCTCCCTGCCTCATTGATGGGACTGATCAAGAAATACAAGGCTGAGGAAAGGATGGCGATGCCTGTGGCGACGCCCAAGTTGCCCAAGGACCGCCTGACCAAATCGAGGTTGTTCACCCCGACCCCCAGTCCCACGCCCATGATGGGGCCCATGAGGGGAGAAATCAACATGGCGCCAATCACGACGGCTGTGGAATTGACATTGAGACCAATGGAGGCGATGACAATGCTGAACACCAGGATCCAGACGTTGAAGCCTCGGAATTCCGTGTCCCGTTCAATGCCCTCCATGGTTTGGACAGGCTCTGCCAGGTCGACAATCCGCAAGCGGTCCAGCACATGCGGCCGCAACAACGCCACGGTGTCTTTCCACCACGTGACAAAACCGGACTGGGGATTTGTAGGATTCTCTTTTGATGCACTCATTCCGTTCGACCTTTGCGCGCGACCGAACATTCGGCCGCCATTCAAGATTACGTCAGGAATGGTCATTGCCTACGCGCCGTGCTATGTTTTGGAGGTCCCGGAGGGCCACCGCTTCCCCATGGAGAAGTATGCCCTCCTGAAAGACCAAATCCTGCACGAAGGCATCGTCTCCGAGTCCAATTTCTTCGAGCCAACCACCATGCCCGAGGAAACCATCCTGCTCGCCCACGACCCCGATTACTGGCGCCGAACGCTGCACGGCGAGTGGACGCGACAAGAAGAGCGACGAAGCGGCTTTCCGTGGTCTGCAGCCATGGTAGAACGCGAGCGCGTCATCATGCAGGGCACCCTCGATTGCGCCATGAAGGCCCTCGACTCGGGTACCGTGGCCATGAACATCGCAGGCGGCACCCACCACGCGTACGCCGACCGCGCAGAGGGCTTTTGCATTCTGAATGACTTCGCCTTGGCGTCCAAATGGCTCCTCCACACCCAAAAGCTTGAACGCGTGCTCATCGTCGATTGCGACGTCCATCAAGGCAATGGCAGCGCAGTCCTCCTCGCAGACGAGCCACGGGTCACCACGTTCTCCATGCATGGAGCTTCCAACTATCCCCTGCACAAAGAGGCAAGCGACTTCGACGTGGCGCTGTCTGACGGCGCGTCAGACGAGGACTACCTCAACTTGCTGGAAACCCACTTGAATCAACTCATTTCCGAGGACGGCATGCGCCCTGACTTGGTGATGTACCAATGTGGCGTGGACGTCTTGGCCTCCGACAAACTGGGGCGACTGGGCATGAGTCTTGAGGGGTGCATGACGCGCGACCGCATGGTGTTCCAACGCTGCGTGGAACACGACATCCCCGTGGTGTGCGCCATGGGGGGAGGCTACTCCCCTCACGTAAACACCGTGGTACAGGCCCACGTCAACACCTTTCGGGCCGCCCTGGACGCGTGGACCTAAAGCGTACCGAAGCCGGAGTGAAATCAGTGCGTCACCACCAAGGGCGTGGCGCCGGAATTCGTTTGGATCACGTACATCCCTGGGGACAAAGACTGCCAAACGACCCGCGTTCCCGCGAGGGCGCGTCCTTGGTCAAGGGTCTGCCCCATGGCATTCACCAATTTCCAATCCGTGGACTGCTCGAACGTGGCAAATACGCGCGCCAGCGAACTGGCAGGGTTTGGGAAAACGAGCGGCGCGACCGCCTCACTGAAGTCCTCCACGGAGGTTGTCGCAGTGTAGTCGTAGCCGCCGCACACGTGCACGTAATCTTCGCACGCCCACTCCCCCAGTTTCCCTGCGAGCGCGCTAATGGTGAGGTCGTAGTAATCGGGGTTCAAAACGTCGATGTGGGGCACATGTCCCGCGCCTTCCACGGTGATGAAGCAATGGTCGAGGCCAATCTCCTCCGCCTTTTCATGGACCACGGAGCTGCCATCGACATCAATCAAGTTGAAGCCGAGCAACGAGATGTTGCCTTCGCCATAAGGCACCGTCCCATCCTCTGTACCATGGATGCTGAACAAGGGTTCGTTTTCTCCCAAATCCATGAAGTCCGTCGTTTGGAGTGCACCCGCGATGTTGAACACCCCGTTCACCGCGCTGCTGTAGCCCGTGTTTCCTGAGAGTCCCTCAAGTCCCCCGCCCATGCCCACGTCGGTGACGTCGATTTGGGCTGGAATCTCACTTTGCTCATCCACGTAGGCGTGGTGAAGTGCAATGAATGCGCCCGCGCTGATCCCGCCGAGATAAATGCGGTTGGTGTCAATGGCCCAAGGGTTGCCGTAGTCCACGGAGTGACGGAAGAAGCGCACAGCTGCGCGGCTGTCGTGGACCCCCCGCCAAACGGCCTTGATGAATTCGGTGGGAATGTAGCCGAGGATGTTGACCCCGAGTCGGTAACTCATCGAGGCCACGACATAGCCCATTTGGGCCAAATCCTCACACAAGGAAACCACCTCCACTCCACCGTTGCTCCCTGCCAAGAAGAATCCGCCATGCGCAATCACCACCAGTGGGCGCGCCTCTTGGATGTCTCCTTCAGGAGTGTACACGTCAACCACGAGTTCTTCAGGCAAAAAATTGACGTTGAAGTTTTCGCCATACGGAATGTCATAGTCCACAGCAATTCCATCGAACGCACCCGTGTAGCGGTATCGGTAACCGTCGCACTCATCCTGCGAGAACGTCGGAAAAACTCGCGTCAGCACGCAGAGAAAAACAAGGGCTTTGAGCCAGGGGGAGAAAGCAGTGTAGGTCATGTGTTCAAGGCAAAATGAACAGTGCCACAATGTACAGTCAACCTTCTCAAAGTCCTGTTTCTGAATCCCATGTTCTCTACTTTTGCGCCATGTCTCAACACCGCATTTTGGTCCCCGTGGACTTCACTCCTGTGTCCACCAACGCCGTCAATCACGCGCTTGCTGTGGGCAAGGCACTCCACAGTGAATTGCACCTCCTCCACATCGTGGCCAAAAAGAAGAGCTTTGCAGAGGCTCGCCTGCGACTCGAGGCCTTTGCCAAGGAGCAATTGTCTTCGTTTGACGGGGTCGTGAAAACCACGGTCCGTATTGGACACTTGTTCGACGACATTGACGATGTCTCCGTGGAAATGGATGCCAACCTGGTCATCATGGGAACCCATGGCTTGAAGGGCATGCAATTCATCACTGGCGGACGGGCCCTGAAGATTGTCCGGGAATGCTCGGTGCCGGTGATCATCACCCAATCGCGCCCCATTCGAGAAACAGGGTACGATGACATTGTGGTCCCCCTCGACCTGCACCAAGACACCAAGCAGAAGCTGGCCATTGTGGCAGAAATGGCGACGTACTTTAAAGGCCGGGTGCACATCATTTCTCCTGCGGAGTCTGATGAGTTTTTGGGCAACCAACTGCGACGCAATGTGGAGTTCGCCTCGGATTACTTCGAGGAGCGGGGCATTCAATACACCACCAAAATCAGCGAGCACGATTCAGGGGCCTTCGTCAAGGATGTCATTCGTTATGCCGCCTCCATTGAAGCGGACTTGATCAGCATCATGAACTTCCACGAGAAGAGCTTGATGGGCATCTTGGGGACGTCCTACGAGCAGCAGATCATCACGAACGAAGCGGAGATTCCCGTGCTTGTGCTTAATCCTTTTGAGACGCGCATCGTTCGCCAAACGCCGTTCTCCTTCTAATCCCACCAGGTGAAACACCTGCTTCTGGTCCTCGCTGTGTCCATAGGGCTGGCGTCGTGCCAGCACAAAGCCGATTCAATCATCGACCTGTCCAAGGCGGAATGGCAGTGGTCGTCTCCCGACTCCTTGGCCATCCCTCCTTTTGATGCATCCATGCCCGGCCATGTCCTCGAGGCCTTGGTGGAGGCTGACCTCGCCCCAAATCCCTATCTCGGGACGCATGAACGGGATGTCCAATGGGTGGAAACCATCCCTTGGCAATTACGCACGCATATCCCCAACAGGGGTATGGCTTCTGACAGCGTCGTGCTGTGCCTTGAGGGAATCGACACCTATGCCTCGGTGTTTGTCAATGACGCGCAGGTATTGACGGCGGACAACACCCACCGTTCGTGGACGACTTCCCCCTTCCCTGTGACCGAGGACGGCTGGACCATCGAGCTGCGTTTTGACCCCGTTGCGGCGCGCGGACAATCGGCGTTGGATGCCCACGGCCTTGTGGTTCCTGCAAGCAATGAGGCCAAACCCATCGGAACCCAAACCAGCCCCATGACGCGCAAGCCAGGGTATCAGTTTGGTTGGGATTGGGGACCGCGCCTTGCCGGTCCGGGCATCTCCGGCCCAATGCATTTGAGCCCCTGGAATCCTCAAGCGCCTGAGGCACCAGCCCCCCCCATATGCACCGTCATCCATGTGGATTCCTCCCTGGCCCGCGTGGCCGTACGACGCCACGAAGGCTGGACCCTTGACATCACCCTTGATGGTCGAGACGTCCCTTACGCGTGGGCCGAAAGCGAGGTGCGGCTCGATCACCCCGCCATGTGGTGGCCTGCAGACATGGGAGAACATCCCTTATACGAGTGGACCTGGACGCACCTGCCATCAAGCACAGTGTACCTCCATGTCTTGGGAATGCGAACGCTCGAGTGGATTGAGCACCCCGACGATTGGGGAACGTCCTTTCAATTGGAGGTCAACGGCGTTCCGGTTCAAGCCCGCGGTGCCAATGTGGTCCCTCCAGACTTTCACCAAACCCAAGATGCCACGCTCTGGAAGACGCTTGCCGAACAAGCGCGAGACGCCAACATGAACATGGTGCGGGTTTGGGGTGGTGGCGTATACCCCCCAGACGCGTTCTTCGAAACCTGCGATCAACATGGATTGCTCGTCTGGCAAGACTTCATGTTTGCCTGCGCCATGGTCCCCGACGACAAGGAGTTCAAGGAGAGCGTCAGGCTGGAGGCCGAGGAACACGTTCGGCGGCTGACCCATCACCCCTCTCTCGCGCTGTGGTGCGGCAACAACGAGGTGGAGCGAGCTTGGCAATCTTGGGGCTGGCAAGACATGTACGACGTGCACGGACCGGACAGCGTGCGTCTTGCAGACGCATATCACGAGATGTTTGACGAGGTTTTGCCCCAAGTCGTATCCCAAGAATCTGACGCATTCTACCTTCCCACTTCCCCGACCCTGGACGGGCGAAGCGGCGACGAGCACGCTTGGGACGTGTGGTTTGGTCTGGAAGATTTCAGCTACTACAGCCGCCACAATGGCCGCTTTGCCAGCGAATACGGGCTGCAAAGCCTTCCGTCCAAGCACACCCTCAAAGAGGCGGGCATCGACGCGTTCACGGACGAAGCCCTTCAATTCCGGCAACGCAGCCGCATGGATTGGTTGGAGCCGGGCTTTGACGGGTGGGACATGATGCGTCACTTCATGTCCAAGACCACGGGTGCGCCTGCCTCTGAAGATCTCGACGATTGGATTTTCAAGAGCCAATGGGCGCAAGCCGAAGGCCTTCGCCAAGCCTTGGAGCGTCACCGAACGAGTGAAGGTCGTTACGCAGGCTCCCTGTACTGGTCGCTCAACGACGTTTGGCCAGCGGTGTCTTGGTCGACTGTCGATCACGCGGGGCGTTGGAAACTCGCCCATTACGCAGCGCAGCGTGCGAATGCCCCACGCACCGCGCTCTGGGTGCGGCAACGGAAGGACTCCCTTTGCTTCCAGCTGTTCAACGATTTGCCCCAACCAACCTCAGGCACTCTTCATGTGGCCACCAAGGATTTTGAGGGGCACATTGTGCACGAAACATCGATGCCGCTGAACCTCCAGACGAGGCGTATCCGTTCGGTCAACCTTGGCGAGATGGACGTGTGGCGCGAACAACCTTTCGACACCTACCTGAGCTGGCAATGGGTCGATTCCTCAGAGGTGTGGTCATCGTCCTCTTCTGCACTTTGGTGTGCCCCGGTCGAGGCCCATCTCCACGAGCCATATGTGCAATGCATCCCCACCAGTGACGGATTTAAACTCTCCACCAACACCTACGTGCCGCTTGTGCAGTTGACGGCCAATGTGCCTGGACACTGGTCAGACAATGGCATGGCCTTGGAACTTGGGCAAGGTTATGTGGTGCAATTCACCCCCGAAACGGCCATCGCACCCACCGACTTCAACGTGGTTGTTCGCTGCCAGACCACCACCCCTCAGTGAAGGGCCACAATCTTCAAGGTGCTCGGCCCAAGGCGAACCTGATCTCCCACTTGGGCGCCATGCCATTCCTGCGCCAATGGAGCCTCCACGCTCACACCCAATACGAGGCTTTCGCCGAGTGAAAGTTTTCCAAATGGCAATCCCACCAACACCCACGGCCCCGTAGTCTCCACCAAAACACCTGCGGCCACACGGACGGGGGCGGTTGACACCTGCCTGAGTCGGATCAATTCATCAAGGGCCGATTGACTGCGTTGCAGGGTTTCGTTGACCTGACGCATCTCCTGATGGATCATGGCCCGACCGGTTTCGTGCTTGTCACCAGCCGTGCTTTTTGCTTCTGACGTCAGGGCATCTTGAAGCGACGAAAGGTGGCTCATCCCTTCCTTCACAGCTGCTTGAAGGTGCGACTCTAGCGCGTCAAACACTTTGTACTTCATCCCAGAAAAATACGGTTTGAATTTCTTCCAAGGGAATGAATGTCTGTTGACAATCTTTCAGACCAAGAAGCCCAACTAGTGTTTAATTTTGCCTCAGCCATTCGGGCTAGATATGCTCAAAATCAAACCTCATAAAATCTTTCCATGATTCAGAAAGGACAAGTGATTGCCGCACAAAACGAGTGGGGATCCGGTGTCGTTGCCATTGGTGCCTTGCGCGAGAAAAGAGCGGAGTGCGAAGCCTTTGCGAGCAACTTCCTCGACAAAATGTATGCCTTTGACTTGGGCACCGTCCTGTTCAAACCAACCAAGTGTGCCGTGGAGCAATTTCGGGCAACGAAAGCTGAGGCGCAATCTTATTTTATTGCAGGTGATGACCGTGCTTGTCAGGAGGACGGCGGTTTCGCCATCAACCCTTGGACCAAGGTTCGCTTCGAGAATACAGGCATGATCCTTCAGGACAACCGCGCCATTGCCATGGGAAATTACTTCTTCACCGATTTGAACGGCAATGAAGCAAAAGTCGAGTACACATTTGGGTACAAGCTCATCGATGGTGCATTGAAAATTGACCTCCATCATTCTTCTTTCCCGTACAACCCTTGAGGCACAACCGCCACGCAGCTTTGCCCGAATGCGAGCCATGACGATGACACCTTCTTTCTCAAAAAGATTCGGAAGTCTGGTGATTTTGGGGATTTGGATGGTGACAATCTTGTTGCCGTGTGTCCAAGTCAATGCCAATGACACCGTTGCCGTTGTGGAGTTCGAACACAATGAGCAAGAGGCAGAAGGAGAAGAAATGACGATTGAATGGGGTGAAACCACGTTTGACCCGAACACCTCAGTCCCTGTCATCGCTGACCGTTGGCACATTGCGCACCTCGTCAATGTGCGACTTCACGAGCGTCTCGACGCGTCGCGGTTGCTGGACCCTCCAGACCTACGCACCCTTTAAAGGCCCAATCGACGCTCCACCGAGCGTCTGGCCACGGTGTGTTTTTCTGACGTTCTCAACCCCTTTCTCATGTTTCAGCATCTCGGGCGTGATTTGCCCTCATCCGTTGTTGTTTTTCTCGTTGCCCTTCCCCTCTGCCTCGGCATCGCCCTCGCATCGGGTGCGGCACCCATTGCCGGCTTGATTGCAGGCATCATTGGCGGCATCATTGTCGCCCCCATCTCAGGCAGCCATGTCGGCGTGTCTGGTCCTGCAGCCGGTTTGGCTGTGATCGTCTACGACGGCATCCAAGAAGTGGGCTTTGAAGCCTTTTTGTTGGCGGTTGTCATTGGTGGCTTGGCCCAACTCGTGCTCGGCATTGCCCGCGCAGGGATTATTGGAAAGTACTTCCCTGCAAGCGTCATCCAAGGCATGCTGGCCGCCATCGGCATCATCATTTTCATCAAGCAAATCCCTCACGGCCTCGGGTACGCCGGTGCTGAAGGCACAACCAAGGCCGACAAAGTGTTCGACGTCTTGTTGCTGTTGGGCGACAACTTGACCTACGCCGCCCCCACCGCCATAACCGTCACCGCGGTGTGTCTTGGTATTTTGTTGCTGTGGGAAACGTCCTTCATGAAAGCCCAAAGCTTCACCAAAGTCCTTTCCGGTTCCCTCGTGGCTGTGTTGGCGGGCGTGGTGGTCAACCTGCTGACCCAATCAGGCGCAGATGCGCTCACCGCAAAGCAACTGGTGGACGTTCCCACAGGGCACGCCGCCAATGGCATTGACCCCGCGGCTTGGGGCTCACTTCTCACCTTCCCAGACTTTTCGGCCATTGGCGACAGTGCCATTTGGATCTTGGGGGCCACCATCGCCGTTGTGGCGAGCTTGGAAACATTGCTGTGCGTGGAAGCCACCGACAAGTTGGACCCCCAGAAGCGTGTGACGCCCACCAACCGCGAGCTGCTGGCCCAAGGGGTCGGAAACACCGTCAGCGGTTTGATTGGAGGTCTTCCCATCACCCAGGTGATTGTGCGTTCCTCGGCCAACATCCAAACCAGCAACGCCACCAAAATGAGCGCCATCCTGCACGGCGCGTGGCTCATGGTGTTCTTCCTGCTCGCGCCCACGCTCTTGACCTACATCCCACTCGGCAGCCTCGCTGCTGTGCTGTTTGTGGTCGGATACAAACTCGCCAAGCCGGCCAACTTCAAGAAAATGTTCGACAGCGGCATGGCGGTGTTCATTCCTTTTGTGGTGACGATTTTGGCCATCGTCTTCATCGACCTTCTCAAAGGCCTTGGCATCGGTCTCTTGGTGGCATTGATCGCCAGTCGCGTGCTGCCTGCCAAAAGCGAAGCCTAAGACTTCACGCCCTCCTGCTCGCGGGAGGCCTTAAGACTTGGCACTCTGGGTGAGCGCACGCATCTTGCGCATCTCCAAATCGTCCAAGGGACGGTAGGTGCCCACGGGCAACTCTCCGAGTTCGACGTTCATGATGCGCACGCGCTTCAGGCGTCGGACTCGGTAGCCCAATTCCTCACACATCCTGCGGATTTGACGGTTCAACCCCTGCTTCAAAATGATTTTGAAGGATTGTGGCCCTGTGGCTTCCACCTCGCAGGGCATGGTCACGGTGTCCAAAATGGCCACCCCTGAGGACATCTTCTGCACAAAATCTGGCGTAATGGGACCGTTGACAGTGACATGGTATTCCTTCTCGTGGCCGTAACGGGCCCGGAGAATGTCGTTGACGATGTCGCCGTCGTTGGTGAGGAAAATGAGTCCCTCGCTCATTTTGTCCAAGCGCCCGATTGGATAAATCCGGGTCGGGAAGTTGATCGCATCAATGATGTTGTCCTTTTCCCGTCGCGTGTCGGTGGTGCATACAATTCCCACAGGCTTATGGTAGGCAATGACAATGCGCTCTTGGTCGCTGGTGGCCACTTCCACCCCGTCCACGGCCACGCAGTCGCCCGGATGGACCCGGGTCCCCAATTCTGGAACCACGCCGTTGATGGTGATTCGTCCTTGCTCCAACAGCGTGTCCGCCGCCCGTCGAGAGCAATGGCCAACCTCACTGAGGTACTTGTTGATACGGGTTCCTTGGGGTGCTGCTTCGCTCATAGATGTCAAAGGTCGTGAATGCCCCCTGTTGCTGCAATTGAACATGTACCTTCACGTTGTGAATCTTTCAGGCGCTCAATCCTCCCCGTTTCACCTTGATCCCATCTCGCCTTTTGCGGGCGTGAAAGGCATGGCGCAATTGAAAAAAGAAGCCCGGGCATTCTTGGATGCCATGGCTGCCGATTCTGTGGCCAGCGCTTGGGTCTCAGATTTGGCCTTGCGCTGGAAACAGATTGAATCTGAAATTGACTCAAAAGGAACTTACTACCACACAAAGAGGGAGTTGCAGTTTGGGGCTAAGCTTGCATGGCGCAACTCAAATCGATGCATTGGACGGCACTTTTGGCGGACGCTCCAAGTCCATGACGCACGGAATTGTGAGACGGCTGAAGAGGCCTACGCCCTTTTGGAGCGCCATGTCAACACCGCCTTCAATGGGGGAAAGATCACCAATGTCATCACCATCTTTCCTCAAGCGCAGAGCAGCGAGGATGTGCCCTGGCGCATGGCCAACCATCAACTGGTTCGGTATGCCGGATTCACCCAGCCCGACGGTACTGTTTTGGGCGACCCCGACAGCGTGGACTTCACCAGCTATTGCATCAAGCAAGGCTGGGACGCCCCAAGAACGCCATGGACACCCCTTCCTTGGGTCATGGTCCAAAAAGGCAAGGCCCTGCCCCCCAAGGATGTCTTCAAAACCGGTGCACTTCTGCCTCATGAGGTCATCATCTCTCACCCCGATTTTCCGGCCACACAGGATTTGGGATTGAGATGGTACGCCGTTCCGATTTTGGCCGACATGGCCTTGAAAATTGGTGGGGTGGTCTATCCTTTTGCCCCCTTCAACGGCCACTACCTCGGTACGGAAATAGCCGCCCGCAATTTGACCGACCCGGACAGGTACAACGTGCTCGAACCGTGGGCACAAGCGTGCGACATCTCCACCTCGGCGAAGCGGGCGCTGTGGCAAGACGAGGCCCTGGTGCGGCTGAATCAGGCGCTGCTCGCGAGTTTTGACAATGCCGGTGTCACCGTGGGCGACCACCACGAGCTTGGTAGGGCGTTTGAGAAATGGTGTCAGGCCGAGCAGCGCCAAGGTGGCGAGGTTCAGGGCGATTGGTCCTGGTTGACGCCGCCGATGTCAGGCAGTTTGACTCCCCAATACCACAGGCATTTTTCAAACGGAGTCATCACGCACACCAACTACTTCTACCAAACGCCTCCCAATGTGGGCGGGATGACCTTCACCTCCAAGGCCAAAGAGACCCAACGCCTTCTGGCGCCGGATGCCTTTGAAGACGAGGAGGTGCCCAAACGCTGCCCTTTTTCTTCGCTCAGCAAAACCTTTCAATCTCTCTGGAAATGAACAGCCACGAAATCGATTACACCATTTACGGCGACGACTTGCAGGCCGTCGAAATTGAACTGGATCCCCAAGAAACGGTGGTGGCCGAGGCCGGAGCCATGAACTGGATGGAGTCGGACATATCGTTTGAAGCGCGAATGGGCGATGGAACGGCTGCCAGCTCAGGCATTTTGGGTGGACTGATGTCCATGGGGAAGCGCGTGCTGACGGGTGAGTCGCTGTTCATGACCCACTTCACCAACCAAGGCGCGGCCAAGCGTCGGGTGGCCTTCTCCTCTCCTTATCCCGGCAAGATCATGCCGGTGGATTTGGCGAAGCGCGGGGGCACACTCATGTGCCAAAAGGACGCATTCCTTTGCGCGGCCAAAGGAACCAAAGTGTCCATTGCCTTCACCAAGCGCATTGGTGCCGGCTTCTTCGGTGGCGAAGGCTTCATCCTTCAAAAACTGGAAGGAGACGGCCTGGCCTTCTTGCACGCGGGCGGCACCGTGGTGGAACGTCATTTGAACAACGAGACCCTTCGGGTGGACACGGGTTGCATTGTGGGATTCACCCCGGGAATTGACTACGCCATTGAGGCCGCGGGAGGACTGAAGTCCATGTTCTTTGGGGGCGAAGGGTTGTTTCTCGCCACACTGCGCGGCACGGGAACGGTGTACCTCCAAACCCTGCCCTTCAGCCGCTTGGCCGACCGCGTCATCCGACATGCGCCTGCGCTGCGGGGGTCTTCAAAAGGCGAGGGCTCCGTGTTGGGATCTCTGGGGCGGATGGTGGACGGAGACGGATTCTGACCTCGAGGGCTTCAGGGCATGAAAAAGGCGCCA
>Ga0209503_10000462_pt1 | contig 25605 bp, 22 predicted proteins | sample SouAtlMetagenome_2_FD_187448 | JGI IMG/M metagenome (GOLD analysis project Ga0209503, IMG submission 187448) | Marine eukaryotic phytoplankton communities from Atlantic Ocean - South Atlantic ANT15 Metagenome (SPAdes) (version 2) | ecosystem: Environmental > Aquatic > Marine > Oceanic | place... | reverse complement strand
CTACATCTCCACTTACTGTAAGGTCATTGCTAACTGTTGCATCACCATTAAACATTACTTTAAAAGCATCAGACTTATTTGACGCATCTGCACCATTTCCAATGACAAAAGCCGGGGCAGAAGTAGAAAATGAATTTGCGCTTGTTGCTGAAGAGCCAGTAGAATTGTATTGCCCAATAATTGTTGAGGAATAATCACTTGCTATTGTTTCTTTTCCCATTGCCGTAGAAGCACCTCCGTTTGCTGTTGTATTCCATCCTATTGCTGTAGAAGCCAATCCACTTGCTGTTACGCCTACTCCAATTGCTGTAGAATAATCACCGTCTGCTGTTGTGGCATGTCCCGCAGCCGATGAGTATGTTCCTGAATTACTTGTACTATTTGTACTCATTTGCGCATTTACATTAAATGAGATAGTTAATGCTAAAAGTGTAAATAGTTTTTTCATATCGTATGTTGGTTACAGAGTAAGATTACCCTTTTTATATTTTTTGATTTGTCTTTTACTAAGATTCTGAAATAGTGTGTTGTCATCATAATCTGATTCATAGAAAAAATCTTTTTTTAACTTTACAGGGCCTCCATCTTGATAAAAAGCAGGTGTTATATAGATTACTTCAGTTTGATTGTTTCTGGATAGATTTGATAATTTTATACCATTTTTTGTTGAATAATAGAATAAAGAAAAATTGATCCTATGTTTTTTTCTTGCATCATAGACTTCTGTTTTTCCAAGTGTAGTATATTTTGGATATACTATGTCTCCAACATTGACATATATTTCATTTTTATTAAATCCTGAGTATAATGCTATTGTTCCATCATTATGCTCTATTGTTACAGAGTTCATTTTGTTATAATATGTGAATGTTTTTGTAGTGTCAACATTATAGTCTCTAACAACATCTATTACAAATCCCTTTCTAACAGGAAATATTTTTTGAACTTCATCGCTTGAAAATGAGTAGGATTTCCATCCTTTCGGCACCTCTTTATTTGAGTAAGTTGAGCCTAAATAGGAAAGCTCCTCTACAAACATTTGAGTTTCTTTTTTATATGGCAACATATAAACAAAGTCAGCATCTACTTTTGGATTTATATTATGATTAAAAAATAAATAGGAATAATTAAACCCTATGCTTTGATTGGTATTCGTGGGCTTTAGTTTAAATAGCTTACCTTCAGGTTTTGATACCTTTTCTACCACCCTTGTTGAGCTCATAGTATTTTCTAAAAAACTAAAATTGACTATCACCGTGATTGTGTTTGTAATAAGGTTTTCATAAGAAAAATCAACAGTTTTATCGTCGTTCACTTTATGTTCAATTTTGAAGTCTTGAGCAACTAAAACATATGGAATAAACAATAATAGGATTAGATTTTTCATTTCACTTTTTTAGATTTTTCGCTGCTAAATAAGTAATATAACAAAACCAAAAAATAAATACATTTGATAAAAAATCATTAACGGATTCAGAGGTAAAAATTTCGATTTCTTTGCCTAAATAAAACTCATAATAAAATGTATAAATCAACCACGCTAATGAACCAAAATATAAAAGTGAAGGGAGATATTTATTTGAATAAATTAATTTTTCAATGGGGTCTATACCGCCTGATTTATAATTTTTAATAGCTAAATAAGTCATGTAGATAAAGAAAATGAAAATAGGAATAATTAGTTCAACAAGTTCAATATCAATAAATACGACCAAAAGCAAAAGGGCTGCCGAACCAAAATATAATACTTGAGGCAAGTATTTGACGGAGTATATAAGTTTTTCAAGTTTATCCATTATATTTCGTTTTATTACTAATTAGCTTATTTTCTATATTTTTTAACATTTTAGATCTTTAAGTATAGATACTATAATTGCAGAATATGAATTCTTAAATCTCTTTTAAAAAATTTTCTATTAAGCCTTATATCAAAATAAAAGCCATATACAATTAATAGGGTACAATTGTAAACAAGTATATTTTTAATTTTTGTCATGTTGATTAATTTTTTGTTGCCCATAAAAAAACTATCAAAGCATTTATCACTAAAACTAAAAGTGTCAATAGGATTGTTAGCATATGAAGTATTGACCAAAGCTGTTCATTTGAAGAATCTTTAGCCTCGTTTATCATTGGAGTAATCACATAGCAAACTAGCATTAATAAAGAGCCTGCAAGAAATAGATATTTAAACAGATTTTGATTTGAATCACAAAAAGTAATTATTAAAAACGATACAAAGGAAATAAACCCAATTATTAAGAAAAATTTTGGCCAAATAAATCTTAAAAAAATACTTGCATCTTCAGCTCTAATTAATTTATTTATTGCGGGTGCTACTAGGCCTGACTGAAATAGAATTAGCCCGACAATGATTCCTGATAATAAAAAAGGAATATTTTTCATTATTTTTTTGATAAGTTAACCTAATCTATTGAGGATATCGAAGCTGTCCAATCACAATACCATTGAACATAAATTGCCTTACCCTTTTCATCAAAATCAAAGGATTCGTATATAGGAATCACAACAGACTTTCCGTTTGAAGAATTAGTTACCTGCATATCATAATAAAACCTTACTGAGCCATCAGCATTTCCTGTTTCAGGGTTTACTCCTTGCAGAAAATTAAACGGCGCCATGTGTTTTACATCATATTTTTCAAAAAAATCTTTGTGCATTACCTTGATTTGATCCAATCTTAAAGAATCTGGTGCGCCAAGTAGTGTGCCTTTGAAAACAACATTTTCTGAAAAATGAGAGTAATCAACCGATTCGTTTGCGTAACTATCCAGCAAAAGTTGCATTGTTTTTGAATTTTCCACAAAAGAGTTGTTCACTTTATTAGTGTCATTGCTACAAGACAAAACAAAAACACTTAAAATTACTGTGTATATAAATTTTTTCATTTTTTTTATTTAACCTAAATATATGAAAAACTTATTGTTTGATAAAGTGAGCTGTTTATGTTTTTGCTAGTGATACTAGTCCTTTAGGAATTCTAAAATTACTGACTCCATTACAGCATATCCTTCAGTATTGGGATGAACCAAATCATTTGCTGATGTGAATTCTGGTACTTTTAAGCCTCCTTCACCATCCTCCATTAAGGAATAATAGTCCACGTAGGGAATTTCTTTTTCCAAGCAATATTGCTTAAGCATCTTATTAAGTGTAATTATCTTATCCGCAGGTTTTATATTTGGAGACCATGGGAAATCCTTTGCTGGAAGAACGGAACAAATATAAACCTGAATATTATACTCTTTTGCTATTTCAGCCATTGAGAAGATATTTTCGGCAATATTTGAAATTTCCATAGTACCTGTATTTCCAGCTATATCATTAATTCCTGCCAGAATAACAACGGCAATAGGGTTTAAATTAATAACATCAGGCTTAAATCTTATCAGTATTTGTGGAGTAGTCTGCCCTCCGATTCCCCTATTTATAAAAGGGTTATTTTGAAAGAAACTTGGATTGTAAACAGACCAGTCCTCCGTAATGGAGTTGCCAATGAAAACAACAAGATTGTCTACCGGATTTTGTATTAGTTTTTGGTTTTGTTCTTTGTATTTAGAAAGATTAGCCCAATCGTCAAGTGTTCCTCCACCTTGGATAAAATCAACCTGTGCATTAATGCTTGGGGAGAAAAAACCAAAAATTATAATGAGAAATATTCTCATCAGACTATCCTCCTCTTCCTACTTTTCTAACACCACCAGACTTTGACTTATTGTTTTGGTTAGTTGCTTTGTTTTTTGAGGATTTTTGATTGGGGTTTTTCCCTTTATTATTTGCTTGTTTGTCAAATCTATTTCCAAAAAATTTACTTGGCATATCGTTTCTTTTTATTATAAATTTTAAGTTATCAAATTTTTGATTAATTTAAGACAATAACGAAATAAAAAGACATGAAAAAAATCTTATTAACCACTATTTTGACCGCCTTACTATTCAATTGTGAAGTGACTGAAAAAAATCAGTACAATAAAAACGAAATTATTTTTGTAGTTGAAATGGACACAAATGAAGGTAAGTCAGATGAAGACATTGCTCAGTTTTCTCAATATTATACAGATGCGATTAACACTAATGAGCCAAATTCACTTGGCTGGGGTTTTTATAAATCAAACGATAAAATTATTTTAATAGAAAGATATCTTGATGGGATGGCCATGATGGAGCATGGAAAAAATGTTTCTGAAGGGGGTGTTTTAGAATCTCAATTTGTGAAATTCATGGAGCATTTCACAATTAATAAAATCGATGTATACGGAAATGCTTCAAACGAATTAAAAGAATTTGTTAAGCCATTTGGTCTGCCATTTTATTTCCACCCAGATTTAGCAAAATTTAGTAGAAATTAATGATTAATTCGTTGAGGATAATTTTAATACTAGGCTTGTTATTTGTCTGTTGTAAAAACGGAGATAATCGACAAAACATAATTTCAAAAGCCCCTGAGGGCATGGTGTGGGTTGAAGCGAAAACGTATACAAAAGGAGCAAAAAATATTGATCTTTATGCAATGAATCGAGAAAAGCCTTCACATGAAGTCTATATTGACGGTTTTTTCATTGACGCCACAGAAGTAACAAATAATCAATTTCAAAAATTCGTAAATGAAACCGGCTATATAACTATAGCGGAAAGAGAAATTGATTGGGAAGAAATGAAAAAAAATCTTCCTTTTGGCACCCCTAAGCCACATGATTCAATTTTACAACCAGGAAGCTTAATCTTCAATGATCAAATAAAAAAAATAGAAAATATGGGTAATTATTTTCAATGGTGGAAGTGGCAAACAGGAGCAAACTGGAAGGCCCCAAAAGGCCCAGGGTCAAATATTGAAAATAAAGGAAATTATCCGGTAGTTCATGTTGCATTAGAGGATGCTAGGGCCTATTGTGATTGGGCTAACCGCAGGCTTCCCACTGAAGCGGAATGGGAGTCTGCTGCTCAAGGAAATTATAAGCAAGCTGTATTCACATGGGGTGACGAATTAGACATGTTAGACTCAAGTGCTAATACTTGGCAAGGCGAATTCCCAGTGGTAAATGAATCTCTTGACGGATTTAAAACGATTGCTCCGGTAAAATCTTTCCCCCCAAACAGTATTGGAATTTTTGATATGATAGGTAACGTTTGGGAAATCACTAATGATCTTTTTAATATTAATTATTATTCTGAATTTGATTCAAATACCGACTTTAAAAATTTAAAAGGCGCTAATAGTTGTTATAATCCAAGCAATCCTTATGAAATTCAACACGTCATGAAGGGCGGGTCTTTTCTATGTCATGACTCCTACTGTGCAAGCTACAGAATCTCTGCTCGAATGGGTGTAAGTATTGATTCTGGCTCAGATCATACCGGATTTAGAACAATTGCAACTCCAGAAATGTTACTAAATAAATAAAAGATTTTTTAATGTTTGAGTCTCTATTTCTTTATATTTAATGAAATTAAATTAGACAACCCCAACCCAAATGTTTTACCTAGGCTTAGACATAGGAAGTTCATCTGTAAAAGCAGCGATAGTAGATGCAAAATCTGGTAAAAGTATTTTAAGCGTTCATGAACCAAAAAATGAAATGAGTATTAGCTCATTAAATAATGATTGGGCTGAACAAAACCCTGAAATGTGGTGGGAATATACATGCAATGCTATAAAAAGAGTTTGTGAAGAATCAAAGGTAGATTCAAAAAAAGTTATTTCAATTGGTATCTCTTACCAAATGCATGGATTAGTGGTAGTAGATAAAGAAGGAAAGCCTCTTAGAGATTCAATAATCTGGTGCGATAGTAGAGCTGTTGAAATTGGGGCTAAAGCTTTTAACGAATTAGGTCAAGATAAGTGCATGTCAAAACTTTTAAATTCACCTGGCAACTTTACAGCATCTAAACTAAAATGGGTCAGAGATAATGAGCCTGAGGTTTACGAGAAAATTTATAAATATATGTTGCCCGGAGATTTTATTGCTTATAAATTAACAGGGGAAATTAACACAACACGCAATGGGTTAGCCGAAGGTATACTTTGGGATTATAAAAACAATACCCCTGCTAATTGGCTATTGGAACATTATGGAATAGACAAAAAACTAACACCTGAATTGGTTGATAATTTTACAAATCAAGGCTTAACCAATTCAAAATCTTCAAATGAAACTGGATTGAATATAGGTGTACCAATTACATACAGGGCTGGTGATCAACCAAACAATGCATTATCATTAAATGTTTTTGAAGATGGGGAAGTTGCTGCCTCTGGAGGTACATCCGGAGTAATTTATTCAATAACCAATAACCTAAGCTCAAAAGAGCCATCAAGAATCAATCACTTTGCACACGTAAATTACAGTGATAAAAACAAGTCGGTCGGAAAACTATTATGTATTAACGGTGCAGGAATACAATATAGGTGGTTAAGAAACCACAGTGTTGAAGATTCTTATGAAAAAATGAATGAAATGGCCTCGAAAATATCTGTCGGTTCGGACGGGATTTCCGTAATACCGTTTGGGAATGGTGCTGAGAGAATGCTTAATAATAAGAATATTGGGACGCATTTGTGCAATATTAATTTGAATAAACACACCCATGGACATTTATACAGATCATCTTTAGAAGGAATTGCATTTTCATTTATGTATGGAATGGAGATCTTAAAAAAAGATAATGCTTCGATAAATGTTATAAGAGCAGGAAATGACAATTTATTTAGATCCAAAATATTTGCAAATACTGTATCGACATTAATCGGTCATGAGATTGAAATATACAATACAACTGGTGCATTTGGAGCTGCGAGAGCCTCTGGCGTCATGAATAACGATTTGAGCTCTTTTCGGGAAAAAATAACTAAGAATGATCATGTAATGACATTCATGCCTCTTAAAAACAAATCAGAATATGAAGACGCGTATTTAAGATGGAAAAGAGATTTAGAAGGAGTTTTAAAAAATAAATAATTATAGCTATGAGTAAAGAATATTATAAAGGAATTGACAGAATTATGTACGAGGGTCCACAGTCAGACAATCCTCTAGCATTCAAATACTATGATGCGAATAGGGTTGTCGCAGGTAAAAAAATGAAAGATCACTTCAAGTTTGCAATAGCTTATTGGCATTCTTTCTGTGGAGTTGGATCTGATCCGTTTGGTCCAGGAACCTTGAATTTTGAATGGGATAAAAACCCTGATCCTATTCAAGCTGCAAAAGATAAAGCTGATGCAGCTTTTGAGTTTATACAAAAAATGGGGTTCGAATACTTTTGCTTTCATGATTTTGATTTAGTAAGAGAAGCTTCAACTTTTTCTGAATCAGAAAAAAGATTAGAAACAATTGTTAATTACATAAAGAGTAAAAAAGATGATTCAGGAATTAATCTTTTGTGGGGTACGGCAAATTGTTTTTCAAATCCAAGATATATGAATGGGGCAGCTACTAATCCTAATTTTAATGTGGTAGCTAGAGCTGGTGCACAGGTAAAACTTGCTCTGGATGCAACAATTGAACTGGGTGGTGAGAATTATGTTTTTTGGGGTGGCAGAGAAGGGTACATGTCTTTATTAAATACAGATATGGGAAGAGAGTTAGATCACATGGCTCGCTTTCTAACGATGGCTAGAGATTATGCAAGATCGCAAGGATTTAAAGGAACTTTTTTCATTGAGCCAAAGCCAATGGAACCAATGAAACACCAGTATGATTTTGACTCTGCAACGGCTATTGGATTTTTAAAAGAATACGGACTAGATAAAGATTTCAAATTAAATATTGAAGTTAATCATGCGACATTGGCTCAACATACAATGCAGCATGAACTCGCAGTTGCCGCTAAGGCAGGAATGTTAGGAAGTATTGATGCTAACAGAGGTGATTATCAAAACGGATGGGATACAGATCAATTTCCAAATAATATTCTTGAAACAACAGAAGCTATGTTAGTATTTCTTCAAGCAGGGGGTCTTCAAGGAGGAGGTATAAATTTTGATGCTAAAATTAGAAGAAACTCTACCGATTTAGAAGATATATTTTATGCCCATATTGGAGGTGCTGATACATTTGCAAGAGCATTAATTACCGCTGATAAAATAATGACATCATCCTCATATTCTGATTTAAGAAAAAAAAGGTACCAATCTTTTGATAGCGGAAAGGGTCAGGATTTTGAAAACGGAAAATTAGAGTTAAATGACTTATACAATATTGCTAAGGATGCAAATGAAATAAATCCTGAGAGTGGTAAACAAGAGTTATTTGAAAATATATTAAACCAGTACATTTAGAATATTTTGAATACAGTTTTAGAAGGGCTAGATTGGTTTGTGTTAGGAATTTATTTTCTTGCATTGATCCTTGTCGCAGTCTGGGTTGTGCTTCAAAAAAACAAAAACACTGAGGATTATTTTTTGGCTGGAAGAAATGTCGGATGGTTTGTAATTGGGGCTTCTATTTTTGCCTCAAATATAGGCTCAGAACATGTTGTTGGATTAGCTGGAACTGGTTTTGAGTCAGGTACTCCAATGGCTCATTACGAGTTACACGCTTGGATAGTTTTATTGCTTGGTTGGCTATTTTTACCCTTTTACATCAGGAGTGGCGCTTACACAATGCCTGAGTTTTTGGAAAAAAGATTTGACTCAAAATCAAGATGGTTCTTGTCTTTGTTTTCTTTGGTTGCATACGTACTAACCAAGGTTTCGGTGACTATATATGCAGGGGGTATTGTTGTTTCGGAATTACTTGGAATACCATTTTGGTATGGGGCTATAGGCGTTGTAGTTTTCACAGGAATTTATACAGTAATTGGAGGCATGAAAGCGGTAATTTATACAGAAACGCTACAGGCAATTGTATTAATATTAGGATCTATAATCATTACCTATCTAGGATTACAAGAGGTTGGAGGTTGGAACGAGTTAAGAACTATTGTAATTGCAGAAAGTCCAGATCATTTTAATATGTGGCGCCCCATGACAGATCCTGATTTTCCGTGGACTGGTTTACTATTTGGGGGTACAATTGTAGGAATTTGGTACTGGTGTACTGACCAGTATATTGTTCAAAGAACATTAGCTGCCAATAATATTAAAATAGGAAGGCGAGGAGCAATTTTTGGCGCCTATTTAAAACTTTTGCCAATATTTATATTCCTAATCCCCGGTATTATTGCTTTCGCTTTATCTGTTCAAAATCCTGAAATATACGCTATTGAAAAAGCCGACAGAGCATTCCCAATGTTAGTAAAAACCTTGCTTCCTGTTGGCCTTAAAGGTTTAGTAGCTGGAGGGCTGATGGCTGCATTAATGAGCTCACTTGCTTCAGTATTTAATTCATGCTCAACAATCTTTACAATAGACATATATAAAAAACTTAAGCCTCATGAGTCAGAAAAAAAATTATTAAATATTGGGAAGATTGCCACTGCTGTAATTGTTGTGCTTGGAATAGTTTGGATTCCAATAATGGAAAAAATTGGTGGTGGAGTCATGTACCAATATCTTCAAAATGTTCAATCATATATTGCTCCACCAGTTGCTGCTGTCTTTTTGATGGGAATTCTATGGAAAAGGGTTAATTCAAAGGCTGCAATTACAACTCTTATGGCAGGACTTATACTGCTGATTTTAAGACTTGGTTCAGAAATTTACTTTCAACCTGAAATATCTTCAAATCAAATAGTTGACGGTTTCATGTTTGTGTTTGCAACTATCAATTTTTCTCATATGGCGATATTAATGTTTGTGTTTTCAATCTTATTATGTGTTGGTGTTACACTTTCAACATCAGAGCCAAACTATAATGATATAATAGGACTTTCATTTGGAACATTAACAGATGAGCAAAAAAATGAAAATAAAAATAGTTATGAGTTTTCTGATGTATTATTATCAGTAATCCTTGTGATACTAATTATTGGTGTGCTCAGTTATTTTACTGGATAGACACAGGCTCTAAATACTAATTGTATTGTTCTTTAATTGTGGGAGGGCCTTCTAAATACCAATTTGATTTTAGAAAATTGTCTGATTCTAAGACTGTCTCAATAAAGTATTTATTGCGGTTGAAAAATGAGTGTTCAGCGCCCTCATAAAAAACAACATCGCATCGTATATTCAAAAAATTCATTTTTTCCTTGTAATCGTTTATCATTTCTATTGGTACTTTATTGTCATTTGTGCCTGTTAAAATAATAGTCGGGGGGGACTTAGGGGATAAATGATGAATGGGGGATATCTCGACTGGATTATCAGTTTTCCTGTTGCCAACCCTTCTCATAAAAGAGCCGTACCCCCATGCATTGGGTGAGGTGTCTAATATTGGATTAAATAAGATTAATAGATTTGGTTTTGAGCTGACGTTTGTATTTTCTCTAACGTTGTCATACTTGATTATAGTGGATGTTGCTGCGGCCAAGTGGCCTCCTGCTGATCCCCCGCTTACAGCAATTCTTTGAGGGTTAACCGAAAAATATTTTGCATTAGATCTTACAAATCTAATTGCTGACTTGGCATCCTCAAGTGATTGGAAAGGGGTTGATCCGTGTTTGCTAGTAATTCTATATTCTGCAGAAACAGCTATCATGCCTCTTGATGCAAAATACATAGCATGTCTTTGAAATTGTTTATAATCTCCCGTATTCCACGCTCCCCCGTGAAAAAAAATAATACAATTATATGTTTTAGAATTGTCAAAATCCAAAGGTCTGTAGAAGTATAAATTAAGATCTACTTCATCAATAGATTTATATAGTACCTTTTCCGGTGTTATTAAAACCTTATTTAATTGAGAAAAAGATAAAGAAGTTAAAAGAAGAAAAATCGAAAGTAAATATAATTTTGACCTATACATTGTTAGGGCTTATTTTTTTAATTGATCCACTTTTACCCTTTCGAACTCTATTATCCTTTCAAGTTGCTTTTTGGTAAATTTACTCATAAGTTCTTTTGAAGCAATTGAAAAATTTTCTTGATAAATAGATTCAATTTTTTCCTTTGATAGTTTTTTACCCGCTGTGAATTCATTATTTCTTGCATACTTATCATAAAGTACTTGCTGAAGAAATTTTGCTTGATTTTTATTCATAAGCATTTCATTCGAAATGTATTGACTTATGATTCTTGATCGTTGAATAGCCCATTTATTATTTTGTGCAGGCTTTGCAATTTCAGCCTCTATTTTATCTATTCCTGAATCCTCCCCATTGACAATTTGGGAATTAAAAAACCTAGCTGCTAATGTTTGAAATGTTGTTTTAATTCTTTGTTGTTCTGGATAATTTATAATGTTATCCGATTCTTGAGGATCGTCAAGATAGTCATATAATTCCTCTGCATATATATCCTCAACATAAATTGGTTCAGAGCTTTTTTTATTATTTACCCAAACTGTATACCTGTGCCTTTTAGTTCTAAAACTATAGCCCATAATATTTCCACGTCTTGGATATTGACTTACCGCAAATATTTTAGAAGTTATTTGTTCTCCCATTAGCTGAGGCTTTAAGCTAATTCCGTCAAGAACCACAGGAGTTTCTATTTCTGCTAATTCGCATAGTGTTGGGAAAACATCAATAAACTCCGTAGGTGAATTAACCTTTACTGTTTTATTAACCCTTGGGTCTTTAATTAATAATGGAGAGCGAGTTGATTGTTCAAAGTTTGTGTGTTTTGTCCATTGACTGTGATCACCTAAATGAAAACCATGATCACCCCACAAAACAATTATAGTATTTTTATCAAGTCCTTTATCTTTAAGTTTTTCAAGAACAATTCCTATTTGAGCGTCAATATAGCTGGTTGCGGCATAGTATCCATGAATTAATTTTCTTTGAATATCGTCAGGAAGAATCAAAAGTCCCTCATCATTTTCAATGTAATCAATTCCTGGAGCTTTATATGTGTTAATTTCCCATCCGCCCTTATAAGCTAAATCAACTGGGTTTTTACTTTTTGTCCTAAATGAAGCTAGCTGAATATCGTCTTCATTATACATCTCCCAATATTTTGTAGGTGCGTTAAATGGTAAATGAGGCCTTAAAAAACCAACCGCCAAGAAAAATGGTTTTGAATTGTCCATTTGATCTAATATCTCAATGGCCCTATTGGCAATTGCACCGTCCATGTAAGCACCGTCAGGAACATCAGCTTTTTCATATGGTGGTTTAAATCTGTCAGACTCATATTTATTTAAATTACTTATGCCTTTTTTTATTGCCTCCTGTCTAAGTTTTGAGCGGATTTCTCTATTTTCTTTACCTTGATAGAAACCTCCTGACGGGAAACTGTATCCATCCGAAAATGTTAATTGGTTTTGTGTGATAAAAGGAACTGACCACGAACGCCTATCTCTTCCGCTATCCACGGCTCTTGGATCATATATTTTACCCACACCAATGGTTTGATAACCATTTTTTTTAAAATGCTCGGGCAATGTTAAAACCTCAGGATTTACATCTCTCATCTTTGTTTTTAAATCCCACACTTTAGTTTTATCTGGTCTTAACCCTGTTAAAAAACTAACTCGTGATGCAGCGCAAATAGCAAGCTGCGTGTGATTGTTTAAAAAAACGGTTGACGTTTCAGAGAGCTTATCAATGTTTGGTGTTATAGCAAAATCATCTCCAAAACTACCAATACTAGGTTTTAAGTCATCTACGGAAATAAATAAAATATTTGGTCTTTCGTTTTCTTGAGAATATGATGTTACGAAAGTTATAAATAAAAAGAAAAATATTAGAGTTTTTGATAAATTCGTGACGGCCATCTTATTTTTGAATTATCCTGATTATTAAAGCTGCTAGTTTAGAAACCGAAAAGGTAAAAAGTCCGAATAAAGGAGATAATAAAGCAACTTTTATACCTCCTGCAATTATTGCTGGTTCAGCTGCTCCGCTTGCTTGAAGTGCATCAAAAGCATTTATTAGTCCTAAGAAAGCTCCCATGACGCCTAACGCCAAACCTAAAGTGCCACTATCACTTATATGTTTAAGCATTTTTATTGAAACTTGGCTATTTGTTTTGAGATTTAAGATAGATTTAACCGTAAAAAATAGTGAAACTAATAGGCAGATAAGAATAAGAGACATAAACAGTGCTCCACCCTCAATAAATCTGTCAAATAATGTTGTTAATAATATTGTCATAATCTTAAATTTTTATTTGCTTTTTGCTAAATATCAATAAAAATTAATAATTATCATAACTTTAGTACAGGTTAAATAATAAATATGAAAAAATTAATTATTCATTATTCATTAATAATTTTATTAGTGACAAGTAAAATGTTAGCTCAAGACTATGATAAGAATGCTTTTCTGAAAGACTATTCTGGTGAGATGATAATAACTACTCAGGTTAGAGGTGAAAAGAATAAGGCAATTTTACGTGGAACTGAGGCGGATAAAAACAGAGAATTTGTTTTAAAAAATTATACCGGTATCCAGCCGTCTGTGTACCCAGCGTGGGATGGAGGATTTTGGCCTAAAAAAAAACCTAGCTCGTTGGAAAATTTTAAAGTTGAAACAGCATTTCTTGACGAGTTAGTAAACTGGGGAGTTGAAAATAACTTTCATATAATGCATCATTGTTTGGTCTTTCCAAATAAATATTTTCCTTCCTGGTTTTCAAAAACAAATTACTCTGCTGGCGAATTAGAGTTTATAATTGAAAAATTCATCACTGAAGTCATTAATTCAAATGACAATAAAAATAAGGTTGATGTTTTCAATGTAATTAACGAAATATTTGCAATGGGTAAATCTGGTAAATACAGAGTCTCTGGTGATGAGAAAGAGGATTGTAAGTGGATGGATATGGGATTTGAGAAAGATATGTCAGGCTTAACAGGTGATCAAAGAATCAATGAAGAGCATCCAATATTTATTAGAAAGGTTTTTGACATTGCCTCTAATTTAACAGATGCAAAGTTAGAAATAAGAGATTTTAATATTGCTTTTGGAGGAAAAAAAGCAGATGGCTTGTTTCAACTCGTAAAGCATTTAAAAAATTCAGGAGTAAAAGTTGACGCTGTTGGATTTCAGTGTCACTTAAATGCTGGATTAAAATATGACTATGAAAAATTGAGAGATAATATATTGAGATTTATAGACTTAGGGGTTGAAGTTTACATTACCGAACTAGATGTGGGTTTAAATCTTTGGGGGCAAGGCAGTAAAAGAAAAAAGGTTTCTGACGTAATCAAGTCTGAGGCCGATTGGGAGTGGTTTTTTAACGAACAAAATAAAATATATTACAACTTAGTAAAAACCGCTAAGGAATCGGGGGTTAAAATAATTAGTGATTGGGGGTTTAGAGATGATATTCCTTATGGCGGTTGGAGAAAGGATCAAAAGGCTTGGATGGTAAATAAAGATTATACAAGAAAGGGTGCATATTATGCTGTTTTGAAAGCATTGTACGATGCCGAAAAAAATTAGTTGTACGGGTTCAATGTTTGAATAGTGCCATCTGCGTTATATTTAATCTCAGCAATTTTAACAGATCTTAAATGGGTAACCCCTTCAGAAAGGCACGAGTCGTGATAAAATAAATACCATTTTCCTTTAAACTCACAAATAGAATGATGAGATGTCCATCCAACAACAGGATTTAATATTTTGCCCATATATGTAAAAGGACCATAAGGGTTATCTCCGATTGCATAGCAAATAAAATGGGTGTCGCCAGTTGAATAAGAGAAATAATATTTTCCTTTGTATTTGTGAAGCCAAGCAGCCTCAAAAAATCTTCTATCATTATCGCCAGATAATAATAAGTCTCCTTTTTTGTCTAAAATTTTAACTTCTTTTGGATCCTCTTCAAACTCAAATAAATCATCCCTCATTTTGGCTACATAAGGCAGTAAAGCGGGTTCATGATCTTTTGGTAAAAATGCCGTTGGACTTTCTGGGTGATCCCCATTAAAAACCCCATTCCTCCATCTTTGTAATTGGCCGCCCCATATACCTCCAAAGTACATATAATAACTTCCATCATCATCTTTAAAGACAGCAGGGTCAATTGAAAAACTATTTTTAATAGGATTGTCCCGAGCAGTAAAAGGACCTTTAGGACTATCACTTATTGCAACACCTATTCTAAAAATACCATTATAATCTTTAGCTGGAAAAAAAAGAAAATATTGTCCATTTTTTTCGTTAGCGTCAGGGGCCCACATCTGTCTTTCTGCCCACTTAACATCATTAACATGTAAAGCCATCCCGTGGTCTTTTACATCAGCATTAACATCATCCATTGAGAAAACGTGATAATCTTCCATGGCAAAATGACTACCTAAATCATCGAAAGCATCTCCGGCATCAATGTCATGAGACGGGTAGATATAAATTTTATTATTAAACACATGCGCAGAGGGATCAGCAGTATAAAGATGAGTAATGATCGGAGGTGAAATTGCCTTCTTGTTTAATTCCTCAAAATCGATATGATCAATACTTTCCTCTGGCATAAAATATCTATTACTTATTTCTTCTTGCTAAGAGTTCTTGTTCTATTTTATCTTCTAAATTTTTATCTATTGTATAAAAAAACAATAATGCAGCAGCTATTAAAAAAGGGATTGAAGGGTAAATACTAACCAGCATCTTAGTGCCTAAAATTGCCGACTCCGATTGCTCTCCAACATTACTTGGGATATATCCATAATTACCTAAAATTTTTGCAACTAACGCGCCGCCGATACTTAATCCCAATTTTAACCCAACCATCATAGCAGAAAAAATAATTGCTGTGGCACGTCTATTATTTTTCCACTCCGAATAATCGGCAACATCTGCAATCATAGCCCAAAGTAAAGGTATAGTAATCCCATAAAAGAATCCATGAAATATCTGAGCGCCAAAAATCAAACTAATCGAGTCGGGAGAAAGAAAGTAGAATACAAAAACAAATAGTGTTGAAATAAATAAGAATATTCCGAAAACATTTCTTTTCCCATATTTATCTGCCAATATTTTTGATAAGCCAATACCGATAATCATAAATATGATACCGCCTGCGTTAAAAAGACCAAAACCTGCTGAGACCGGATCACTTCCAAAAAAGTTAATTCCAATACTAGATAAAAAATCTAAAATTGGAGAAATGAAATCACTTAAAGAATTTTTAGAAATGTAATTTTCAAAATAATAAACATAGGCACCACCTTTCATTGCTAATGTTATGAAAAGTAATATGGTAACTGTTAGCATTATTACCCATGGAATATTTTTGATTAAATCCTGTATGTCGTCAGTTAAACTTGAAGATTGTTCTGGTTTAGGAATGATTCTTTCTTTAGTTGTAATAAAGGTAATTATCAAAAGTATTGTTCCGATAATAGCAAGCCATGTCATTGTAATTTCAATGCCAAGGGCTTTGTCTCCATCTCCAACATACATTATAATAGGTAGCATGAATACTTGAACGAAAAATTGAGCAAACATTACAGCAACAAATCTGTATGCTGAAATACTATTCCTTTCTTTCATGTCTCCTGTAATTACCCCGCTTAGTGCCGAGTATGGAAGATTACTACCAGCATACAAAAGCAGCAGTAATGTATAAGTCACAACAGCGTAAATAACTTTACCATTATAAGAAAAATCGGGTGTAGTAAATGCTAAAACTGAAGTTATTCCCAATGGAATTGCAGTCCATAAAATCCAGGGTCTAAATTTACCCCAACGACTATTAGTTCTGTCTGCTAATGCTCCAACAATTGGATTAAACCCAATTGCTGCAACCGTACCAACTATAAATATGATTGCGGTTGCATCGCCAGCATTTAACCCATAAATATCTGTGTAAAAATATGCTAAATATGTAATTAAGGTTTGGAAAACAAGATTGGCTGAAAGATCACCAAGACTATATCCTATCTTTTCTTTTATAGAAAGAGGTTGTGTTGTCATATATTAATTTTTTTTTGAAAGATCAATATCTAATAATTCATAGTATGCCGGTTTCTTATTGTATTCTCTATCAAACAACAACGGATAATCAGCTCTGTTATTAATCGGATTATGATTTCTCCATGTGTATTTATCGGTAGTACCCCAAAAAGTTACTCTGCTTATTTTATCGTGGTGTTTTACAAATAACTCAAAAATATCACGGTACCTTTTTGTTAATTTCTTTTGTACATTTTCAGGAATACCAGCCTGATAGGGGTCCCATTTTTTATCACCTTCGAATTTTTTGAATTCCTCTCTTGCAATGCCTGCTAACTCATAAGGATTTGGAATAACGGTTATATCAAGTTCAGTAATCATTACGTCAACTCCGGTTTTAGCAAGATCAATTATGGTTTGCTCAATTTCTTTTATGCTTGGGAAATGAAGATCCCAATGGGCCTGAATTCCAACTGCGTCAATTCTTATTCCTTTTTCTTTCAAAGAATTAATTATCCTAATGGCTCCCGCCCTTTTTTCCGGTTTATATAAGTTATAATCGTTATATGCAAGTTCAACATTAGGGTCAAAATCATTTGCGTATTGAAAGGCTTGTGCTATGTAATCGTCTCCTAACATTTCAAGAAATATTGTCTCTCTTAGGGTTCCATCATCATTTAAAGCTTCATTTACCACGTCCCACATATCAACCTTTCCTTTGAATCTAGTAACAAGTTGAAAAATATGATTTTGTAAATGTAGCTTGAATTTATCAGGTTCATTAATTTCAGAAACATATGGCGGAACTTGGTTGTGCCAAACCAGAGTATGTCCTAATAAATACATGTCATTTTCGGCTGCATAGTTTGATATTTTCTCTGCATTTGAGAATGTGTACTTTGAATACTCTGGATGAGAATGCATCCACTTCATAGAATTTTCAGGGGTTACCGAATTAAAGTCTTCAGAAACAATTTTTAAAACTCTACTGTCTTTATCGATAATCTGATAATCCTCTTGATTAATGGTAGCTCCAATTAAAAAATAGTTTTCAAACTTATCCTTTAAGTTCTGATCCTTTTGGGAACATATAGAAAATGGCAGGCATACAACAAGTAAAATCAAGATTTGTCTCATAAGTTTAATTATAATTATTACAGAGAAGGGCATTAACTAAATGCCCTTCTCTATCATTTGTATTTAATTAAAAATCTACTTAATAGCTAATTTGAAAGTTTTTGTTTTTGAATTATTTCCTTCAACATTGACTATGTAAATAGCACTACTTAAATCAGATAAATTCAAAGTTGCTGAACTTTCATTTAAGTTTTTATTTAAAACCTGTTGACCAAGCATATTATAAATTTCAATTTTTGATAATGGTTCTTCAGAAGTCACTCTAAGAATATCAGTCTCTTGGTTAAATGAATAAGTTATGTTTTCAAGTGTGAAATCCTCATTACTCATAGTAGTAGAAGTAACCGAAATATCATCAACATTTAAAACAAACATGTCACTCACATCATGATGCCTAAATCCAATATATACCTGACCTCCAGTAGAGGCTGATATATCAAGCGATCTTTCTGCAAAAGTTTGACCACAAGCATCTCCGCCGTTAGCAATTGTTTCATTATAACTAACAGAACCATTTATAAGATCATTATAATTATCCGATGTGCCTACATAAACGGAATAGTTTTCTTGACACCATGAAGGATCAATCCCTCTAACTTTCCATTCTAATAAAGCATCTGAATGATCTGTTAAATCAATTGGACCCATTATTACCCAGTTATCAGGAGTAAGTGCAGCTCCACTTTGATATGAGGCAGAAGCAGCAACATTATTACCGGCCTCGTCAACATCAGTATAATTTACATAGTACCAAAAATTTCCATCTCCGTCATTGTCATAAAATGTTTGACAATTAGTCCATGTATCTGGATCATTAAAATCATTTAAATATGGTAGAGAGTAGCTGCTTGGGCATATAGTTGTTGTCCAAGCATCAGGTCCGTCATCACCATAGTCTGTCCAGTCTGAATAATTGTCATCTCCACATATAGATCTGACAGTAAAATAATATGTTGTATTTGACTCTAATCCCGTTAATGTGTGAGGGAATGTATCAAATTCATACACGATCGCTGTTCCATCCCCAGGGGTAAATGTAGAAGTGCTGTATTCAATTTGATAGCCAATAATTCCATCTTGGTTATTACCGTCAAATATAGCTCCATCACCTGTCATCGTCCATGAAGTAATGTCGGGTGCTGCACATTCATCTGCAGAACACTGGCCTGTACCATCACCTGAGCACTCACCGAAGCAAGCTAAGTAAGTAACATCAGCTGTAACCTCAGGCAATATTCTATCATTGTAGTTGTTTGGATCAGCACAATCTTGACCTTCTAGGTTTTCTTTTGTACCCCAATCACCACCATCACCTGGGCTATTTAGGAAAATATAGTTACCGGTTGTTCCAGCTGGTAAATCAACTGAACCTACCCAAACTCCATCACCATCATCATCAGATAATTGTAATGCTTGAGCGTTACCTAGCACACCACCACCAGCATATATTCCATTAGCACCTACACCACCAACAATAGCTGATGTATTTACTGAGAATGTTACTGTAAACGTTTCACCAGGTGTTTCACCTGCACATAAGTTCCAGTATACTGTTGGTAAAGTCATGTCTTCACCAGCAACTGTAAGAGTTCTGTTTGTGTACGTTCCATCAGAAACTGTACATCCTTCAACTACTTCAGTGAATTCTTCTTGAGAATCCCATCCGTTAACAGTAAACTTATATTCATAAGCACCGTCTTCTAGAGGAATAGTTAAAGTCCAGATACCATCTCCATCGTCGTCAGACATTGGATTACAGTCACCACACCATCCGCTAAAGTTACCATTTAAGTATACAGTATCGTTAGCACCTACACCAGTTGGGTAGTTACTCATATCTACACTAAATGTAACATCGTAAGTAGGTGTTGCAGCAGGACAAGTTCCGTCTGATTCACAACTACCAAAACAGTGTTGTATTGTCATATCACCATCAATAGCTGGTAATATTCTATCATTATAATTAGCAGGATCTGCACAATCTTGACCTTCTAAGTTTTCTTTAGTTCCCCAGTCACTATCACTGTTAGGACTGTTTAAGAAAATATAGTTTCCAGTTGTACCAGGATCCATAGCAACAGTTACTTCCCAAGTACCGTCACCATCAGCATCTGACATCGCATGTGCAGTCGCGCCACCAAAGACACCACCACCTAAATACATACCATTGTCGCCAACTGTGATGTTTGCAGTATTGACAGTAAATGTTACGTTAGCTTGTAGAGTACCACAAGTAACAGCAAAGTCAAGTGCATATCCACTTACTGAACTGTCAGAATCAACTTCTACAGTAAGAGTACCATCTTCTGAAGTAATTGCTTGACCTGTGTGGTCACCTGAAGCATTGTATAGTTCATTTCCTGCACCATCTCTGATGATTAAGAAGTCATAACCACCTTCTGTTTGACCAGTTACTGTTACAGTTACCGTTCCGCCTGGGTTTGAAGCACTAAATAGTGTACCAGACTCATTGTTACCGTAAGTGTGGCTTAATGAACCATCACAAGCTACAGTTCCGTCAAATGTTGAGAACTCAACAGTTGCAGTAACAGCAGGATCTAATGCCGTGTGATTTGCATCAACCAATGAGAATACAATTGTATGATCACCGTTTGGTAAATCAGTCAATGTAAGATCATCAGAAGAGTAAACCATTACTTCAGTACCACCATTCAATGAATAGTGAATGTGTCCATCAGCACTAGCATCCGAACCAACAGTAAAGTTTTCTAACGTAAAAGAGAATGTAGCAGAACCACCATCAGTAGAAGATGATACAGACATTGTAGGTTCAGTAGGAGTTTCTCCTACATATACATTGTCAATGTGTGGATTAGAATATCCATACACGCTAGTTCCTTTAAATCCTACCTGAACAGTTCCACCAACATAAGCAGATAAACTTACTGTATGTTTTGTCCATTCATCAGCAACAGCAGGAGTTGTAAAAATAACAGCACCTGTGCCGTCTACAACTTCTACAGTATCACTATTACCATTTGCAGTTCCATCATAGTGATAGAAAGATACAATAGGGTCTGTAGCAGAAGATAAATCTATCTCTGGAGATAGAATTGTTCCTGTATTTCCAGTGGAGTAAGAGTAGTCGTCAAAGTATACAACACCAGTTCCATCCTGCGCAGCAGAAGGAGGAGTTTCATAACTTTGAGCTAAACCGTAAGTCCATGGGTAAGAACCGTCATTTGTCCAAACATCTGTAGTTTCAAAACTGTCTGTCCATGGAATTGATTCACCATTGGAAGCAGCAGCAGTAAAAGTGAAGCTAACAGAATCAACAAACATACTTTTGTTCAACCCAGTTGGAGCACCAGTGGTACCACCTCTCTTATACCATTGAAGTCTAACTGTAGCTCCAGCTTCAGTATTTTCCCATGTTCCAGTAGTTTGAGACCATACTTGATCATCAGAAAGAGGAATTACTTCTTCTTTAACTACTGAGTATGAACCGTCAGCTTGAAGAACTCTAATAGTAAATTTAGGCTCTAATGTATCACCATTTTCATCGGTGTAAGTCGGAACTCCGGCCCACTTAGTCCAATAGTCATACGTAAATGTTCCTGCCGGCAAATTAGTAATCTCTTGATTTACAAAAGACCCATTGTTGCCATTGGTAGCAAACATTTTAAATTGTCTGTTCTCAGAGTGACAAGCACCGTTGTTGTTGTTGTTATTGGTAGGAGCGTAGTTTGTACCCTGAATGGCATTCCATCCACAAGGAGCACAACCAGTTCCAGAACCAGTAACACCTTCATCACCGTCAGTTTGTAGCATACCGTTGAAGGTAAGCTCATCACCAACTACTGCAGAAGTAGCATCAACCTGAGAAAATATTGATAAACTAAATAAAAATGTAAAAGCAAAAAATACATTTTGCAATACCTTTATGTTAGCTATAAATTGAGTAGTTTTCATCATAAATTTGGTTTTTGATTATTAAATATTTTTTTTGTGAGCATTCCAAGATTTCATTTTGTCCTCTCCGAGTACTGCATTGAGCCTGCCCCACAATCTATCTTGAAGTTTTCTTAATTCAGCTCTCATTTGTTTTTTATCATTTTCATGAACTTTTCGAATTCTTTGAGCATCAATAAATCTTTTGAGTTGAATATGATAAATCTTTTCTGAAGTTTGTTCATCAAGAGATAAAACCATAGTCATTTCATTAGAAATTTTCTTAGCTCTTTCTTGAAGTCCATCTTGAGAATAAACAGAAAGTGATAATATTAAAGAAAAAAATAAAATGTAAAGTTTCCTCATCCAAAATAATATAGTCGCGTAAGATACTAAAATTTATATATTTAGCAAGAATATTAAACTTATAATTTTATAAATTTTTAGAATTCATAAAATTGTGCTTTCGTTTCTGTTAATTATGTAATTTTTAGTGAAAAGAGTTAATAACTTTTATAGAGTTTTCTTTCCATGTAATTCCGGGTTTCCATTTTGGTGCTTTAACTTTTCTCAAATATTCGTCAAGTAACCTTTCAAATCTTGTAGCAATTTTTGTTTTAGTAATCTTTTTATTGCCAGAGTCTTTAGACAGGTCAACTGTTTCATTTAAATCATTTTTAATATCGTATAAAATTATTTCATTATTATCATGAAATTTTATCAATTTAAGTGAGTCTATGATTATGGATGAGTGAGCTCTCTCTAGTGCAATTTTATTCTCATATGGAACATGAAAAATCAGCCCTTCCGTTTTTCTCTTTACTATTTTATTTTGGTTGTTTAAAATATGTTTAAAACTACCCCCGTCAAGTTCATTATTTTTCAACCATTTATTTCCAGCAATATCAATTATTGTTGGTAACAAATCTGAAAATGATATGGGAGTTTCTGAATATCTGGTTTTATTAATTCCAGGCCCCATGACAATAAAAGGAACTCTTATCCCGCCCTCAGTAGCATCCCATTTTCCTCTACTCAAGGGGTAATTGTAACTTTCTTCGTAATATTTTCTAGGTGTTATAATCGGAACAGAACCATTATCTGACGAATAAATTAAATAAGTATTTTTAAGATTTAGCTCATCCAACTTGTCCAGAATTAAACCAATACTTTCATCCAAATCATAAGTCATAGCAGCTAAACCTAAATTATCGTGAACCTTACCGGTTTTTTTGGAATTAAACCTCTTGTATGTACTTCTTCTTGCCATAATATCGGAGTGTATCGCATAGTGAGAAATTTGTAAAAAGAATGGTTTGTTTTTTTTCTTATTTGCTTCAATAAAATTGATCGCTCTTTTGGTAATGCTGAATATTTTTTTTGGATCGTCCGCTTCATTATTACTCCATTGAAGTTTATTTGAATTGTAGTTGAATACTCCATCTGTATTTTTTGTTGCTCCATCACTCACATCATATCCAATTGTTTCAGGCGATGAATCCATTCCCCACTTACCAAAATGGGCTGTTTTATAGCTTGGGTTTATTTTTTTTAGTTCTTTTGGAATAGAGATTTTACCTTCATGATTGATGTGCTCAGTATTCATCCCAACTCGAATCATTTTTAATCTAGCAGGTGTTTGTCCAAACTGAATGCTATATCTAGAAGGAGCACAAACTGGAGCACTAGCGTAGGCATTTGAAAATATTAATCCCTTTTTGGCAATTCTTTCTATATTTGGAGTTTCATAAAAATCACTTTTGGAAAACTCATTATCCTCAATCATTTTTACCGATGTTCCATTCCAGCCCTGATCATCCGCTAGTATAAAAATAAAGTTTGGACTTTCCACAACACTTTGAGCCTCTGAAATTTGAGCTAAAAGAAAAAAAATTGAAAATAATAGAGTCTTTTGCATAGACTTAATCAATTTCACTGTTGGTAGAAACTTCGATTAAAGGAATTGGCCAGGTGTAGTCATCAGCTTGTCTAGCACCGTCTGTATCACCATATACAAATCTGCAGTACTCATCATAGACACCAAATCTGGTTAAATCAAAAAATCTATGGCCTTCCATGTAAAGTTCAACAGCTCTTTCCCTTAGAATCTCTTCCCTAAAATCTTCAATTGTTATTGATGAGTAGTCAACCTCATTCATTTCAACTCTTGTTCTTAAAATATTGATATCAGCATTAGCTGCAGAAGGATCTGATAAAATTTCAGCACTAGCCTCAGCTCTCATTAAATATACATCGGCTAGTCTTATAATATGCCAATTTTGTCTACTTGTGTATTCGGTAGTTGCTTCAGTATCAATATATTTTGCAGTCCATACTTGCCATAGAGTTCCTAAAGTGTTTCCAGTTTCAAGATTTGTTGGAATATAGCCAGTACTCCAGGGATTGATATTAAATTGTCTTGTAGCTGTTTCATACTGAGTAATAATTGAGTTTTGATATCTGTTATCAAATTTATCAATCATGTTGTTAATGAATAGGGGTTTTAACTTATTGTTACCTCCAAATCCACTACCAGAAAGACCAGAATTTCTTGGGGTAAATAAATTTGATACTGCAGTTCCCTGACCCACAAGAGAAGAACCTTGAACATCAAAAATCATTTCCTGATTATTTCCGTTATCAGCATCAAAAATTGAAACCCAGTCTTCTAGTGATGACGATAAATTAGTCCCTTGTCCAGAAATTGCGGAATCACAATGATCCTTCGCATACTGGTAGTAGGACTGATATGATTCTGAAAATTCTAAATAATATTCATTTCCAAGAATCCCTTCACTAGCGGTCCTTTTGCATGATGCAATTCTGGTATAAACTTTAGCGAGTAGGGAATGAGCAGCTGTGTTGGTTACTCTTCCCAAATCATTAATGTAATTACCTCGCGACTCATTTCTACCCCAACAGTGTATTGAGGCATAGTTTAAATCGTCAATAATAGAATCATATATTTCCACAATTGATGAAACTGCTAAACCTTGATCATTTCCAGCCTCAACTGGATTTAATCTAAGAGGAACTTCTCCAAAACACCTTACCAGATTGAAATAATTAAGCGCTCTTAAAAATTTTGCCTCTCCGATGATTCTGTTTTTTAATTCTTCATCCATTTCAATACCAGGAACTTTTGCTATAACATTATTTGCATCTCTAATTCCCAAATAAAGCTCTTTCCATAAATTATTTAAACTTTGATTTGTTGAGGTTACAATTCCTCTTTTGAACTCATTATATAAGTAAGTTGACAGTCCTTGATCTGAGGAAGCAAAAAGCGTAGGCATGAATTGTTGTTTGTAATAACCAATACCGCTTTTCAATCTCGCATATGAAGAGGTTAAAGCAGCTAGAGCATCTGTTTCATTTTGATAAAAATTTTCTGTACTGGGTTGAGTAAATGGTTCCTCATCAAGCACATTACACGAGCTAATTACAAAAAAGAATAGTAAAAACGATAAATAGTATTTTAAAACTTTCATAATCTAATAATTGAATTTTAATCCCATTAAAAACGACCTTGTTCCAGGATAAGTTCCAAAATCAACACCTCTTTTTTGTGGGTTTTTAGTATAGGTTCTAACCTCAGGATCATATCCGGGATAGTCGGTCCAAACAATTAAATTTTGACCTGCTAGGTAA
>Ga0209503_10000460_pt1 | contig 25622 bp, 21 predicted proteins | sample SouAtlMetagenome_2_FD_187448 | JGI IMG/M metagenome (GOLD analysis project Ga0209503, IMG submission 187448) | Marine eukaryotic phytoplankton communities from Atlantic Ocean - South Atlantic ANT15 Metagenome (SPAdes) (version 2) | ecosystem: Environmental > Aquatic > Marine > Oceanic | place... | reverse complement strand
CTGCTATATTGACAATGCAACAATCATTCACGTTGTAATACTTTTTCAACGTAGCGGAATCACATTCTAACAAAGATTGTTGATTGCGCTCCAATAAAGCTTTTCCAGCGGACGATGGGCATTTTAAAGCGGTTGCAGACATAAAGATTGCAAATAAAACAATAACGTATCGTAACATAATTTATTAAATAATATATATATTATATACTATTAAAATTTTAATTACCGTCAGGGCATTCCCTTGTATCACTCATTTTAAAATACTCCTTCTCTACTGTATATTCACACCAACATAACCCAGTTGATCCCCAACATTGTCTAGATAATAATTTACCAGCTGCATCTTTTTGTGGCACATATTCGCCAATTAGAAATAAGAAAAACAATAACCAAATATATTTATTCATTTTATAATAGGATATTTTCTCTATATATACAGAGAAATTACTTTTAAACTATGCGTATCGCATTATGGCTCGTTGTATTGTTCTCTAGTTTATCTATCATCTTAACCGCAATTCATTTGGCTGATTATGAATCAGATGATACACTCTCGTTTGTATCCCTTATATCGACTGCTTTATTGTTTATCTTACCATGGGCAAGATCGTTTATCCCATATATAGGGGATTGGCTTTTTATTCTGACGTCTCTGACATCATTGGTCTCTCAAGCAATCACCTACGGCAAATATGCGGATGCAGATACCGGTGATATTCTAGCTTATTCGCTGTTAGCCACAATAGGAGGTGCCTTTTTTGGACACTTTATACAGAAGAGAGATCCCAATCGATTTGCAGGTCTGACGAAAAAAGAATGGAGAGAATACAATAGTGGTTCTAGGTATAGACGTGATTACTTTGGATCAGCTATTGTTCATAAATTGAAATCCATTTTCGTTGTTTTATCAGCTTTAACGTATTTAATAGATGCCAGAATGAACCCATCTGAAATCAAATTCAGATTGCTTTTAATACTTTCCTTGATATGTATGGCTTTCTATATATTGATTTCCATGGCTATGACCGTATGGACAACGTGGGAGATATATCATTTGAAAATATCTTCACCAGATATGAGAATAGGAATCCGATTCAGAGATATTTATGCAATGAAAAAACCCCTTAATTTGATACTCTCTGCTATTCCACTTACAACCTTTTCCATATTTGTTGGAGAGTCGCAATCCATTGCTAATATTCTTGCCTTAACATTTTTTATAATGGGAATAGCAATGGACCACGTAAATGCTCTTTATTTTCCTATCACTTATTATAAATCAGAGTGGTTGTAATTTTGTATTGAATCACTATTATAAAAAATAAAATAAATAAAATAAATATATAAACATATATATATACAATCAAGTGTTTTCTATACAAAAGATGCCGAATAAAATCATTAAATTCCATTCCAGAGCCAAAGAAGGCTCAGATGAACAATATTTATCTAATTTTACACATCCAAAAGAAGGGATTGTTATAGATGAAGTTATATACAAATCGATTGAACATTATTATCAATCAATGAAATATAAGCCAGAACATAGAGGTATGTTTAAAGGTATGGACGCCGAACTGACTACTGCTAAGTTAGCAAGATCCGCTGGTGGAAAGGGTGCAATGAGAAAGATGGTTGGATATGGCTTATCCGATATCAGATGGAAAGGACCTTCGCCAGATAATGATGAAGATTATTTAAACATTCGTGTAATGAAGAAGGCTTTATGGGCACGTTTCAAACAGGACAAACGTTTTCATAAGATTGTTATGCAACCGGATGTTGAGTTTGAACATTATCAGAAGGCAAGGGGTCCTTTCAATCCAGATAAAATCCCTGATTGGGGGTGTTATTATGATGCAAAGCATACGAAATCAATGAGAGGATTGAATATATTGGGAAATCTATTGAATGAATTGAATGCTTATTATGAGCGTCTACCGGATTATTTCGAGATAGATGGAAAACTGAATTGGTCTGGATGTTCGTCCGATGTAAGTGGAAAGAATTGGTTTCCTTATCCTAGGAATACTTATGGATATATGCGTGGAGAGAAAGAGGACAAAGAGTATTTGAAATGCGGGTATCGTGTAAAGGATTCAGATGTAGTGCATCCTTTTAAAGATGCTGCTTTAATATTACATGCTTAATTATCTATTTTTTAATAAATACCAATATTCTTTTATGGTATGTATATTTTTACACTCGTGATTAATAGATTCTAACATTAATTCATATCGTGTTAATCTGGGATTCATATGATGTGTAGCATGTATATTCAACCCACCTGCTATGAATGTATATAAATGAGATGTTGGAAATATATTTATAGCAATTTCCTCTGGAGCTTTCGGTTTTGTATGATCTAGAGTTCTAATATTAGGATCTATAATATGAGGTGTTAATGATAAGTATGCAAACGAGCTTAATGTTGTAATCCATATAATTGGAACACAATAAAGGGGTAGAAACACTAACATGATAATCAAGGGCAATTTACTGAGTTCTTCTATGTGCTTTATGTCATGTTTAGAGAATAGTAATTGTTTTATATCATCTAAAAAGTATTTTCCATCTAATATCATGTGATCATCTGGATGCCCGGGATTTGAATGATGAAATTGATGTTCTTTCATCCATACATGATTAGGCATAACAATACCGTTCAAACATATGTAAGATAATATTTTATTGAAGGATACATTTGGTGAAAAATTACCATGCATACAATCATGACCCACAGTGACAAATGCATATAGTACCCAGCCTAATGGTATAGCCGATACCATATTATATGGAAACCCTACAGAATACGTAGTGTAATACGATACACTGAATATAGATGTATATAATAATAAATGAATATAGTTTAATGTATACATTTCTATATAAAAAAAATACTTAAATACTATGGTACATTTTATAATTTACTTTTAATAAATTTATCTCTAAATTCCCATGCTGGTAAAGTTACCGTGCGTGTCATTTTCGGTGGAGGAAGGATCTCTGGTCCCCATCTGTATTCTGGACGACATAGACCATCTAAAGGTTCTCCTCTAATCAGTGTGCAATCCAGTAATCCAGATGGTTCAGGTTCCAATGCTGTTCCATTTTTCCACCATAGAAGTTCATCTATGACTGTCCATTGACGTGTTAATGGAGTTGGTTTCGATATTTGAAATGATATCGGTGGCTCTCTGTGATTTTGAGCTGGGAATACTGCTGATGGTATCCCATAAATATTTATCGGGTTCTTGATAGCAGAATTCATTAACGCTTGCTTTAAGAGAGAATCTTCTTTCTCTTTCTTTTGGGAATCTTGTAAAATTAATTTCTTTTCCACTTCCTTTGGCATGGTTACTACACCTTAATTCGTTCTTTCGTAAAAGGTATTGTTCTTCTGACACTTGTTTTGTGTTTTCCGTTGACATATTATTATCCATCTTGTTATTGTTATCCATGTTATTTTTATATAGATATATATATATATATATATAATAATGGTAACTAAAAAAAGTGATTCAATAAAAAAATGTTGAATCACTTTTAGCCATAATTTATTTTACCATATTATTATCCATATACTAATATATCCTATATAAGTATAAATTTAATTTTTTTTTTTTGAAAATTTTTTTTATGTTCCTGAAATGACAAAGTGTTTAGCCTGCTAAACACTTTGTCATTTCAGGAAGATACTTTTTTATTTATATATTTTTTAGTGGTACCAGTGAACCTTTTTAGTCCATGGTATTTCTATATAGTAATAGTAGGGGTTTTTATTTTTTGTCATTTTTATAATAAAAACGAATATACTATGGAATAACATTTAAAAAATACTATAAATATTTTTAATTTTTTTATAAATGATTTATGGAGCTATATCCACTGATATAAAAAAATCTTCTGCTAATTGGAACTTGGATAGTGATTGGATGCGTAAGGCGGTTCAATATACAAATACTATATCAGAATATGCTTTTAATAAATTGAAGGATAAAAAGATCACGCAATTACAACTACCAAATAGTCCGGAAGGAGATGCATATACATTTTATTTCGAGACAAATGAATCGGAATTGTATTTAAAAAAACATCTGGCTATGGTGGCTTCTACTATCCAGAATAATCTTTATTTGGCTCGTGAAAGTATCTTAGTAGAGGACGGTAAGGATGGTATCTTTTTATGTGGTTACTCAACGAATCAGATGAAATTAAAGTTAAAAACTATAATTGATTCAGAGAAAAAGAAAGCAGAACCAAATTATAATAAGATGGAAGAATTAACAAATATATATGAATTCTATGAAAAGGAATACAATTATATTGGAAATATATATTTGCGCGTCGGTATAGCAACTAGTTCTACCCCAGCGATCGTATATTACTTCAACGGCAATAAATCTTATCGCGGAAGTGTCATTCATATGTCAGAAAAGGCAGAGGAGAATGCACCATGGGTGTCTGGTTACGGTGAATACGTGGATGGAAAGTCAATAAAAAGGAAAAATACAGATATAATTATGAAAACCATTATGAATAAGAATGAAATCATTCAATCGGAAAGTAAATATATTTACAAGCAAGTAGATGGATTTATTATATTTATAAAGTATAGAATGGTATTAACGGAAAAGACTTTACGAGAAGATCCACATGTATATGAATTGGCACAAGAGGAGTTTAGAATGTTGCATGATTTGAGTGTGGATGTATTGGATAAATTGGATGGTTATTTAGTAAAGATTAAACGTGATTCATCTGCAATGTATTATATTCAAAAGAAACAAGATTTTAAACAACAGCGTGTAAATATATGGGATTCATGCAGTCGTTTATTATCTGAATTGCCTAAGGGTAGTTCAATCGGTATTGCGTATGGAAATAAAAATATGATAACGGAGGTGACAAAAGAATCAAAAACAGGTCAAAAAACGAGAGATTACTTCGGTGCAGCTGTAAATATATCCGCTAGAATGTCTGCTGTGGATTGGATGTATGAGACGGTAGTTGGTAGAACGGTTCCTTCTTCACATTTGAATCGTATTGCGTATGCGGATATGGAAAGATTAAATATAATTGATATATTGGAGCCTCCAAGTAAACGTAGAGGATTTAATACAAATATGCCAAATTTCATACCGTATCCATACACTGTGGATCAGATCCCTATTGTAAAAATCAACGTAGGGTATTCTGGTTTTGTGTATGTCCTATCAAAACACATACACGGTGATTCTAATATAGCTGTAGGTACACCTGTAAAATGGAAATCAAAAAACGGACAAATTTTTCGAGGGGTTATAACGGAGATTTTGATAGGAGATGTTATGATACGACATAATAATATAATAGAGCGAATACCTATGCGTATATTGGAAAAGGATACCGATGATCGTGCTGTGATGAAGAGAGTGAACAAAATAGTGAAGTATAAAACACTAAAGTTTTAATTTATAATGAATGAACAACAATATAAATATCGATATATTATACAGGTTCCACGTAAGATGCCTGATATAGCTATAAAAGATACTCGTGGAAGGAATTGGGTAAAAGCATCATCCGTTTCAGATGAATATATTCAATGGGATATTGGTGAGAATGTGTGGTATGTGTGGTTCAAACAAGAAGATGTACCAGAGGAAGGTGAAATAATCGAATTTTCGGACGACGAATATACAGTGGAATCGGTTTATCGGTACAGGCGTTTGCAAAGAGCAGTGGTTGTATTTTAAAAAAATATAATATAAATTTGATCTATAATGTAATTATATGACTTGCGATCATCCGTTTTTATGTGCAAGTGAAGTGAATATTTTAGGGTGGCAACTCGAAGGTCAGGGCTGGTTTATAGGATTGTTGATACTAGCTGTGATATTGCAAATAGCTGCTAATTTTGTTTGGGTTATCAATGGGCAAGTTAGTAGGCATATACTAAAACTACCAAAAGATAAGCGCGGGGATTATTATCTTCAATCTTTGATATGGACAGCTGTTTCCACCATTATTTCTATTGTACGTGTTGTTTTGATCGGTGGAAATAATTTATATATATATTTAACTATATTGTTGGGTAATTTAATAGGTCAATATTGGGCGGAAAGTGGCGTAAAGGAAGACAATTATTGTATATCAAATGACTTGTTACGTATGTTACAAAAAGTAGATAATTCAAAGTGTTCTAATAATATTCGATCCGATATAAATAAATGTTTAGATCGATTATCCCTTGAATTGGATAAAAGGAAAAGTTATAAAATGAAACAGTTTAGTCCATACAGTGATTACCGTGATAAAAGAGTTAATTTTTAATTTAATTTTATTATTGCTTGAGCATATTCATATTCTTCTTGACCCAACAATCTTCTTCTTGAACAGTAATTATATTTATATTTGATGTCGAATACATAATTTCTTTTTCCTGTTAATTCTTTGAAATTGAATTCAAAAAAATCATCCATTCCATATACATCACATTTTGTTAGAGAACAAACGGATCCCATGTTATAGTCGTCATTATCGTAGCATCCAGATGCCAGAAAACTATCACTTAGAGCGAGAGCTGTTACTACACTATCTTTTATAATATCTACTTCAAATGATAGCGGTGAATTGTTTTCATCCCAACCAAAACATCCTATATTAAAGCATTCCGTTCGATTGGTTCCGTCTACACATCCACCTAAATGATTATCTTCGTCACCCTGACATATTTTTAAATCCGTAATCATTGGAATGACTATATCTGAGGTGGATGTTGTTTCGATTCCTATAAAACCTCTCTCGATGGGACCTCGTAATAACCAATTATAATCGTCTCTGTAAAATTCATCTCGATAATATACAACCGCCCTACCACGTGGATATAGTGTACTAGTATATCCGGGGAACTGGGTACAGGTAGATAATGATAAGGATATTGATGCTTCAAGTACATGATTCATCGCTATACATCCTTCTGTTAGACCGTTTATACTTAAACAATCGTGTGTGTATGCGTAAAATCTATATTCTCTATTGGCAAATAAAGTTGCACAATTTTCTATCGTAAATGTTTGACATTCTGTAGCGATGGAGAAGGTTGTTCTAGCGATATCAGATCCAAAACTATTTGATGCTAAATGTATGATTTCATCACCGAATCCAAGAGGAGCGAATGCATCATTCGTAATTATATCATCTGGATCTTTTACAATACGATATCTAATTTCTCCATTTATATTAACTGTTTGACTATCTAGAACAAAATGTTGTATTAGTCTACTACTATTCAGTTGACATTCTTCTACTTCATATCCTATCATAGCGATATGTTGTTTCTTTGCATCTGGTGTTTTGATACATGTGCCATCGTAGCAAATGTATGTCAATGGACAATCTTCAAGTGCTGTACATCCCGGTATACATTGACCACTAACTGATTCGTATTGAATAACACATCCAGTCTGTTCGGAACAAGTATTGAGGGTACATGGATTGTTATCAAAGCATTGATCTTCACTTCCTGAACATATTCCATTGGAGCATTTATCAAAAACAGTACATTGTAACCCATCATCACATGCCCCTCCTTCGTTTCTAGCAAACCGTACGCATTCTCCTGTGATGATATCACATGCACCTATACTACATAATGTATCAAGATGTGAACAATCTTTTGGCATAGCTGCACAAATGCCATTTGAGCATTTATCATTCAACGTACACGCATTATTGTCGTCACATGATAATCCATTATCATTATTTTCAAAAACACATCCTTGAGTTTGCATACACGCCCCACGTATACATTGGTTTGTATTTTGACATAATAATGTTTTCCCTTGACATTGACCATTATAACATTGATCTTCTATAGTACAATAATCATTATCCGAACAACGTGTGCCGTTATTAACTGGTATTGCGTTGCATTTGTGTGTAAAATGATCGCAAAAAGACGTATAACATTGCGATGTTCCACAATCCACATCTCTTGTACAGCATTTTTCTTTTTTTTTATAATGACATACGTTTTTTTCACATGTTTCAATTGAACATGGATATTCTGTTTTACAATCTAAATCGCTTGTACATGATTTTGGTGATAAGAATAAAATGAGAATGAAAACGAGACAAATAATACAAAAATATAAACAACCACATACAACCATACCCAAACCACAGATTTTCCCTTGACAACGACAATTACTTCTTCGGATAGTATTTTTATGGTGAATAAAAATTCGTGGTGCCCGAGTTTTCATTTGAATAACTACAGATAATTTATATACAGTCATGTAAGTGAATTATATTTTTTGACGTATATAAAACCTACTAAGTGATATTAAATGAGAATTCTTTTAATATTATGTTTATGTTTAATTTCAGTTACAGCTGAAATTGCTAGATTAACTACTGAAAAATATGGTACAAACAGTGATGGCGAATGTGTTGAAAATACATTAGGTGCTACATGTAAAGTAGATGGTGCAGTAGTAGCAATTGGTGCTTTACAATTCAAGTTCAATTTGATTAAATATAAAACACAAATGTTACCAAAAGCACAGAGTGATGGTGTAACTGTTGCTACTGGAACAGTATTAGGGGCTGGTGGTGTTTCTTTGAAATCGGTTTCAGATAACACTGGTCATCGTTTTGTAAAAACAACAGTTGCTTTAGTAAATTCTGGTAATGTAGTATATAATGCATGCGGAGTAAAATTCCACACGGATGGTATTACCGATCAAACTGGTAGGTATTTTGGATTTGTGACCAACGTAGATCAATATTCCGGATACAATGATGCAATGAAAGCATTTACAGCAGTTGGAGACACAGCACGGTTTGTGGAATACGGTACTTGTTCGGATGGTAACGATGTAGAGAAAGCAGACTGTGATTTGAATGCGTACACATTTCTCACAACCGAATTTAGATGTGAATATATTTTGAAAAACAATATGTATTTGGGTTTGGCAGGCGTGCGAATTGCTTTCCAGAAAACAGATACAAGTATCTTCAATGGTAAACCATTGACAACTATCGGATCAGATGTTGCTTTCAAGCCTTCCTTAGATGATCCAAATTTTGCAACAGCTGCATCTAAGAATTTTATTTCTGATCCATTTCAAAACTCAAACATGCGTGATTTAGCTATATCATATGAATCTTCATGTTTCTCAGCAGGTAAATATTTACGTGAAGATAAAGGGAACAGTGATTGTCAATCCGCTACTGATTTAGGAGTAGAAGAGGATGACGCTGATGTACCTAATTTGACACCTAGTGACGCTGCTGCCGGTACAGTAAGATTGAAATTAACTGGGGTATTCATGGATCCTCGTTATAAAGTAGTAGATCAGTCGGGTGTAGAGGAGTTACCAATAGCTATTGGTGATGTTATGATGATCAAAGAAGGGTTAGAATTACATGCGGATTATCGATCTTTCAATGATCCTGTTAAAGATGTATTGGTCAATGGTGGTGACGATACATTACACATGACTCCTATCCCATTCCGTTTGCGTAAAAAGGCAGACTCTACACTAATGCATACAACTGAATTAGAAGATGGTACAGAAAAAGATTTTACGAATATGGGTATTGCTTTAGGTGCTAGTGATGAACCTCAATTACAAAGCTATTTGTCAGCTGTTTCTAATATGGGTGAATCGGATCAAACACTGTCAGCTACAGCATCTGGTGATTCTTACCGTTGCTATGTAGATAACGTAGAGGACGGAACGCATAATCCAAATACCGACGATGCAGCTAATTATCAAGTATATTCCCTTACTGGTACTGCTGAAGCGACACGTGGTCCTTGTATGGCTCAGTATGTATTGGATCATACGTTTACATTTACTTATGGAGATCTTCCTCATTTTAAACCCGGTTATATCGGATGTGATATTTGTGAATCGGTTATTGCAGTGAAAGCATTCAAAGAAAATGTGGCAGGTACGGATAAATTTCAAGTGAATACACGTATAGCTGTATCTGTTAAGGATTTACCAGCTGCAACGAATGATATTACAATTAAGACAATTGGTCTATTACCAAAACAAGCTCAATTTGCTCTTGAACCAAATTTATATTATAAATTGGGAAATCTTTTTGATGTGACTCAATCTACTTATGATCTATTAAATGATGCAGGTTCAAAACCATCATCACTTGATGACGATTTAAATATGTTTGGTACGGGAGAATTCCTATCGTTCTCCTCAACATGTGCTGACGGTACAAACATACCACCATCATTAATTGGTGAAAATTTCGGTGATAATGGAGCACCAAATGATCAATGTGGTATATTGACTTCGCTCAAGTTACATCATTTAGCAACTGATACAAAAGAAGCAATGGAGGATTTATTAGCAAATACATGTGATATACAAGTGCCTACCAATTTCTACGGAACGGATTATAAATTGATATTCAGAAACTCTGAAGCAGAAGGTAATCCAGATAATGAAAATGAAGAACATATTGTAACGATCCGGGAGCAAGATAACAGACAAATTAAGATTGGTGCAGCTGCTTTGAATTTAGATACGCGTGTAGAAGCAGATATTGAACGTGTGGCTACCACTATTACAATGGCGATTAAGAAAACATTTCCTGAGACTTCCATTCCTACAGGATATGCCAATAGTGGTAATTCACTTCAAAATGAAAAAATTACGTTCCGATTGAAAGGATCAAAAGCTGATTTTGCTGGATTCGTATCTACCCTAGACGGTGGTGCAGAATGTGCAGGTGATAAAATATATTGGAAATCCAATTCTCCTGCTTTGAGAAGTTACAAATTACCTGATGCATTACAATCCGGTTCAAATGCATTATTCACAGACGATGATGATCCATTGACGACAAATTCAAATGGTCCATGGGGTGTATGTGACCTCTACACAGGAACTGGACAAAAACCTCTAACATCAGCTGATCTTCCTTTAACAGAAGGTGCACAGATTTCTGGTCCTAAATCGTTAGTTACATACGATGAATGTAAAAACAATGCTCCTCCAGATCCATTGATTGATAGTAAATGGACAATTGTTTCCGTACCTAATGTTGCTTTGACACAGGGACCTGATTTCCCAGCAGGAGGAGAAAATGATCCAGATCCAACAGCTGATAACTACTTATTGGATGGTAACGCATGGGCAGATCATGCTGAACTAGGAGTCCATTTGGGATGTACAGCAGCAGCAGTTCAAGAAGAAGTATTATTCACATCATCGGCGGTTAATGGTGCAACGAAATCACATTCTATTCGATCAACGGATCAATGTACAGGTAAGATAGATTTACAATTGGAAGATCAAACACAATTCCAAGAATTTGCTATCTTTAAAACACGTATTGAATGTTCTCGTGTATCTACACAGGAGTTATCAGATGATGTTCATTTAAAATATGAATACGATGCAAGTTTAGATCTGGAGGATAATTCTTTGGTAATAAATGCTAATTATTCGCCTGAAGTAGAAACAAAAGGATTCTGTCAAGGAACGACAGCGCAAATGCTTCTCACCACCGAAGCTGAATGTACAGCTGCTGGTGCATCGTGGACAGCAGAATATACCGTGGAAGCTGATTTCGGTTATTGTTTAAATACAAACAGTATCAAGGCACAAAGTTCGGAAGATGCAGGTACATGTCCAACTACACTTGAATGGGTCAAAGTGGACGGTGAAAGTAAATTGGCTTTATCAAAAAATACCAATGGTGATCCCGTTGATGCGGGTTTACAAACGTTACTCAACTGTCATGACGAAAACCATCCGCCTCAAGTATTAATGAACGGAGCAGCTATGCCAACCGACTTAAATCAAATGTCCATTGATATGTACAACAATGACCCAGAATTAAGAAAGAATATTGCAAGTTATGTCATTACATACAACATTGCTTTGAAATACACAAGAGATTTAGATGGAAGAGCTGGTTTCGAAGGAGCAACTATTGATTACTGTGACGACCAACAATTTACTGCTACTATTCGTAGAGATGCAAAAGCATCCACTACAGTAGCTCAAATCAAAGCAGCGTCCCTGAATCGTGCTGTAGTAGTTCAGGACGTTGGTTGGGTAGGAAATGAAGCAGGTGATTATTTAGGATCAGATTGTACAGAAGCTTACAGCTATCAATTAGAAATTATTATAAAAGCGATGGATCAAGATGCTCGTGGATCAAGTGACTGGGTACCTTCCCAACTGACAAAAGCGTTCATTGATACCGCATCGGATGCTCAAAATTCTAATAATATGAAAATTCACAAGCCACCTAATGTCGATGCCAAATCTAACTTTGGTATCTTACAAGAAATCAATGTGGTAGAACCAACACTAAATGGAGGTTCAGTTATTGATGACCCAGCTTTACCAGATGTCACAACCGGTAACTACTTTAAAGTACGATCCGAATGTGTCATTGTGACTGAATGTGTGGTAGATCCAGATAATACAGTCGATGGTGATTCGTGGGATGATCTTACAACTCTGTTTAAAACAGATCTGGTTATTCGTGGTACTTTCTTGCGTTCCGACGTAGATAGTAAAATCGAATTGACTGTCAATTTCAACGAGTGTCCTGTAGCTGGTGATACATCTGTGGATGGTGAAATTCGCGTTGGTCTTCAATTAAAATGCAACGACGATCAAGCATTGGAACCAGAACAATTGATAGCAAAATCAATTGCTCAACCGAGTGTAAATGATCATGATCTTGCACAAACATTGACTCTACAACAATTCAAACAAGGTGGAGGCAGTGTAGATTGTAGTCAAGCCTTTGCGGATGATGTCGGAAGAGTAGAAGGATTTGTTTTTGCTACACAATCTGGATGTACAGAAGACCAAGCAAATCCACAATCAGATACATATAGTGCCGATTGCGCTTTATTTAAAGCTGAGAAAGACATTGCAACTGCTAATGGGTGGCAAGAAGATATTGTAGATGTATATATTGACCGTTACGATACATCTAGTGAAACACCGCTGTTGACATCAGCTACTCGTATCTGTAGATGTGATAGTGGAGCAAGTACAGCATGTAGAGTGATTGAAACAGGTATTGCAAATTTAGATGATTTCGTTCAATATCCAGATGCTATGAACGATGATTTCTTTTCTCAATATCAAGCATGTGGTGGTTGGGGAGCCGAAGGAAAAGGAGCAACCGAATTATCGGGATCGGGAATGGCTGCATTACTTTCTGGTGGTGAAGTTACTGGCGGTACAGTCAAAATGAAGCATCAGTTCCCTTTGATGCCTATGTCTTCGGCTACAGCGGATCTTTTCAAGGTACGATATGAAGTAATTCTCGTAAATGACAATGTTGGAAGAAGAAGACGATTGAGAAGTTCCTATGTATTGAAAACGAGTCAAGGTGCATCCGCAACTTCAAATGGATTAACAGTTTTAGAAATACCAATGATAGACGAATCTGCTGGATTGCATAATCATACAGATGCTGGACATGAAGATGAGGGTTCACACGAACACGAAATGGATGCTGGTACCATTGCTGCTATTTCTTTAAGTGGTGTAGCCATTATAGCATTGGCAGTAATATTAATTAGTGGACAAGTAAATAAAGCGAAACCGTCTGGAACTGCATCAGAAACAGAACCTATGAATACAGCAGCAAGTAGTGGTGGAGATGGGGAGGAGGAAGGATGGAGAAGTAGTAGGTTCAAGAATTTGCGTTATTGATTATAAATATATAAAATTAACATATTAAAATACTATGACAAGATATTATTCAGTATATTGTATTTTACTCTTTATTGTTCTTTATTGGAATACCATACTCATTGTTCAATTGAATAACAAGAACTATTATGTATCGTATTTTTATGATGCCTGTTATTTAATAAAACAACAAGAAGAACCCATATTTACTATATTAACATCAAAAGAACAAGACATATTTACATACGTAGAATATGATTTAAATCTATCCAATTGTCATACAAGAACAGCCAATTCACAATGGCAACTCAGAGAACGTCCTATCGTAGGAGATCACATTCATTTGGGAATGGTTCTTTCAGTCAACAATCATATATTAAACTTTCACGATAGAAACATGTCTCAACCCATACCATACGAAGACGATCATTATCCAGTGACATGCGCTGATAAAAGAAATTATGCATACGAAAAACGATGGTATCATACAGGTGTACACACTCATTGCGATGGGAATATTATACATGTTCATCCATGGTCGGCTCCAGATCAATTGAGAATTGAGGGAAGGAAAGTACGTTTAAAAATGTGGTTTGAGTCCGTTGGAATGGAAGTCTCTCCAGACAAACAAGCTCTGAAATTACCCGGTGAAAAAGAATATATTTATGACTGGAATATGGAATATTATATTGATGTAAGAGATGACAAACCGTCCTTTCAGTCCAGATCAGTAGAAGAGATTATGAACTTCTGGTTAGTCGATCACCACGGAGAAATATTGTTATGGCACAGGAGTATAAAACCAGAAAAAGATTTTAGAGTGTTAAATTATACTTCTCATCCAATAAATTATCCTAAACGTTATATTTAATATTTTAATAATATGGTGCTCTGCTACTAGGACCTCTATTCCTATTACTAAGACCTTTAGACACTCCTTCCATGTGATCTCTTGCAGATCCAGTCACATTGTATTTACTCATCGCTTTCAAAAAACGTTGTACATTATCTTGAGATTGTTCCACAACTTTTTGTTTCTTTGATGATGCAGCATGAACAACGTTAGCAACTGGTGCTGGACGCTTTTTACTCATTACCTGCTCAAATTTCTCTTGCAATTGACTTCTCTTCATTACTTCTTTATAATCATTGAATTGAGATTTAGTTGCTTTGTGCTTTGCACTTGCACAATGTGCCACTTTTAACATTGCCATAGATTCTTTTGGATGATCCTTTGCCATTTTCATAATAGCTTCACGTGATGCCTCATCCATTTCAGTTTTATCTAAGGTTTCTGCCCATTGATTAATTGTTGCTTGTGCCAGAGCATATGATTTTTCTGAAAGCTTTTTCTCCTCTTCGACTTTTTGTTTTTCAATCATTTCTTTTAATTGACGTAACTCCTCTACTTCAGTAGATTTTTTCGATTGAGATTCTTCTAAATCTTTTTGCTGCTGAATGATTACACGCATCATATCCTCCTTTGACATTTCTGTTGTTTGAGGAGCATCCGTTTTTGGAGCGTCTACAACTGGTGTTTCAGCAACAGGTGCGGTTTCTACTGGAGTTGTTTCTTGAGTGGTTGGTGTTTGAATATTTTGTTGTTCTGACATATTTGTTTTAAAACTAGCAGAGTGTATTTTATACACTATTTTTTTAGTTTTCACCTGATTCGGTTCACTATCCACAAAAGCAATTCGACAATCAGATCTTCGAGGATTAACACATAAAGATACTTCAATTCCCTCTTTTTTTGTGTTCTGTTTGGACGCATATTGAATATGTGTATGTTGAAGTGACAGACCATTGTAATAACTTTCACCAGTGGTAGGATTTTTTTCAATTGCATATTTTGCAAATTTTGATTCAAGAGTATCATCTTTCAATTTTCCAGTGATCCACACACTACCATCATCTGCTTGCCAATTTCGCATAATAGTACCAACTTCCATCTCTGGATGATGTTCCATTCGAATTGGCAATCCTTTTAAATCTAAATCGAATGATTCTTTCCTTGTAAAAGCAAATGTAGGGTCCTCTTGTTCTGGTTGAGTTTCAGTTGGTGATAGTACATTACCGATAAAATATTTAGGCATTTTTTATTATAATCATTTATGTTTTATATACGTATTTATGTTGTTGTTGGCAAAAGCTTCTTTGTCGAGAAGATCGATTCAATCACAACAATAACACATATCATGATAGACAATTTACATACACCCTGAATACCCAAATTAACCACTTTTAATGTAGCGTTTTCACATGTATCCAAAAACAAAGAAGCTCCTTGAATACATACCAATATAGATATAGCCATAAAAGCACCCTGTGCATACTCTTGTGTTTCAGTACCTTCAAGACTAACCATGGTACGGAAACGTGCAAATAATATTAACACACATAAAACCGGTATCTGTCTTGTTACCAAATCAGAAGACCATAAGTAATCACGAATATTTCCCATGTACTGATGGAATGATCTGACCGCATCAAGACTTCGAGGTGTGCGTTGACCTTCATTAAAATCATATCTTATTTTTCTCATTTCACCAGATGCTTTAATGAAAAAAGCAGCCACTTCGGTGATAAAAAAGACTATTGTCATAATTAACACGGCTCTCATAGCCTCGGATAATTGAGGAGACCGACCTTCAGATATTTTCTGTTTTACAGGTAATCCCTTTTGAGCAACAACAGCTGATAAAAGTAAAATCAATAATAACAATTTCATTTACTTAAATAACTCCTATATATATATACATATTTTTAACACAAATGATGAAATGGCTCACCTATGACTTAGAATCTACTTTTTTAAAAAGAGGAATGAAACGAACAGATACCTTAATTATTGAGATAGCCTTGTATGGTAAAAACAAAAAAGAATCATTCCAACGACTTGTAAATCCACTCGAAAAATACAATACTGGTCTAGAAGTTATTGAATCTCTAGATTCATGCGGTCAATCACCAAATAGATCCATCCATTTTTGGGTCAAATTATTATCACAAAAAAAGATGTTGAATTCCAGTGCCAATAGGAAATCAGTTGCAGACAAAGCACAATTACTTGCTGAATTACTAAAGACATCCGATCAATTTATCACCACTGAAAAAGCTCTATCCGAAGCCATTCAATGGGGAGAAAAACATAAATGGATCGCTCACAACGGAACATCCTTCGATTCGAAAATTATTAAAGGAAATGCTAAAAGAGAAGACATTGAATTGTCAATTGATTTCGCAGATTCTTTGCCATTCTTTCGTCATTATTTGAAAGATGAACCATCATACAGTCAACCCATATTATACAAAAGTATGTTTAAAGGAAAATACATGGCACATCATGCTCTAGAAGATGCAAAGGCATTACACAAGATGCTATTGAAATGTGAATTCAACATAGATAGGTTAAAAGATGTACCTCAAAAATCAAAGAAGTACAAAATTGATTCCGATTTAATTGAGATCAAAGGTGTAGGACCAAAGAGCGTACAGGCATTCTGTGAGAAGGATATCCATTCAAAGGAAGATCTAAAACAATTTATAAAAAATAAATCAATGACTGAATGGATAAAACAAATGAAAGGAGTTCATGCATATAAAAAATTAGGAGAAAAATTGTATTCAGGTGAAGTAAAATTATGATAAATTTTTATAATAATTGATTGTACATTTTCTTTTTGTTTTTTCTCTCTATGTGTATTTCCGGTGTATGAAGTGGAACATCTACAAAATCTATCACAGGTGATTCAACTGGTTGTTTCAGCTCTTCCAACTCCTTTAACAATTCATCCTCATCGAATTCATTCAACAAAGGTTCCGATCCAATCGTTTCTGATATATCCATCACCTGTTCCGTCAATTCAGTCATAGTATCCTGTAATTTTTCAATCTTCTCAATATTATATTTTTTATTGTGAGCCTGAAACACATATGCAGTTTGTTGGAGTGCCTCTAGTTGCATAGCAGTCAACGATAACTGCTCAACGGCAAGTGATTTCTCCATTACTTGATTGATTCTATTTCTACATTGATTCATATAATGTATAACAATTTTCTTTTGCTTTAATTTTTGGATCAAAACAGACTTATCTTCACCACGTCTCATTCCATCGCGGATACTATCGTCTATACGTTGTCTCTGACGGTCGTACTTGTTGACCATCTCTTGAAGTAGTGTATCTATTGTTTTCAGATCGGTTAAGCATTTGATTCCAGCGTTTGTTTGCGAATTTTTTCTGATGCTTTGTAGACACCCCATTTTGTATACCTAGCTCCATGTTTATACTGCAATGTTCATCTACCTGAGATATATGTTTATAGGAATAATTGGGACGTGGTTCTTTCATTACTACAATACCCATTTATTAAATAAAATTATTTTATATATATTAATATTTTTTTAAAAGGTTTACATTCTAACAGAACCGTCAGACAATACTTCTACATACGATTCCTGTTTAAAATTACCTCTTTTTTTCTTTGGTAATAATACTTTCATTTCCTCTTCAATCCATTCCTTGTCAGACATATATTCTGGTTTATCTGACATTTTAATATGCTCTCTTATCATATGACGCTTCATATTACAACGATGTAATTCACCATGACCACATTTAGTACAATAAGTACGAGGATCCCAACCCGCTCGAATGAATTCTCTATCGTCACGAATCATTAAATACTTTTCAGTCTCATCGTTCTCTGCATTGTGACCCGCTCTACCGTTGCCAAATTGATTATGATTTTCACGATATTTATTCCCTGCTAACCATATATGACACTTTAACGAACGAGGAGAACAGAAAGAACGTTTGCATTCAGGATCATGACAATAAAACATTCCATCAAATGATGCACCAAAAGGAGGACTCCATTTTACATCAGAATATTCATCTGATTCGTCTTCCTTTACGTAATTTCCTCCTGTTTGAAGTATTCCATCATCGTCATATCTCAATACAGATGCTTTCATAATACGTCTACGAAAACTACGTTCACCTTTACCAGATACATGTTTACGCTTTTTCACTAAATTTTTAATAGTAGTTGTTCTATTTTCAACAACACCTTCCAATGTACGAATCTTCTCTTTAAGAAGTCGAACCTCAGGTGATTCTACTTGACGAGGTGAATCCATTGCTTGTTGAATCAAATCTGGGACATTATTCACTTCTGATTCATTCGATGATTCATTATCTGATACTTCACTATCAGACTTTTCTGATATTTCACTATCATACTTTTTTGATACAGATAAATCATCGATTGTAGTGAAAGAATTTCCACGAGGACGTCCTTCAACACTTTCATCAAGAACAAGATCTTGTGCTGATTCTTCGACGGAAACAGTTGAGTCTACCTCTTTTTGTTCTTCATCATACATAGAATTCACTTCTTCTTGCGCTTCTTTTTCTTTTAATTCTTCTTCATCATACATAACATTAGATAAATCCTTTTCATCTTCTTCCATCATAATATCTCCCCAACTGCCTTGCACTTCACCGAAAAGATTTTCGAATGGTAAATCATCACACATATCTCCTGCAAATTCACCGAAAACAATTGGACTTCCCATAGGACTTCCCATAGGACTTACGCGAGGACTGCCAAAATTGTTATGATACAATTCACCTTGTTTTGTTTCAACGTCGTTTTCTACAGTGACTCCTGTTTCGTTTTCAGAAAAAATATTTTCTTCTTCATCAGACCCTTGCAATGGTGAAAATCTATTGTTTAATTCGTAATTAGCCATTTTATTTTGTATTTTTTTGTATAGATAACAGTTGTGCTTTTGTTTTGTTTGTTTTGTTTGTTTGTTTTGATATATGTATATGTGTGTATGTATATATATATATATGTTTGTAGTTATTGTTCATTCATTATATAATGAGATAGTAGTATTAAAAAGTGATTGAATACAAATATGAAAGGGTAGTCACAAAAAAATTAGCATGGACACATCATCGTTAATCTAAAAGTTTTGCCGCATCAAATTAGCATGGACACACCATATGGGCACACCATTGTTGATTTTGAAAGTAGGTAGTTTTCATTAGCATGGACACACCATATGGGCACACCATTGTTGGTTTTGAATTTTCAAAGGTTGGGATGGTGTGTAATTTGTGACCAATATGAGAAAAACCCTAACTATAACAACCACTGTGGGCACACTTAGGCACAAATCCGTACATAATTGATTATTTACGCGCGAACTTCTTTCTACTTCTCCTTTTGGGTGGTTTACCTAATTCAACCCATCTATCATTTACCTTGAACCAATTATTGGTTACACTTCTTACAAATGGTATTCGTATTACTTCCTTCAATAACCAGATTAATATTGCCAAAGGTATCTGAATAGTAACAATAATTATCCTAAGTATTTGCCTCAGCCCATCGGACGCCAGTGCTAAATGGTTGATAAAGTAGAGATCCCACCACGTATATTCTGATAATTGCTCCCTATTCTCAGATGCATTGGCATCGTATATCATATGGATAAATGGATCAAGAAATTCTTCCTGTAATATGTCCAAAAACTCCAACAGCACTAAGAATATTATTAAGAGGATATATTTAAACCATGTATCAATTGTAATTCCTAAGAATAGGAATTGCTTAAATGGACCAAATTGGAATAGATGCGAATCATGCTCATACAACGCATCTATGGAAAAAGTAAATACGGTAATTGCAATGGTTATTGTAAATACCGTGAAAACCATGAAAATATTTTCTTGACGACTTAACAATGCCATTTATTATAGATAATTTCATACTTATATAGGAATTATTAGTATACGTAAAAAATAATATTTAATCACTTTCAATCACTTCTAATATAACTACTACTTATAGAAATATACATATATACATATACATTGTATGAGTTCCTCAATTAAACCAAAAACAAAAAAGAAAATGCAAGGAAATAAAAAGAAACTCAAGTACAACGTCTTAACCGACATAGAACATGTTTTAAAACGCCCGGATACATATGGTGGTTCTGTAACAGAGGAAACATGGAAAATAAATTTAAATGGTACAATTCATACTGCTACCATTGTACCTATGTTATTCAAAATATTTGACGAAGCATTGGTCAATGCAGCTGATAATTATACCAGAAAAGCTGGTACTACATATATTCACATTCGGGTAGATCGGGAACTTGGTACATTCAGCGTGATGAACAATGGAAAGACAGTTCCTGTTAAGAAGCATCCCATTAAAGATGTATTAACTGGGGAAAAGATCTATACACCCGAAATGGTATTTTTTAGAATGCGCGCTGGTCAAAACTTCGACGACAATGAAATGCGATACGAAGGTGGACGCAATGGAATTGGTATCAAATTAGCATCTATCTTTTCACATGAATCCAATGTCTATTGCAACGATGGGAAACGTGCTATTGATATGCATTATGAAAAAAACATGACAAAAAGGCTCTCTGTAACTGAATGTGCATCGACCGATCCTCAGCACATGGAGACCTATTGTGAATTTAACATTGATTTAACTAGATTCAGTATAAATGATAAATCATTAAGCAAAATACCAGACGATGTATTTATGCTGATGCAACGTAGGGTATTTGATATACAAGCATGCTGTGAAGGTGCAACCGTTCGTTTTAATGATGTTCCCATTGAACATAAAACATTTAAAGAATATGCCATGAAACAGTTAGGAACGGAACCATTGTTTTATTCCGAAAAGAAACATTGGTCGGTTGCTGTTGGTCTAGAAGACCGTGATACCGAAACCAAAAATACATCATTTGTCAACAATGTATGGACTCGTAATGATGGACACCATGTGGATCATGTGAAAGACGAGATCTGTAAATGCTTGATGCAATCACAGATCGTCAAACGCATGGGATTAAAGAAAAGAGATATCATCAAGCAAATACGTGTAGTGATGAAATGTTATTTGGCGAATCCAACTTTCAATTCTCAAATGAAGGAGAGAATGACTCTTCCGATTAAGAAATTTGATACCCAATTCAAGATGACAGGTCCCCTCAAGAAACAATTGTTATCTGGACCTCTCATCCAACGTCTTCAGGAAATAAGAGATGAAAAGGATGGACGCAAACTCAAGAAGAACGATGGAAAGAAAGTCAAGAACCTATCGATCCTCAAATTAACGGACGCCAAAAAAGCAGGTACCAATCGGTCCGATCAATGTACTTTAATCCTCACCGAAGGAGATTCCGCTTTAGCTCTTGCTCTCGCTGGATTATCTGTCGTAAAGAATGATCTGTTTGGTGCATATCCATTGAAGGGAAAGATATTAAATGGAGAAAAAGCCAACAAGAAACAATGGTCTGATAATACCGTGATACAGAATGTGATAAAAATATTGGGTCTGAAACATGGTGTAAAATATACATCTACAAAAGATTTACGATATGGACATATCCTTATTATGAGCGATCAGGATGTAGATGGATTTCATATCAGAGGATTGGTCATGTCCATGTTCAGTTCTCATTGGCGTGAATTGTTGAGTATTCCCGGGTTTATTCAAGTGATGAAGACTCCTCTAGTGAAGGCTTTCAACAGGAAACGTCTAATGAAAGAATTCTTTGATGAAGAAGCAGCCAAATCATATCAGAGAGAACATCCAACTTATACCTACAAATATTACAAGGGATTAGGTACTTCTACAGCAAAAGAAGCAAAGGAATACTTCAGCAACCTTGATCAATATCGATTCAATATGACAGGTGATCCCATGCCATTGAAGAGAGCGTATGGAGACGATACAACCTTTCGCAAAGAATTATCTGCCAGACCTCCTAGAAAGACGGACGGAAAAACATATTGGGATTTCGTGAATGGTCCATATGCTACTTATGTCCGCGCGGATAATGTAAGAAAGATTCCAAATATATTTGATGGTCTAAAGGTAGTACAACGTAAGATTCTGTACACGTTCATCAAGAAGAACTACAAAAAGGAGCAAAAGGTAGCTCAGATGGCAGGAATCATTGCGAAAGAGACTCAATACCATTCAGGTGAAGACAATATATCGAAGGCAATTATTAACATGGCTCAAGAGTTTGTCGGTTCCAATAATTTACCTCTGTTAAAAGCAAATGGTCAATTCGGAACTCGTCATTGTGGAGGAAATGATGCAGCTGCTCCTCGTTATATCAATACGGAATTGCATGATTATGTGAAGTATATCTTCCCCGAAGCGGATCTCCCGGTTCTCTCCTACACACCAGTAGACGGTCATAGAGTAGAACCAGATGAATTCGTACCAATTATACCATGGGTATTTGTGAATGGTATATGTGGTCTAGGGACTGGATGGGTATCGGACATCCCTCAGCACAATCCTCTAAAATTGATTGCTTTAACAAGATATATGATAAGAGAACAGAGATTTCTTAATGATATCAATTCGTGGCAGGATGAATCGATATGGACCAAAGATCATCGCGGATATTATAAGAGAGAAGATGGAAAATTGTATTCATATGGTATTATCACAATTGAAGGAGATACGTTGATCATCAGCGAATTACCAGTTGGTGTATGGACTGAAAAGATTGAACATCAATTGAAGAATCCGAAATCAAAATTGGAATTCTCTAAAGTGGAGGAATCGCACACGGATACTACCATAGAATTCGTGATCAAAGGAGTCAAGGACATGCAAAAGATGATCGGTGCCCTCAAACTAAAGAAATTAGTAAGAGAAAATTACGTCGTGTTTCAAGATGGTAGTATCGTGAATAAAGCGTTTCCTCATATTATGAATACCTTTATCGGTAAACGTAGATGGTTGTACGAACGGAGAAAGGAATACCATTTGAAACAATTGGATTTAAAGCAAAAAGAAATGTCTGATAAAATGAAATTCATTGAAGCATGTATTGCTGGTAATATTCCATTGACAACAGCGTCCAATTTAGATTTGATTGCTGCATGTATGGACCACGGTGTGAATGAAAAATATCTGGATATCAATTTGAGAGATTTGACGAAGGATAAAGTGGATAAATTAAAGAAATCAATTGCGATTGCGAAAAAGGATTTCGATAAATTGAAGAATACAATACCGGAAGACATATGGGAAAAAGAATTGAATGAGTTAGAGAGATTGTTAAATCCAAAGAGTAAGAAACGAAGTTATATCGACTTATCCGATTAAAACATATAAATATTCATATTTTTTATTTTAATAACCATGTCAAAAGCTAGACTCGATTTACGTGGTATCGATTTAAATGAAATTCGTTCCAAACGATCTCGCCGTAAAGGATTACACATTGAATCCGCTCCTACCATACAAGTCATTGAACAGAGACCCGGTGTACCATACAAATATATATGTGTTTGTATATTCATTATGATTGTATGTTTTTCCACCATCCATTTTTCATTCAGTTCTTTATCTAGTACTCCGTCCGTCAAAAAACACGTACATAAAACAGGTCAATTACGACGGATGATCCGTATGAATTGCCGGTCAAAACAATTAGTCACTTACTGCACCACCACACAGAACGTCGGTGACTATGTAGTCTCTTTAAATGGATGTGAAGATGTATATGAATTTAATGGCATCCCTTTCACAGATATCTATAAAGATGCAAACGGTAATTATCGAATACCAAACTCAGTTGATCATCAATTGAAAATAAGAGAACATTGTGATAAGATTACCGCTACGGTGGATACGAATGAACACAGCTACGAAGAATATGCTAGCAGTTATTCTCTGTCCATATATAATATTATTGAGCGGATTGTCTGGATAACGGACAAATGTTATACGGATTTTACCGTATTGATTGACAATCAAATCATTTTTGAAAAAACACCATCGACAATGATTACTTCTTTTCCTTTGAAAAATAAGGTTGCGTATACATATGAATCCGGAGTGAGTGATTTAAAAGGGAGCATCAGTATTAGAGGGACTGGATGTGACCAACCTATTTTTATTTATACAAAAGGTATGGATTAAAATTTATATTTTACTTGAATACCGAATTTTGTTCCTAAACTAGCAGCTGCTTTTTTTACTTTATTCCTTTGTTTTATTGTTGCTTTTTTCGCCTGTAACACTTGTTCTATTGCCTTTAATCTCTCATATACATTTAATTTATCAGCCTTATCAACCTTATTAGTTTTGATAAATTTGATCATAAATTCTGCTTCTCCAATTAATTCCTTTATAGTATAACAACCATATGAATGTTTTGTGTAAACTTTTATCATTTCTGCTGTTTTTGCTTTTGCTTCTGTTTTTGCTTTGGTGAAGGCTGACGCTTTTAATTTTACACATTTTTTTGTTTTATCTGAAGCATTCTCCTTCAACCATGATGTTTTTTCTTGTTTCTTTTTTACTTTGCCTCTAGTTTGCTTGTTTTTTATTTTGTTTGATGATGTTGCTTTGCTTTTAGGTTGCTTGTTTTCTTTCGCAAGTTGTCGCATTTTCAGATTAACTTTTGCTGCACAATCCGCGTCTATACCACAAGCTTCATGTTCTGCTGCTAATTTAGCAGCAACAGATTTCTTCCCAGTTGTTTTTTTCGCTTTCCCAGTTGGTTTTTTCGCTTTCCTAGTTGTTTTTTTCTTTCTGGCAACTGGTTTGGGTCGATTTGTGACTTCTTTCTTATATTCATCACAAAACTTTTGATTATTATTTGATATATTTGTCCCAGTACACCCCCTCCTTGCATGTTCACGTCTCAATGTCAGTTCCAATTTATCTCTTCTGACTTTGTTCTTTTCTTTTTTCCATTTCTCTATGTTGGCAACACCAGACATTTATATATAAATCGTATGATAATATATGTTAAAAAAATTATTATTTTATGACTCCTTTTCCTTTCTCTCTCTGATTTGCGGCAACTCTACTATTAGGTACACCTCGTTCAAAGAAGCAATAATTGTACCA
>Ga0209503_10000459_pt1 | contig 25636 bp, 24 predicted proteins | sample SouAtlMetagenome_2_FD_187448 | JGI IMG/M metagenome (GOLD analysis project Ga0209503, IMG submission 187448) | Marine eukaryotic phytoplankton communities from Atlantic Ocean - South Atlantic ANT15 Metagenome (SPAdes) (version 2) | ecosystem: Environmental > Aquatic > Marine > Oceanic | place... | reverse complement strand
CATTTGAATGGTTACAATACTTCAATGTGAAAGAAGATGTGATTAAAACATTGAAGAAGGTACAAGATACATATATTCAAGATGGGTCGAAGGGATCATTAAAATCATTATTAGAAGGGTTGGATCGTTATCATTTTGAATGTATACGTGATTTATGTGAAGTATTCGATCGTAAGAACAATGTTAGATTGTTTACTCTCCCTAAACATATTTATATCCAACAGTGTCAGGCGTTACGTCGTAAGCATGAGATTGAGAACAACACTCCTATAGATGTGGACACGGGTTCATCTTATGTTTGTTTAGAATGTAAACAATTCAAGGGATTTGTCACAGGGATTGATAAAGGTAAAGTGAAAAATTTATATGCATATGGTCATTCAAAAATATTAATCGATGACGAGTCTATGGAATTATATTGTGGGAAACGATCTGACAAGGTGGAAGGTAAAAAACGCAATATTCTTAAACCAGAATATACATCCTTTATCGATGTGGATTACCAGCGTTTATTAAATGCAAATGAAATAAGACACAAAAAACGTCAATCTAAGGAGCGACGTAAAGATTTAAGAAGTAAGGTATGTTCTAAAACCCCATTGGTAAGTGTTAACTTACTAGGTATATTGTTACAATATTATGGTAAATTATATACAATATGTCCAATTTGTGCAAATTTTATGATGGTAACGTCCGAACATTTTACAAAAGACGGGTTTTATTGTGGTTGTTGTATGCAACATGGTAAATTGTATACGAATGTATCATGCGAGTGGTGTCATGCAATACGTGGCAATGAATCATGGAATCCTATTAAAGTAAAGGATAATGAAGATAAGGAGAAGAATATTTATTTATGTCAGCAATGTCATAAACCATGGATTCGAAATGCGGATACTATACTACCATTGGATACCATTAAGAAAGGATTGACAAATCGATGGAAGAGATTACAGCATCCGGGTCTATAAATATCTATTAACCTATTATTAAATGAAATATATTTATCTATATCATATCTATTTAATCTCTATGGGAAGCGTCCTACCATATTTTTGTAATCAGAGTAAAGATTACGTTTATATGTGTAATGCATTGTTATATTTAATATTATGCTGGTTCCAACTATCTGCTTATATTACTCCGGGTCCTATGTTGTTTGAGACTGGAGCATATTGTCCTTTATGTAAACGAATAACCAGCAGTGGATTAAAACATTGTAGGTTTTGCCAGAAATGTGTCCCTGAAAAGTTTTTGCATTGTAAAATATTGAATAAATGTGTGGATATACAAATGAGATATCGTTGGCTTACACTGTTGAAAATATTATGTGTATATCATTTATGTATAAATTTAGCAGTTCTTATAGCATATTGGTATTTCATTGTATTGCTACCAATCCATTCCATTGTATTAAAATCTATCTATAAATATAGCTCTACGCATAATAAATGAGTCATATTGAAGTATCAGATATTATTATCGAAGACGTAAATGATACAATACCTAGTATAGAGATACCTAACATAGATATAGGTATTGATTTTGTGGATATAGCATTAGTATTTGCAATCATAGTATGTTTTACAAAATTTATAAAATCATTAAAAACTTAATCCATTTTTAGTATATTTTACTCTCGTTTTACGCACTGGTACATCACCTTTCCATTTAAATTTGTCTGTATTATCACTATTAAATCCAGCTTCGTCTAACTCTGGGGGACTGGGGTTAAAATAAGTTTTAATATCACTTAAATTCGCGGTTAACAATCTCATGGTCTCACAGTCTCCTCCAATCTGTCTTAACTCTGACCATCCAAATCCTAACTGGCGTAAGTGTGGTACCGTTATTTTTAAATCTGCTAATTCTCTGATGGTCAATGATGTCTTTAACATATCTTTAGCATTTAACTCTAATATATCTGTCATTTGATGCCATGACAATTTCTTAAAGTGTTCTGGTTGAAATCCCATGGTAATCATATGATGCCATCTAAATCCAAATGTTAATAACGCATCAGTGGTGTATATGTCCGATAGTTGCTGCCAGTGAATACGCTCTTCTATAATATCTTCCGGTGTAATACCTTTAATTTTCATCGACTGTAATGAACATCCAGATTTTACCATATTGGGTATTGTCTTATCAGAGAACCATGACAACAATCCAGACTTTTTAATAGGTTTAATATTACGCCTCGCATCAATAAGTGTTTGTATTGCCAAATTTCTATCATCGCCTAAATTCAATCTTGTCAAGTCTATTTTATTGCACATAGGACATGACATAGTAATATTTTCTTTAGCATATTTTAATATACAAGACAAATGAAATTCATGACCACAGTCAAATGTAGCAACATTAGGTCGTACATTACCAGAGGATAATATATCATCTTTACAGAGAGTACAAGACATTTTAAAATAATAATTAATAATTTATAGTATATTATAATACATTTAGTAAGGATTCCTAGGTTGTAAGATAACCTCTAATCTATCTCCTGTTCGTGCGAATGAAGCGGCTTTACCAATAACCCGTTGATTTAACTCTTGTAATTTAGCAATTATAGCTTGAATACCTTTAGCATCTTGACCACAAGCCATTAGAGCATCCAATTCTCCTTTAAGAACCGCTCTCTTTTTTGTATCTTTCTCCTTTTTTAACTCTTTTTCCTTTGCTGCTATTTTCTTTTTTATATCAGGATCTTGTAATTTACCACAATTGGATGATGCGATTGCCTGTGCAATTAAAGCATCACCCACAGCAGCTTTCTTCAAACAAAAACGAATTTTTTCACGAGGGATACCTCTATCACGTGTTAACATGCGTCCAGTCTTAAGGTTAATACCAATAGCTACTTTATCACCGGGTCTGATGGTATCTTCGCCTTCATTTAGTAGGGTGGTTACACCTCCAACTTGAGCAACAAATCCTTGTTCACTGTAAGCTTTAGATGGTTTGTATTCGGTGGTAGCAATACCAACAAATTGTACTTGTTTCATGATTTCTTCTTCTAAATCAACATCGGCTGTCCCAGATGTATTTGGGAATCCGTTAACTACGGAAAATGCATGTGTATAACCATCATGATACATAGTATTGCCTTTTTTACAGACAAGTAATTCTTGTTCTTTCACATCAAAAACTTCTCTCTGGTTGGTACCCATTTGAACTTTACCATGGGCATTATTTGTAGCAGCCATAGCTTGTGCCATGTGACTATCATCATATCGGATATTTATATGGAATCCCGGTCCTGCAATTCTGTTGGGTCTGCGATTTGGGAACATCTTAGTAATTTATTATAAATACGGGGTTATATTTAAATAGTAAAAAATATTAGTTATGACTAGATTAAATTATTAATATTTCTATTCTCGGTAATAGAGTAAATTGGTCTGTTTCACGTAATGCTCTCTTAATAAATGAGTCTGATGGTAGTTTTGCCACCGCATGTGATACAACTCCTAATGGTATATGATAAACGACATCTCCTTGTAATACTCTTTTTTCACCATTAACCGTGCCACATATTTGTAATATACTACCATCCACCGTTTGTAATTCCCTAGGCAATAACCCTCCTTGTGGTGTTGGGATCATTTGATAGTTCGATTTGTTGTCTGTTACATCTACTAATGCTAATCCTACATGATCACCTCTTCTCAATTTACCAAAAATGTTTGCTACCATGGATCTACCATAAACATCACAGTTAAACAGTTTTTGCAACATACTGTTTGCCATCATGTCATTACGCATAATACCAAAATAATTATACTTTCGTAAGAACTCTGATTTATTTTTAGGTGCTAATTTATCCTGCATTCTACGTGTTTTACTTGTAAAGTGTGCATTTTCTAGTAAATAATTTAATGTTGGAAGATCTGCTGCTGTACACATTTGGGCATTACAATCTTCAGTTGCTACAAATAATATTGACCCCTGATGAAACCCTTTTTCATATCCTTCCGACCACGGACGAATCAATAAAGGCAAAGAGGCAGTAGTATTGGTATCGTATGTAATTTTAGAGTTTGTTAGAGTAGGATTTCTCAGCTCAGCGAAAGATGGTGGCGCGGTACTTCCTGCCCTTGGTCCACCTTGACCCCGAAGGGTTCCTGTTGTCGCTGCATTTGATAATCCCGGATCTGGTCTACCTGATAATGAAATCATGTTATTATACTATAGATTTTTTATATATATACTACAACTTTTATATTTTATGAAAACTCGTATGGTTTAATTGATGATCCCTCCTTTTTCTTCATTTTAGCCAATGGTCCATTATAATACTTTATCAATTCTAACTTATGTTTCGATAATTTCATCCAATCTGCCATTGCCTTCGGGTTAATTGTTTTTTTACCTGTTCTGGTATTCAGGGTTGCAACCTGATGTTTCCTAAAATGTCGTTGCATATTATTACATGCTAATATTTCTTTAGATATGATATCTTTAAGATTAAGTTTGTGTAATGTATAATGTTGACGTAATTGATCCACGGTTATTTCTGGTGCGGATAATCCCTGACGTAATAAAGGTTGACGTACTTGAACCTCATACAATTGTGCTTGAATACGATATATTTCTTCTGATGATACAGTTCCTGTTAAATTTGCTTCCATCTGGTTCATCTTATCGATAACAGATGCATCAGCAGCAGAATGCTTACACATGGGACACTCATGTTCTTCTTCCTCTGTCAACATATCCACTGCCTGTTCATCATCTTCTTCATCCATTTGTGGGTTATTATTTATTTCAGTAGCCAATGAATCGAATATACCGGGCATTATATATTATATTATTCATACTTATATACAAGATTAGTCATCCATTAAATCAAAAAATGTTCCTAAATCTCTAGTGTTATTGACCACTTCTTTTTTATCTAATAACGCTTCTACCGTAGGTGTAAAATCCATGGAATTAAAACATTGACAATCACAATATTTTCTTAGAACAACACACCATGTTAAAAATGAATGTGGAAATGAATGACCACCCGGGTGTTTGTATATCTTACCTTTAAAGTATACATGATATCGCTTGAAACGAACAAATATCAATGGCACTGGACATTTATCTATGGCATCAAAATGTGCATGCATACCAATATCCCAAACGGTGAATATCTTTATAAAATCAACATCATACGCTGCTCGAAAATGAGCATGAATTAATTTACAATGTAAAATATCTCTTATATGAGTTGATGCTACCATATCCTCATATTCTTTATACGTACATAATCTGGATAAATTAGTGGGCACTTGAGCTGGGAACCGTACATATAACATACCGTAATTCGAAACTTCATCGCCCAATTGGTCATGAGCACCAATGGCATGATCCCCAATATTTATCAACCTGTCCCATAAAAAATCAGACACACCATCCCGGAATCTCCTAGTAATCATATGTTTCTTCTCGCCTTCTAAAAATTGTGACCAATTGCTGGTTTCTAAATTTGGATATTCAATTTCATTGGAAGGTGCATCTTCCCAACGTACCCATTGTTTGATATGTTGATTAAACCAATAATAACGAGCCATCCCAGCCATGATCAATTGAGCTGTAGCACGAACGTAATTACTCACTTCATCATTCATAATCACCGGTTCAATATAATCTTCCATATTCATTGTTTCCTCACCATGCATAAATAAATTCATTTTAGCAGAAAAACGATAAATTATCTCCAATAGATCATCCAAGTCTTTACACGGGGTTAATTTACTCCAACGAAAAGATATAACATCCATCATATCTAAATAGGTATGTAGTTTCCACCTTTTTGTTTCCCTGTCCGTGTACATACGTAATCTATTTTTGACACAGTATTCATGAACATGGTCAGGTATCTCTGGATATTCTGATACATATTCCATTTCGATTAATGTTAGTAAAATAACATATACTAACATACTATGGGTCCATCCATACAGACGCCCGGGTATAGGAACATACATTTGATGAAAATTATCCATAAAATAACCATGTATTTTTCTTCTACATTTCTGTACCTTTTCTTTAGGTATGTCATCCGAAGCACCAATAGCTGCATTTAATAACACGTCATAGGTATCTATTAAATATAAATACATATCAGTCTTATCTTTAGGTAAATTAAATTCAAGAGCCTCTTCAATAGTATGAATTCTGTATATAGTTTTATAAGGTGTTTTAAACATATTAATTATATATTGCTTATATTATATATTAAAAATTAAATGAATCTCCCTCACGATTTAATAGAGTACATATACGAATTTATAACACCCAAACCCTGCCGTAATCCATATATTATATTAGATAGAGAAATGTTTAATAGATATACACATCGTACGCAATCATGTAATTTCATTCATTTCTACGGATTGGAGTGGTGTGAATCACATAGGTTTGTTCGTCCAGTCCAACGTTATTGGAATGGCGGTCCCGGGTGCACTATATCATAGTACGTGTCCGTTTGCGTTTTCTTTTAATATTTTGTAGAAAATATTGTTTCTCAAATTTATGAGATAATAATAATTCCTGTGTTGCTACTTTTTGTAAATCAAAATAACATTTACATCGATGTGTCTCGAATATAACATAACGTTTATCATCGATATTTTTTGCCAACTCGATCAATAATTCCTGCATGTGCGCTACATTTTTAACCTTCGTTCTGTTGATTTTTTTCAATACATCGAATGGTTTTAATATACGCTGGGTGTCAATATAGGTTTGACCCGGTATGTGAGTACAAACAACAATATGTTCCATATTCAATGTACGTTTCACCTCATTTGCTAATGCCATTGCTTGTGTAGGTTGCATAAATACATCTTCATCTTCATATTCCTCCAAATGATTCATTGTTAAATCCATCCAAACTGTGCCCGCGAATGTCGCATAGTCAATGTCATCCCATACATGATGCTTTTCATAGGTCTTAAAATCTATAACACCGGGTGTTACATTCACTTTAATAACCTTTTTCTTTTTGTGTTTATAGACTTGAAATTCTATATCTTCAGGATCCAATGAGATAACAAATTCACTGTTGTGAATAGGTACACGTTTATCCGTCCAGTCAACTTGAACTAAACCATCGTAGTCTATGTTGTATCGTTTCCCGCCAGAATTAATCCCCATGATAATATCTTTCGGTTCCAATCCCGCTTTAGAACATGCTTCATTTTTAATAAGTTGTTTTATTAATGCACCCTGCATCCCTTGTATGTCATAGTATGCTAGATAATCATCCGATAATGGTTCGGTTTGCATACCCCATGATGGTAGTTTCATTATTTGATGCTTAAAATCTGCCCATGTATTAAAGAAACGTACGATTTGCTGTATAGGTACTGCTAAACCGATTGCTTCAGTATCTGCTTCAGATGCCGTGCAAATACCAATGACTTTATTCTTATGAAATAAAGGACCTCCACTATTACCACCATTTAGTGATAGATTCAGTTGTAACATTCCCATACCACGACCACTCACACAACCTTCGCACAATTGATAATCTGCTGATAAAGATGGAAACCCAATTGCCAACACATCTTGAGAATTACCTTTAATAAGAACATCCGTATCCATCTTTAAGTTTGGTATACTCTCAAGGAATAACGATATGTTGCCACCATCTCTCCATGCTGGATGAGTACCACTGGGATCAATACATAGTATTGCACAATCCAATGATGGTACTACATGTATGATAGACGCTGTTAGTCTATTCATTCCCTTACTAGGATAAGATAATTCACAACTTTTTGATTGGATGTTATCCACCACGTGGAAATTGGTAAATAAGAACCGACGACCTTTAGTTCGGAATGGGACCTTCCCTAACACTCTAACATCAAAAAAGAACGCGGTACCACCATATTGTGCCTCTGGTTCATCTAAATATGGTTCAGTGTAATTAAATGCGGTATGAACACCCATCACTTTCATGACAGACTTTTTTGCTTTTTCTACATCTTTAGGTTTCATGTTTGTATATATGGCTTATATCTGGTATATATACTCTGATCCAGTCCAGAGGCGGGATTTGTCCCCATACGCCATAGGGACAAAGTAGCATTATAAATATATAGGTGTAATACAATAATACTATACAAAATGCCACATACATGTTTATTAGCACACGCATATGATGCGGGTAAGCATAATATCGATGGATGGTGGGTATCTGAGAAACTAGACGGTGTGCGTGCATTATTCGACGGTGAATTTCTATTTTCACGCACTGGGAAAAAAATAATTCCTCCAGCATATTGGATAGAGCAAATACCATCAGGTGCATTATTGGATGGCGAATTGTTTATTGGTAGGGGTGAATTTCAAGAAACTGTATCCATCGTACGTAGTTTTAAAGAAGATAAAGGATGGGACAAAATTAAATACAAAGTATTTGATACCCCTATACCAGATACACCATTTGAAGAACGCATGGAGATGGTGGATGAAATGTGTAAACATGGTAAAAATTTGGAACCCGTGAAACATTGGAAATTATCACATTCTATCGAGAATGAACTGAATATAGTCTTGCAAAAAGGTGGTGAAGGATTGATGTTACGTGAACCACAATCGGAGTATGTATGGAAACGATCAAAAACATTATTAAAGGTAAAGCGGTTTTTCGATGAAGAAGCAACGGTTATGTCACATATAGAGGGTAAAGGTAAACATAAAGGAAGATTGGGTGCAATAGGTGTGACATGGAATGGTAAAATGTTTAAAATTGGCACTGGATTTAATGACGAACAGAGAGAGAATCCTCCTCCTATTGGATGTAAAGTTACATTTAAATTTCAAGAACTTACGAATGGTGGGATTCCTAGATTTCCTGTGTTTATATGTGTGAGAGATTATGAATAAATGACAAGCACCGTGATGTGCATAATTTTAAAAAAATAAATTATATATAATCTGTTTTATTTATTTTATATGGAAGCTAAAATTAAAGAGATGATAGACTACGGTAAAACTCTAAAAGGTATTGGTAGAACACCCATAGATAATTCTAACTTATCGAAATATCAACGTAAAGATATTGGACCTTTCTGGGCGGTGGATAATGCATGTTTACCATGTACATGCGATATAAAAAAAGGAGGACTGGTATGCTCCGGTTTAATATCATTGATGGTGCGAAAAATCGGGATAAAACGTCCATTTTTATATTTTCCCGATAAGGAAGAGGAATTGGATATTATATTTGGGTTAGGAGGACCGGACGAATGGATGTATTATTATAAAGATCATCTAGAGCCATTCAAAGAAGATGCAATATATCCTGTAGGTACGTTATTGCTTCGGACATGGAACCCTATAGACGATGGTCATATTGCCATGTTAATTGAAACTGGAAAGCCCGTTGTAGATTGCCATTTACTACATACAATAGGTGGGGCGTTTGCAGGTATAGATGGTGAAGTGGTAACGACGGATTTCGTCAGCCATTCACATTATGGATATAAGAGAGGATTTAAACCGAAATGGGGTCCAGAATTTGGTGTATCATTTGGAAATAAGGGATATTATACACATATTTTAAGACCTGAGAAATATATACCGCATGGTAAAACAGTGTATAACATAAATTACAAAGTTTAAAAAATTTTAATCTTCAATTGGTCCCCATAAAGTTCTAATATGATGCCATAAAAACATATACTTTACAAACTCAATAATCATATTTTTACATTCCATACAATATATCTATAATATATATTTATACCCTTGTATTAAAATTTTAAAGTATATACTCTTTATATCATTATTAAAATGCATGAAATATTACAAACATATAGTATTGTAAATATTGTAAAAAGCAATGGAAATAAATATCTATTTAATAACAACACCAGTTATGTCCCACATAAGAAATTTATATTAAATTGTGGTACGTATACACTGAAAAATATACCAGAAACACATCCAATGGCAATATTAAATGTAAATTGTAAATGTATTGAATATTCCGGTGATTCGGATAAAAAAATATCAAAAACCGTCAATGGAACAGATGCAGACGGGTTATATGATTTTTATCATGGTGACATAACAATAAATGTCATAGATAATTTTGAGGAAATTAGTATTTTTTGTTGTTATCATGGATATATGGGAGGAGAAAAAATTTTTACATTTTATACAAATAAATATAAATTTTAATTTATTATACATCCTGTCTCAATAAATTGGTTCTTTCCTCTGTTACTTTACGTCTCCTACAGTAACAACATAATCCTTTATAAATCCACTCCATCCATCCTACTAATCTACATACACACGATAGTATGGATAAAAATAATATACTACCTAGGACTATCAATATAATATTAAAGGTATTTTCCCATTCGGTTAAATCTAAAGTTAGTGGTAAATCTATTTTCATTTGAAATAAATTTCTTCAATATTTATACTATAATACAACTAGATTCATCATTTTTTAAATCTTTACTCGTGTATATTGGGTCCTCTATTATTGAATATCGCATACTTTCTCGAACAATAAGTTGGAATGTATCTCTACAATTCTCCCCAGTTTTAGCACTTACTTCTAAATAATATATATCGGTGTGTCTCTTGCGTAAGGATCGAAGATAGGTTTTAATATTTTTATCTTTAATTCGCCTAGACGATTCTAAATCTACTTTATTTCCTATGATAAATAATGGCATCGTTCCTTCCAGTTGTGAAGATTCTACCCAAAAAGGGACTTGTTCCCATGATTTTATATCGGTTAGATCAAATACAATACATACACAATCGCTATTTTTAATATAATTGGACAGCATTTGTTTGTACATATTATCACCAGAACAGTCCCAAAATTGTATCTGTTGTAGATTTCCATCTATATTTACAGAATGTGATTTAAAGTCAATGGCTAATGTTTTATTCGGGTGTACATTACGACCAATCCACCTTAACACCAATGATGTCTTACCAGAGGAATTAGGTCCTACTAATGTAATACGTTTAGGCATATGTATAGATAATAATATATATTTATAGTAATTTACGCACTACTTTTATAAGGTAATCATTTTTGAATTGTTTAGATAGTTTCCTCGCTTGTTTTGGTTTCATACTCATAACTCGTATTGCTTCCATACATATATTACCCCAGTGGGTTAAAACCCTCATTTCAGAATGCAATAATCGTATTGCTAACAGTTCAGTTGCATCTGAACTAGTTTCAATACGTCTCTGAACCTCTTTTTGCAACATGTTGTATAACATTTTACAACACCATAATTCATTCTCTTTATCTACGGGATATTTTATAAATTGATTAAGAGTCTGTGGACATTGCCTTTCATTGGATCTTACATATCTTAAGAATGAAAATATTTCCACGGTGCCTGCTAAATAGGAACCCATGAGTTCAAACTCAAATGCTTTCATAAAGTATCTAGGATCAATTCTTTTTGCATATATATCATCTGGTAATTCACCAATCATACGTATAACATCAAATTGTAGGTTATCTGGTTGAACAAACCCATAATGTAAGAATGTTTCATAATTAGTTTTGGGTCCATAACAATCAAATATTTCCTCCCCATTCTTTATATCGCTTGTTGTGTAAACTTCTAAATCTCCATATTCATTAAATTCCCATTCTACATTTGGTTTATTCGAATGATTCATCATATCTGCGTATGGAACAATACATTCATTTTTACCGTCATAGAATGCTCTACTACCTATAAATGATCGCAATTTAACATATTCTGGTGGTCCCATTATTTCTTGTGCTTTTTGCTCTAGAAGAATACGCATGGGTGAACATGCTATTTGATCTTTTGTTTTGGTATCCCATTCCACTGGGAATATTTTATTTGGTAAATCTTTTTTCCATACTTCCATGGTATCATTAGAAACTTTACATAATTCTTCTTTTTTCCCTCTTATTATATGAACATTAGGGATCTTCATGATGGTGGTATCTCTAGAAATATCTCCAGTTGCAAATAATCCTCTTCGATTATTCATAGTGGAGATAGAAATAGGGATATTCTTAAGTGTTACGGTATTAAATTTATGCACGGAGGTCATTTTTATAATATAATTACTTTATATTTATACTTGTTATTTTATTTATTGAAAAGGTATAACCATCGAATTTCTTACTCCAAATACATTTCATATCAGGTAGTAATATTTTCAAACCATTATTTACATTTGTGTGAACACGAGTAATTAAAATCACATCATCTTTTTGCCATAATTGTTGACATAATTCTGCTCCGCCTATTACCCATGCTGATGGATGTTCTTTTACAAAATCTCGTATTTTTAATATACAGTTTACCGTTTCTACTCCCGGTACTTTATGTCGGGATATTACTATATTCCGTCTGCCGGGAAGAGGTTTCTTCTTCAGAGATTCCCATGTTTTACGTCCCATTATAACCGGGTTTCCATATGTATTCATTTTAAACCACTGGAAGTCATGTTTTATATACCATGGTAGATCGCCACCGACGGCTATACAGTTATTGTCAGAGATAGCTAAAATATATTTCATTATATATAATATTAATTTACATTATTTATACTTTTAAACCACTGAGGGTGCTCTTTATTTTTCCATGTCATACTAAAATTATTTTGTTTACTCATGTAATAGTTTCTGTATGACTCTACACCCAATAAATTATTATTCTCGTCGCGAACATAGTATTGCTTGTCCATGCACAATGGGATACAGGTTATACCATATGGTACGTTGTGGTGTGCATAATCAATAGGTTTTGGTTTTTTTGCTGGTGGTATCTCCAGTTTAAGTGGTGGAAATCCCCATTGATACAATTGACGTATGTGTGCCTCCGTCTTGTGATATTTGCCATATCGTTGGGTATATTCGTGACATAATAATAACCCATAATAACACGCAAATTGATAATTGGTTTCTGATTCGCGGACCCATATTGACATAGGATGATTTACATGAGTTTTACGATATGGTTGAATATCACTAGGTGGTAAATCACCAGATCTACACCACCATGCACTATACAACAACTGTGCTGTCTCTAAAATCATTTTTACTACGTGTTTGTCGCACGCTTCTAATGCACACCCTTCTAAATATTGATTAATAAAGAATAAATTCATTTTTATATATTTTTTTATATTTTTATATATTTTATATTTTATTTTCCGGTAGAACCAAATCCACCTTGTCCCCTTACTGTCTCGTTTAATGTTTCAGTGACAAGCACCGAAATATCTGTGTAAGGTGTTATTATTAACTGTGCTATACGATGACCTCTTTTATAATGGTATGGTTCATCCGAATGATTACGCAACAATACCTTAATTTCACCACGGTAGTCATTGTCAATAACACCAGCTTCCACTGATATATTTTTTGCCGCCAAACTACTCCTACATGCTATTCTTCCATAATTCCATTCTGGCAATGCAATAGCTATTCCTAAGCCAACAGTATTAAGTCCTTTACTTAATATACCACCTTTCGGTGCTATCAAATCGTATCCGGCGGCACATGGGCTTTTTTTCGTGGGGACAAAGCTCTCATAATATAGTTTTTTCACCTGCATTTTATATATAGTAATTTCAAGGTATATATACTGTAAAATATATTTGTGATATGGAAACTACTAATAATCGCCTCCCAACCCCGAATGAATACATTTCTAAATTCCAGCGCGGAGATATTGTCAGAATGGCAAATATAGTGGGAACTGGCGGGACACGCGAGTATATCGTTATGAAACGTGATACGAAACACAATAGATGCGTACAAATGATACGTAGATATCGACCGTATTTAAATTATTACCTTACTCATCAAAATAAAGATGATCTCGAATTATCTCCACAGAATTGGCGAAATAATATTAAAAAAGGAGATCAATTACTTTGCGCATATGAACGTGAAAATATGGTACATTATGTATTAAATCGTGATCAGGATACAATAACGGTACAACCACTAGGTACACGTCATTCATATGATTTATCTATACATTCAGATAATATTGACACCGGTATAGTGTTGAGCAACATTAGTGAATATGTTCCGTTTCATAAAGAACAATTGCGTGATGATTTATTACATGCATCCGTGTCAGTGAATGGAAGATATGGAAAAGTTGTTGATAATTTCGGTGATTATTATTATGTTCAATTCTATACTCTAGGAAACGGATGGCATAAAAAGTCTGAACTAAATGTAGAGTTCTCAAGCGAGGATAAATATTGGTCAGGATGGCATAAAATGGGTACTTATTCCTTCCCCGTGAATTCTAATAAATATAAATTTTTATTGGACCGATACAATGATCATTATATGTTAAATGATCTTATGTGTAATGATGAATTTAGATCGGCAATTAATTGTCCTATTCATGATATTATTGGTAAAGCATTGCAAGTGGAATGTTGTAATACACGATGGGATGCATATCACGATTATACACGTCATATATCAAACCACGAGATATTGGGAGGATATACCCATCTTCAGATGATGCAGCAGGACCCGAACAACCAATTATCTTACTTTAGTACAATGAGTATAAGTCAATTGAGAAAAGCAAAACGATTAGAAGCGCGAATAAGGGCAAAACGTTTAATTAAAACTCAAACTCATTGGAATGGGGAAAAAATTATTATCGACATATATCGTCCAGATAATTATAAAATAAGATGGCACCTCCATGAAGATTTAATGCGCACTTATCTCGTCAATTTCTTTATAAAGGTAAGCAGTTATCCTTTATCGAACTCCTCGGATTATGGGAATTTAGAGGAGAAAGTTCGCGAATATGGCAGAAGGAGATTACCCAATATTATTATTGTGGATAAATCTCCAACAAAAATTCCATTATTACCGTTTCAGGAACAAATTGTGGATGAGATGATACAGAGAGAAAAACTCACATGGAATCAACATTTCAAATGGTCCACGAATGAAGGTATTGAATATAATATGATCACAGGTATACCGGATCATTCGTCTGGGTTAAAATCAGGTGGTATATTAGGATTGGATGTTGGATTGGGAAAAACAATATGTACACTGGGACTTGTGGTGAAAAGTGGTGGGAAAACCTTAGTTGTTTGTAAATTATCATTAATTGATCAATGGATAAAGGAAACACGGTTGTTCACAAACTTAACTATTGGTGAAATACATGGTAAAAAGAAAGTTTGTAATAATGATCCAGATATTATATTTACCACTTATGGTACATTGGTATCCCATTATAAAAGGGGCGGGTACCTGAGAAGAGATTTTGATCGAATTGTATTCGATGAATCGCATACGTTAAAGTCTACGGGGACAACGTTAGATGCATGTATTCATACTACTGCATCTAAACGATGGTGTTTATCAGCAACTCCGTTTCGTGATGGTATATTTAAAAATATACTGTACCAAATGCAAATGATGAATGTTATAGGAATGACAAGTAGTGTGGTAAGTTCAGTGGTATATAATCCATATTGTACAAGAAATGAATTTATTGCAAATAAAATTTGTGACACCATTATACGACCCAGAGTACCAAATGTTATTAATTGTAGAGTTGAATGGCAAACTTTAACATACAATATCACTACACCGTCGTTAATATTGTATAGGGCATTATTTAAATCCATATTACAAAAATTAAGACACATGATGCAACACACTTATTTCACAAGATCTTATCAGAAAATAAAATCATACGTGAACATGTTACTAATCTGTTGCAATACACCGAATATGGTTCCATTGTATTGGTGGGGTGAATTATTGAATGGTGAGACAAATTCAATTAATATTGAAGACCTAAATGAATCTTTATGTAGCGATGCGAGTAACTTTTCCAAACAAGTAAGTGCAGACTTAGCAAAGTTAGATCAACTTACATGTTGTTTATGTTTGGAACCATTAACAAGACCGACTATTACGAAATGTAATCATATGTATTGTTACGACTGTATTAAAACCGCATTACAATATAAACCAAACTGTCCACAATGTAGACAGCGGGTGGTAGAAGAAGATTTAAGAGAAATTTTAACTGATCCAACTGACGACACGGTAGACAATGATGGGTTTATTACCATTAAAGATCCGTTGGGGAGGAAAGTAAAATTAGAGAAAAATATTAAAGACTTATATGACACGAAAGAAGTGTCTCCTAAAGTAAAAATATTGGAACAAATCATGCAAAAAAGGAAACAAGTTATTGTATTCTCGCAGTATAATACAGCATTGGAATACTTTCATAAACAACTAGGCGGCAGTATTATCACTGGAAGAACCACCCGAAGCAAAAGGGATAAACAAATGACTGAATTCACAGAGGGAAAAACTAAGGTTTTCTTCTTATCTACTAAAGTAGCAGATGTTGGTATTAACTTAACAACAGCAGACACTATTGTATTTTTAGAACCGGGGATGGAAAAAACGGTTGAACAACAAGCAATAGGACGGGTAAAGAGAATAGGGCAAACGAATGATATTAAAATATACAGAATTCTTACCTATGATGGTATGGAAGGAAAGATGTATGATATTATGAGGGAATATAACCACCAAATAAGACATATTATGAATTCTGGATTTAGTAGTGCAACACAATCAAAAAAGAAAAAACATGTATACCTGAGGAGTATGTTAAACTTATTTAAATTATAATTTACGTTTCTTATTAAACATTTTATGAATAAACTCTTTATATGATTCCTCTGTTCTATCCGTTAATTCCCACCCGCTGTATTTATGTTCACCTGTACATACAGCACTCACAAAAGAAGCAATATCTTTAAGAGGATCACATTCCATATTTTTTAATTCTTTTTGAGCATAATGTAATAAACTTGAAGGTCTTGTAGCAAAAAGCATAGCAGATACCGCCATAGCACAACACATATTCTCAGGGTCATCATCAGATGCATCGTAAAGCATTAGAGCATGTGTAAGAACTCTCCTTTCCTCTGGAAATTTAGTTTCAAACTTTTTAAACCATATGTCTCTATTGCGATGATGTGTAAAATTATCAATAGATGGTGATCTACATGGCAACGAATACTCTGGTGTTACGTTTAAATAGTTTAAACACTTCTCAGCAGTCCATCGTTTTTCAGGGTCAACCTCCAACATACCCTTTATTAATTCATTCTTTTCTTTAGCTAATATTTCCGGTACATCTTCCAATTCTTCCATGGTTTCACATATACGTTCGCCATATAATAGTTTATAATAAATACATCCAACAGACCATATATCCATTGTTTCGTTATAAATACCTGTTTTATTCCATACCTCAGGGGCTCTATAAAATTCTGTCTGTATAGATCCAGTGCCCTTAGAGAATTCATTACAATATTGTCGCGATAACCCAAAATCACATAACCAGACAGAATTTCCTTTTATTAATATGTTATCTGGTTTCACATCACGATGGTAAATATTATGTTGATGTAATGCGTATAATCCTTGTAATATAGCTGTAATAATATATTCATCACTTAATGAACCAGTATACTCATTTAGATTACACTGAGCTTTTTCTAAATTAAAGTGCATACAATCCCATTTGTAATAACATGATCGGAATGGAACTGTGTTGGGTAAATACATACAAAGAATATATAACTCTCTAACACATGCTGTTAAATCTTCTTCATTATTTATCTCTGTTATCTTCACAGCATAGTCTTTATTATTATATACCTTAGCATACGCCCCTTCACCTAATAGTAATGTATTTGTAGTCATTTATTAATATATATTTACTTTATATATACTACATTTTTAAACACTCCATACTATCTTACCATCTTCATTTAAAGAATATCCACCATTCCTTCTCACTAAATCTTTCATCTGCAATAAGAATGATTTTCTGGGTAACTTATTGAACAATTCACGATAAAAATCATCATCATCTCCCTTCAACTTAGGTTTTGCACGATTTGGTGTCATCTCGTCCACAGATAATACTTCATTTGTTTTCATATTCACCATAACATTTCTTAAATTAGTATCAGAGATGTTGTACTTTTTTCTGAATTCCAATACCTGAAACAAGTTCTTTAATACCTCGTCGTTGTAAAACTTACCCGGATTAAAATTCACAAACCCTTCTGCCCGTGGTGCTATAAGATAATACAACAGATTGATATTATGCATCGCAATATCCATGCGCTTAATATGCTTCTTTCTCTTGTCAATATCTGCTTGAAATCTAATCTTATCCAGACCTAGATAAGGTCCCTTTATAAAATACTGGGTGCCGTCCTCTACTTTAAACCACATTGTTGCAGGTTTACCTCCACATGGTTTTTGACACATCTCTTGACTAATAACCTTTTGATTATGAAAATACTTTAAATATAAATAACTTTCTCTTATTCTTTTTCTTTCCAGTCTACTTTTCGTGCGACGAGTATCATACTGCTTTTCATACTCTAAATAAATCTTCTCTGCCCTCTCCTTTACATGAGATCTCTTATGAATATCTGGGTGAGGATTCTCGATGTGCGCACCAGTTTCTAAGAAATGTTTCATTCCTCTTTTTCTTTTTCTACCTACAGTAGTGTGCTTATCGAAACAGAAATCATCTATCTCGATCTTTTCCCTATTCTGGGTTACAACTACACCATTTGGAGGAATATGACTCCATTTGTGGAATCTCATACCCACTATAGTATATAAATGCAGTCTTCCATCACCTTTACCATTCTTAATATATTCCGTTTCAAACATTTCAAATAAAGTTTTTTCATATATATTTCCCCATATATGACAGGAACCCATACACAAGATATCCTTCAGTTTTTTCACTGCCTCTTCACGATATATATCCTTTGGAGTGGGTAGTTCTTTACCGATTCTTACCCGCAATAATATCTTCTCACATTCAGTTGCCATCTTTATTTCTTGATCTGTTTCAGAACCATCTCCGTGTACTGCTTGATCCATTGCAACACGTGCGAGGTATGCGATATGTCTATCTGACGGAAGAGAACACATTTGCGCACATCTATTGATTATAACATCTCCTTGTTGATGTAGTGACTTCTTCTTCCAGTCCTTGAGGTCTTTATTTATACCCGGTAACATAGTTAACCCTTGAGGAAACTTATCCTCTACTGCAATAACACGAAGTCGTGCGAGTGCTGCTCGTCCAGAACCACTGTCTAATAATTCTAGACAACATCTACTCATTTTGTGATAATCACATCTGCGCGCATACTTTTGTATTGCAGATTTAATAATGTTGTTTTGTCTGTCGTAAATAGTCTTTTTTATACCCCACATATTGATTTATTTTTATATTTTATATATTTTATATATTTTATATATTATATTTATTATATTTATATTGATATGTATCTACCTTGTCCCCACGCACCTTTATGACCTCCACCGTATATATACGCACATGAAATACCTTAATGGGGAATTGTGGCTCTAAAATAGTACCATTCACACCACAGCAATGTAGTATATGCTTCGAAGAAATGCACAGCTGGTATAAATTAGACTGTGGTCATTCATTTCATATAGAATGTGTAGCTAAGTGGCTGGCGTTATATTCACACAACAGTGATTGTCCTGTTTGTAGGCAGTCCATCTATATTTAACGAACTATATATATCAATTCAATGTGTATAAATGGAAGGCGTAGAATTATTTAATTATAATGTGCGTGTCAATAATCATAATTCGGAATTATTTGAAAATATTACAAATACACTAATAGCCCATGATAATGCACTTCTAGGTCTATTAGGCGATTACCTATGGATCGATTTTATAAAATGGTTGGTACTTTTTACATTCTTATTATTATTGGTGTTAGAATTACAACGTCTTGAAAATAAGGTAAATCAATTGGAGCGTGGGGACAAGGTAGATAAAAATTAATATAAATATAATATATAAAATATATAAAATGAATAAATCGCCAACACATATGCATAACCTAAATACTTTACATCTACAACCTCCAATGATCGGAGGACCACCCGTACCTAGAGTACAAAATGAATATAGTGGAGAACCTCTGACACAAGAAATAGTGGATGAAATAATTTCAGGGCGCCCATTTAAGGTTGGATTTGGCATTCAAAGTGCAATTCACCGGTCCCCTCGTGGTAATGACTGTTGGCATTGTGAACATCAATATAATGTAGAATATATATTTCATGAAGAAGTTGGTAATAAAATACATTCATCTAGAGAAGGAACCAAATGCGAGTGGTATTTAGATACATCGAATATGACACTAGTAGTTTTAGCAACACACGTATATGGAGATAAATTAGAAGTATATCCAACAAATGAATTTGGAATATTTTTAAAAGATGCACCTAATTACCCAAAAGATGGATTTCATGATGATGGATTTCATGATACATCACCACCACAAGAGATGACTCTAATGGGGTTTACAAATCTTGATTACGTAGATTAAACAAACATTACATGTTCTTCTTCAACCTCAAAGTATCCACATGTTATTGAGTTTATAAAATCTAAAAAATTTAGATACATATTTTCCTTGTGTATATAAGATACCAACCCAAATGAAATTACAATAAAAATAACACTAATTGCAAAAAAGAAAAATTCTCCAAATGTTAAACCTATATAAAATTTGGGTTCATCTTTCCATTTTATTCTATCCACATAGACATTCTTATCACGTGTTTTATTTAACCATCTATACCTATCTATATAAGAATATTTTGGTATATATTCGTTTACGTACTTAGTCTTATTCTTATATCGTGTTTTATTTACATAACTAGTTCTATTAATATACCTAGTATTATTAATGTATCTAGTTTTATTAATATATCTATCAACAGTTTTATTTACGTATCTAGTGTGATTAATATATCTATCTCTTGTTTTATTTATCCATCTGGTCCTATTCACATAGTTATACCGTTCTATGGTTTTATTTATCCATCTGGTCCTATTCACATAGTTATACAGTTCTATAGTTTTATTGGTCCATCTGGTTTTATTAATATACCTAGTCCTATTAATATACCTAGTCCTATTGATATATCTAGTAGTGTTGATATACCTAGTCCTATTAATATATCTAGTCCTGTTGATATATCTAGTAGTGTTGATATACCTAGTCCTATTAATATATCTAGTCCTGTTGATATATCTAGTGGTATGAATCCATTTGGTTCTATTGATAATTTGTGTTATGTTGGTAACATTAATATATGGAATTATATTATATACCTGTGGTGAGAACATAAAGTCACATGCCGCTTTACATATATTTTTTGATGCCGCACAACAACCACCTCCACTACAAGAGTTACTAGCACATGTAGTACCACAACAACCTTGTGGGTTATTACATGCGGATTTGCATTTGTTTAACTTCGATTTTCTTTTTTCACATCCTACATTCCATGATTTAATTTGAAATGCTCTATTTGCAGACTTCATCAATTGATTTTTAGGTGGAATAGATGCTTTACATAATTCTTCTAAAGGAAGTGCTGCATCTTCATGTTCTGTCACAGTAACATTGATTTGATGATATTTTATATTGTCATAACGATCTTGATAATACTCAGGACATCTGGGTCTCTCATAAGAGGTTCCCTTTACACATGTCACAGAATAATGCCCACCATACATAACAGTGGATATACAAACATCCGGTGTATCAGGACATGTCGTGGCAATACTATATGTGATATCATTGCAATATACATTGGATCCCGTGCCTTTACAAAAATATTTGTTCATATTAACAAGTGTTGCACCACCTTTCGCACATGTAACCCCATGAGGACAATACATCTTAGTGGTGCTGTCACACCCAGTACATGTACATGTAGAACCGGCAATAGTAGGACAGAAAATTTTTGTATTTTTACATTCGCGTAGACCACTAGCAGCACATGATACATCGAGACTTGTTGCTTCCTGAGCAAATATCTCAGAATTTTGAAATTGATCATGACCTCCACCTTTAATTTTTACATTACATGCCATACCAGAGGTGCATGTCATTGCGACATTTTTACAACATCTTTCTCCGCCATTACATGTAAGACTATGGTCGGTGAATACCTGATCTTTACATCCATCGTGCCCAGAACACGACTTAGCTTGTATTCTATATATGAACAAGATAAATACAAGAAGTTTAATCATTTATTATATATTAAATTACTTATATACTTTAAAAAAAATCTGAAATTAATTTACGTCTACTTTTTTTAGTCACTCTACTTTTTTTCGCTTCGTAGGATGGTTCTTCATTTTCCTTTTTCACCCATCCTGAAAATATACCAGTCGCCCTAGGTTTGCACACCCTATGGAACATAAATAAAGATTTAGGATCGTTGCACAACTTCTCTAAAATACGTTGCAGAGGTGGTATCAATTGATTCTCTCTATAATAATCCAAATCGACGACATATTTACCAGATTCAATCTCTTCGGGTAATACACCATTCTCAGATACCTTCAACGATTGTCCCTTCGCTATGACATACGGAACTCTCTCCCCTGCCACAAAACCATGCTCTACACCCCTCTCTTTGTTAATACGTTCTGCTAAATGTACATGCACTGCCTTTACTTTATACTCCTCTGGTGATCGAGATAATTTCTTACTCATTGTTAATTTTGCCAATGGTATTTTATTCATCATTAAATCTTGTATTGCTGTTTGAACAATTTCACATGATTTTTGGGTATTCATAGTATTCATCAGAGTCTTTAACATATTTTTTTGTGTATCCACTAATAGTGGACAGAAGTCTCGACGTACACACTCTAAACCTTTGATATCTATTTTTACATGTCCTTCTTCGTACTTCTTACCACAATAACGCTTCTTTTTTATCAATAAAAAAGGTAAATAAACCTTCTCAAATTCCAATTCCACCGGTCGTAAGAAATGTTTATCCACATACTCTCCCATTTCCCTTCCTATTTCCTCTGCTCTCTCAACTGTCTCTTCGGGTGTCTTTCCATCACATAAAGAACGCGGTAAATGACAGAATACCGAATCCGTGTCCCCGTATACGCATTTAACGCCATGTTCTTTCCCCCAAACAGGATGGTTCTCAATTAAATCTTGCGTTTGTAAAGTTAATCCTCTACCATATTTAGTAACACTACCTGCTATTCTCATTTCAGGTAAGAATCCAACTGTTGCTCCGGTGAAACCGTACACACTATTTGCACATACTTTAAGACCCAACTGTCTACCATTTGCGATCTTATATGCTACAGTGTCTGGATGGTGCTGTTTCATAATTTTCTTTACTCGCCTACGCTCTGTCAATAGAGAATCCAATATCTCTGGTAGAATACCTTTTCTCGTTTCTTTCGTTGCGAATATAACATTTGTATTGTAATCGATTTTGGTTTTCATTCTACCATCTTCCCATAAATAATCGGGTACTGTACGGACTTCTTTACCCTCTGTCCATTTCAATAACTCCATTGTTTTACGGGGTATAATCGTGGAATAACACATATTCATACATTGTACAATCGAAGGATATAAAGATGCAAAATCCAGTGTTGCGATTGCTTCTTTATAGAATTTAGGTTTTGGATCCAATACTACCGCACCTTTAAATCCTTGTTGTACTTCCTCATTCTCAATACTTAGTTCTGCCACACCATCATTGTCCACGAACTTTCTTTTCTTCACATATTTCTTTTTGTGTTCTCTCCTAGGGACAAAATAAGGAGGGTTTCTTTTTCTACAATAACGTAACATCAAACTTATTGTGCGTATACCTTGTCCCCGATTTAATATATCCTTTAATCCAACACCTGTAACATTAGATAACTGGAAGGATACGTATAGTTTACTCAATTTATCCATAATCTTACGAGTTAACCATGCATCTTTCACACAATAGGATGCCAATTCATCTCTCCCCTCGCGTGTGTGAAACTTCGGGTGAATTTCCTGATAATCCATAGGATACTTCTTAGTGCCTAAGAATTCTTTCGCCACCTCGTCCAATTTGTATGAATTTAAATTATGATTCTTTTTCATAATATTATATGCATCATGTGATATTCTCCCGGGGACATATGTTGTTCGTGTGATGTTTTTCCCTGCCTGATTGCTCTGAAATACAGATTCTTTATACGTTGTGTCTGCCCCACGAGTAAATCTACTCCATTCTGGGTATGTCTCTGATAGTGCAAACTGTCTGTCGATTAAATATGGTGCATCGAAAAAGTCACTGTTGTATCCCTCTATTATATCAATACTTTCTTCTCGTATAAAACAAGAAAAATGTCTCAACATTTTTATTTCATTAAAATGATAATACACCACTGTCTCTGTAGGGTCATAATCATCTGTGCGTTCAATTTGTGTCAATGTATCAATCTTATCACCTTTTTCCCGCGGGTCCAATATCCATACATATTGTTTGCATACGTCACCTACTTGTACAACCGCTCCGATAGTACATACTGGATCTATTTCTGCTTTAGGAAATTCGAATTTACCATTCCCCATAGGATGAGGTACAGATTCAATATCATATGTTAATATCTTCCATGGTGCCATAATATTCTGTTCTATTTGACATATATCTGTTACATTCACTTCGATATCACATGTTGTACGTTTTAAACATTGCTCTACATTTTCATATGTAATTTCCAACCAACTACATGGGTTAATATCCTTCTCAATTAAATATTGTAGTTTCATATCTACTTGATCGTTATAAATATTATATGGACCCACTAATTGTTTTGTTATAAATGTTTCCTCACAACAACTTCTAGGGATAAATTTTTTTTCTTTATATGCCGGTGTTACTGTTTGTGATGTTATAATCTTTTTCTTCAATCGTAACATACTTTTTAACATATATATATGTTTAGGAAGTGTACGTATAGTAACAAACTTAACAGGTCCATTTTCCTTAAAATCACACAAATCCTGTCCCTCATGCCATTCAAACGATAGATGGATTGGTATCTGAGTCATTTCAAGATTACTAATATTTGCTGACTTCCATTTTACTCGCTGACTTAATATTTTCTCACTTTTTAATAGATGTATAAAATTTGCAGTTATTTTTTGTTCGAAACTTTTTCTATCCTCGAATACTTTAACTGTAATATGTGGTTTATACGCACACACACGTGCAGATACACTTTTACCATCCTCTGTTCTACCAAACAAGAATATGATATCTTTCTCGACTCCAACACCCAAATCTGATGTCAAATGTTGGAACACAAGCTTAGACATTATATTTATTATATTATTTATTTTCTTATATACTCACAGATTAAATATACCTTGTCCCCATTTGTCCCCACGGGAATTAACATGAACATAGCACGGTACGATGGACACATCAGCCTCTAAAAAGTTGATAGGAAAATTAGATTACGCTGAGCATAACGCCTTTTTTAGCGTAGTAGCACCATTGCTAGCATAGGATGTAGCATTAATTTAACGGAAAATTGTTATACTATCAAGTACAACTTTCCTATCAATTGTCCTAACTGTTTTATATATTATAGGGGTAAATTTTTTTTTTTTTTCAAAAATCGGTCATTATTTGTAGTCCCTGTTGTGACAGCCTATTTTTT
>Ga0209503_10000451_pt1 | contig 26101 bp, 19 predicted proteins | sample SouAtlMetagenome_2_FD_187448 | JGI IMG/M metagenome (GOLD analysis project Ga0209503, IMG submission 187448) | Marine eukaryotic phytoplankton communities from Atlantic Ocean - South Atlantic ANT15 Metagenome (SPAdes) (version 2) | ecosystem: Environmental > Aquatic > Marine > Oceanic | place... | reverse complement strand
CCGGCTTTGAGGACCACATTTCTACCAATTGGATTCCCAGAAAAAACACCTCCCGGTTACTTTCAATTTTGTATATGGAGTTGGGTTCAAGACGTGTCCACGCAACTTCGATCAGTCCTTGCAACTCAGAAGATTTTGGAGGGGGTTGGCGTTGGCAGAGCTGACGCAACTGCAATCTCGGCATTATTCAATTACTTGATCAGAGACGGATGTGGAATGGCTGCGAGTGAGTATCTTTTCGCATTCTTCTTGTATTCTTGGTTGCTTTATAACGTTAATGTCTAAATTGCTGTTTCTTTTTTCAGACCTGTTTTTCACGTATGCTGCGTCATCTCGATTCCGCACGGATGTCAAAAGGTGGAGATTATTTGCTGACATGTCTGTAGATATTGGGATCACGCTCGAAGTGGCCGCGACTTTGTTTCCAAAATCATTTTTTCTACCATGCATCTGCCTTGGCAATATGTTCAAAGCTATTTGTGGTGTCGCAGCTGGGGCGTGCGGAGGATCAATCAATCTATACTGGGCAAAAGGATCCGACATTTCAGATATTAATGCAAAATTTGGAGCACAAAACACAGTATCGGGAGCAATCGGTATAGTCTTCGCCGGTTTGTTTGCAAAATCAGTCAATCAAATAGCACCGAAAGGCCTTTGGCTAATGTACTTCTTCTTAACATATTTACACCTATTCGGAAACGTTATGTGTATGCGAATAATCTCTTTCGACTACTTGAATACAGTCCGACTGGGTATGATTCTTCGCAATTACACTACCGGAAACAATGAATGGTTGACGCAATTACCATCTCCACGAGATATTGCAAAGCACGAACCTCTTTGGTTCACGGTCCCAGCTCTCAAACGAACCCTAAAACGAAGAAAAGCTTTGCCGCCAATCCATTTTGGAGTGGCGTATGATGAATTTTGTAAACGCTCTTGGAAGTCGGTCGAATCTCTAAAGTCTGAAATAATTAAGATCGGAATAAGATCAAAAGATGGCTGTGAAACCGATCAAATCGATGATGGTTACATTATATCGACTGGACACCAGACATTCCCACGATCTAGCAAAAACGAAATTTCCAAGTCATGTATAGTGGTTTCGTTTTTGAGGAATGTGTCACCAAAGCAGCAGATCAGAGCTTACGTTCATGCCTGGCTACTCGCTAGTATACTACAGGAGCGATGTGTCAAGGGCCAAAAGGCAATTGACCTCAACGATCAGCTCGAGATTGAAGCAAAGGCTAAAACGCAGCTAGAATCGTTATGGGGACAATTCCAACAAAGTTGTTCCGATGCTGGTTGGGATCTAAGTAAATCTGAATTGCAGACACTTGGATATGAGATAGAAGTGGCGTGAAAATGAAAATATTCATCATGAATTTGTTCGACTTGCATGGGAGCTTGTTTGGTTGAGGTACGATTGGTTGACAAGCTGATACTGGATTGAGGGATTTTGTTTCGCAAACTACCGAAGAAAGGAACAGTAGCATCTTAACAATATAACTCTTATTCTAATATTACATCTAAAGTTTTTTGCATTGATTCGATTCTCTTGTAAAAGAATATGTCCAAACGTCCATTTGATCCAATGAAATGCACGTTCGTATCACTTTGCATCACTTCTTTTTTGGGGGGACAAATCTAACATCCCTTTTTCTCACGAAATATAACTACGATCGATTTCGTTGGTCTTGTTTTCTATCCAAACTACAAGTGGATGTCTAGGATTAGGAACGAAGTCGAGGACACGCTCCCCACGATCATTCATGCTTCCCATATCACCAAAAGTGTACGATATTCTTCCGGGTCCAATATCGGCATTGCGTCCCTTCGTCAACCATTCTTTCAATGTTCCGTTGGGAGAATCTCGTTCTTGAGCGTCTCGAAACATGTCATTTGACAAGACAAATCCAGGCCCTTCCCCATTTCGTGGTGGTTTACACGACCTAATCTCTTCCCGGCGAGAAATAGTCAGTGCATAGGCATCGTCATCATCGGTTGGGGGGGACGCAACGACCAGGCCCTTAGCTTTCAAACCGCTCAAGATTTCTGATTGGGATATCAACGTCGTTGCTGTGTTTGCAGAACGACTTCCACGAAACCAGTATTGGGGTAGTACAACAAGAGCCCTGACACCAGCCTCCAGGAAGAAGTCTGTTGCAATCTGAATTCCACGAGCATCGGGTTCTAATTTACTCTTACTGCTTGCAGAGGACGCAGCTTCAAGGGAGGAATTGTTATTTCCTGCCATGACACTCGCATAAGCGTAGGCAACGTTTGCACCATCTAAAACCACAAGCGGCATCTTTGTTCCTTGGTCAATGACTCCCTCCATCTGTTCGATTTGACGATCATCGTTGTCGTCATCACATGACAATGGGGCTGCCATTGTAAATTCGGTTTTTCTTTCTTCCTGCAAGCCTCCGATTTGAAGGAAAGTCTGCGTTTTCGTTGTTGAAGTGATTGGCGATCGTCGATTTCCTGGTGAAATCGCAAATGTGTCTTCTACATCCATGTTGCTATTACTAATTTCGTGATGATGATCAACATCCATTGTAGAATCGAAATTGTTGTTTTGAAGCTCATCATGGGCAGATATAATAGTAAAATGTTGACTAGATTTCTTGCTGCTTCTGCGATTTCTTGTCTCAAGTACTTTGGTCCCCTTTCCTTCCCCTAAAGTGTGCGACGAATCAGATGTCATAGACAACGAACCAGATTTGTTACCAGCAGCAGCGACAGTTGGATGAACAGCCGATGAGCCGACTTCAAACGAAGTCTCTGTCTTCTTGCCGCTCCCTCGTCTACCATAACCATTTGCAATACTTAGCGAACTAGAGTTGTTGCTTTTTGCCACTGCCTTTTGAAGAGAAGATCTTCCATCATCAACCATGATCGAGTTGAAGCGACGTCAAATAGGAAATTTTTAGTGGTGAGAAAGCCCGTGGAATTTGTTATGCTTTGTCAAGGACCTCTGTTGCTCGGCAAGGCGCGCTCGAAAACCTAAACTCGCATGAATTTAAAAAAACGCGAGTTGCCTCATTTTTTATTAGAAGTGCTGGTGTTCATCTACAAAACAGCATTTGACTTTTGAAGGCAAGAACTTTGAAAATAGTACAAGCACTAACGATGTTACAACAACTACTACAATCACAGCGCCGATATCAACATCATAGCATATACTCTCGTGAGATTTACATAATATTCTGATTCTGGTGACCGAGGAGGTTAAAACTCTTCATAGAAAAATACCAAGTGATGTTTTAGTGATCCCAGAATTATCATTGCTTTTCCCTCAGTTTACAAGGACCGTCTCGTCGAGTCGATCGAGGCGCTCTTGGGCATCTTTCATATTCACAGATACAGTTCTTACTTGCCCTGTCAACTGGACCAAACCAGCTTTCGCACCTGGAGGTTTTTTGACATCCCGCGCTCTTGTCATACTAACTTTTATGACGTTACCATTGCACTTGGATTGTCGAGCTGCCAATGCTGCGGCATCCATGATAACGTCATTATCTAAGTTCTGATCATGGCAGCGAATAACGACATGACTCCCTGGGCATCCCGAGGCACTAGATTTGGCAAGAAACACAGCAAAAGAATTAGTTGCAAGGACTTCAAACAGATCGCTCATGTACTTCATTTGATACTCACTGCATCCACCAATCTGCCGAATCCCTATGCTCAGGACTGATTGATAGCTCGTCATTGTCTTCCGCCTGCTTTCCGACCTAAAATAGAGTACACTCATTTGTCAGAGAGAAGCAATGCAATGCTTTCAATATACTACATTTCCATAGTCGTCGAAATTCATTGTCGAACAAACCACTTACCCGAATCTCTGTTTTATTAACAGTATAAAATCGACGGTAAGGAAGACGGAATGCATATATAACCTTCGGTCCCTTTTTCTTTTTGGCGCCACGTGGTTGTCGTTGCGGAGGTTCATCATTGACTTCTAATGATATTGCCAACTTGGCAATATGTTCTGGTAAGACGATTGTTTTTCCTTTGATATCAGCTAGTTGGACCTCTAAATGGTTGAGTTGTCTAAGGCGAGTTCGCAATTCCTCAACCTGTTCTTCCAGCTCGTCCAAGTTGGGGCACTTTTCTAGCTCTTCCATCGTGACATCTTCTGTACTAGTCAGCCGATCAACTTCGTCCTGAGCTTTCCTGAGACGCTCATTGGCTTTTCCAGTCTTCTTGTGACATCGAACTGTTAAGCGAGTAACCTCCTTCCGCAGACCACCTAGATCCCACGTACGGTCGATGCTGATTGACTCATCCTCGTCTATTGCTGATAGAAATATTCTACGCTTGTAAGCTGATGCGAATTTTCCCGAACCAGCGTTGAAGAAGAAGTTTGGTATCGACGCTCGTGAATTATAGAATCTTGTATTTGTCGAAAAAGACACTACTCTGGAAAACTTTGTCAGCGTTGACGCGATCATTACAACAGCAATGGTAGAGAATCGTTGGAATTTCTTATTCGTTAGAACCGAAGATTTGATGCTATGCCCATCAGTACAGAAGTGACGCATTATGAACTGAATGATTTCTTTGCAAATATCTTTCGCGGCGAAGGCTGTGACTGAAATAATAGGTAGAGTGCTGAAGAACGACGAAGGAAGAATATTCAATAGGAACTGTTTGAAATTGCACTTCGTTCTAACGCAATTAGAAGTGATGCATTGATGTAAACTTCAAATTTCTTTCGATGGGTTGGCCAAAGAGAAAACACGTACGAGCGAATAGGAAGAGTTATCAATTATCGCTCCTACTACAAGTACGTATGCTGTGTATTTATGAAAAATACGATACAGTGACGCGGGCGACTCAAAATTTTTCAAAAATTCGTTATTTTTGAAGAACGACAGTTTTCTTCAGGCATACTTCGAAGTAACGACACCGTAAAGTAGTGTTCTGCCAGAATTTTTTTACTTCGCATGTTTCAACACCCAACGTGACAATTTATGCTCTTTCGAAGGGTCAACTACAAGCGAAGGACGATGAGATATTATCCCAATATAGTTGTCGCTATCGGCATTGGATACATGGTGTCGATAATAACCATGTCTTGTGTTAAAATTGTAACGGCGAGCTCATTAATGTTTCAAGTTGCAGATGCGAAGAAACCAGAATTGACCTCGACCGCTTTGAAAGTGAACAAGGTTTACAATGTTTTCCCACCTCACGATATGGCTCTATATGATATTTTAGAAGTAAATCCCAATGCGACTGCCGTTCAAATCCAAAAAAGCTATCGAATTTTATCACGACGATATCATCCTGACAAACAAGAACAACGGCAGAGACAAGGTAGCGCTGAGCGTTTGCAACAAATTCAAACAGCGTATGAAATCCTTAGTAACGACAGCAAACGTTTACCCTATCATCGTTATGGTTTAATAGATCCTAATCTTGCCGCCTTATTACTTCTTGGACCAAGGGCGTCTCCGAATAATTATTACCAGCTATTACAACAACAGTACAGCCTTTTGAGCTCGGAAGACGGAAGTGCATACGGTATCGCACCCAGCCTCTTCGATAAATTGGATCATGAATTGCTGCACATAATGGGATATGACGAGTCAGCTTCAGAAGTTTTAGCCATGGCGACAGCAGCAGCAAATAGCGGGTATGGCACGGATCCAGCAGTTGTTATGAAAGAACACCGCGTGCACACCGCTGCTGCGCTATTGCTCGAATCCATTCGACCACTTGTCGAAGGCAGGCTCGATCCTAGATTATACGCTCAACTATTATCTCATGATTGCGATAGATGGAAACGATTACCTCTTGGTGCACAAATTATTCGGTCTGTGGGCCGAGCCTATCGTCACGAAGGACGAGAATTTCTACAGCGCCATAGTACCACAAATGTTCACGGGGAGAACAAACTAAACGTACGAAAAACCACAACCGATCTTTCGATTGGATTTAGAAGAAAATGGCGTTCTACGAAAGATATTCTGGATGCCGCTGCAGTGAGTGGGCGTCTAGCGCTGGCGGAGCGTTCCTTGAACGAGCAAGAGAGGAAAAGAAAACAGCAAAACCTCGAAAAGCAACGTAAAAGGAAGAAGGCAGCACAAACTATTGAATACGAAGGATATGAATATGGGGATAGCACATACGACACTCATTTACCACAAATGGATGATTTTGTTGGTAATCATGATGATGAAATCGAAAGCCTTGAGGACTTGGAAGAGGAACAGAAAGAGCTTGAAAAACTCAAGGCTCAGCAATCGCTGATTTCGACACTACAAATTGAGGCTCTATGGAAAGTTTGCAAAATCGATCTCGATCGCATTATTCGTCAAGCATGCGAACTTATCTTGAGTGGAGAATACTTTTTCTTTCCTTCACACCAATCGTCATCAGATTATTATATCAATTCAGATGGCTGGGTCACGAACGCAGGAACAACAATCGACTCCGAACGTGCAAAAGTGGCAGCAGCTGAAGCGATGGTAATGATAGGCGAAATTATGGTACAGCAAAGCAAGAAAGGAACGTCATGGAAGCAATGAAATTGATTGATTTTGACAATTCATAACACAAGTGATAGATGTTTAATGTTGTTAAATAATGTTGTTAATTAATATGTTGGCCATTAATTTATTCCTATTGTGATACGAAAGCAGATTCAAGTAATTTTGAATAGGTCCCTTCGGACTAAAATCATATTATTTTATTCATTACTACTCGTAGCAGCTTTGGAAGCCCCGTTTACCGTTTGTTGTAGATCCAGATGATTCAGCATTTTATCATATTCGCCATCTTGATCCACTTGTTGCTGTTGATTGGACATGTTTGCAGCCAGAGTTTTCCTTCTCCAACTTTTGTAGTCTTCCAAAAACCTCCCGATACCTTTATCGTTCACTTCCTCGCGCAAATCATCCCGTGATAGAACCACGGCGACTGACATAAATACCGGAAATACGCCAAGAAAGAAGAGTGGTCGCCAATTCCGTTCGGGGGGCTTGGTCTGGTTTCCTTTCTTTTTGGAAGCTTCTTCTGCCAGCAAGGCATACTTTTTCTTCAAAAACGGTTTGTCATCGCCCTGTTTCTTTTTCCATTTTCGTCGTTGTGCAGATGTGGCCAAACATCTCCTGTGCACTGTACGACTCGACGATGCAGAGAATGCATACGATGAAATCGTCAAAGGCGTGCACTGCCTGAGAATCATACTCTTTCAGAGAACAGACGTTCGCCCTTGAGAAAAGCAAGACATCGATTTTGAGATAGCTTGTCGAGGGAAGGAGTGACAGGAACCAAACGTATTCCTCTGATAGGTGATCAAGAATATAAATTCTAACTTTCACTGTGTGTTTTGTATCGATCACAGCATGGCAATAACCACCAACAACAATTAAAGAAATAAACAAACGAGTTGATCGTTTTTTCTGTCAGCGATCTTGCCATCATGCAAGAGACATCGACGGACAGACGTCCATACCCCAAACACCAAAGAAAAATACGAAGACATTCACACTCAATCAACAACTCAAAGCAAATCGAAGTACATGCACAGGTATAGAACAGTAGGATATCTCCACGAATTAGAATCAATCTTTATTACACACATTAACCATGAGCACTCCAGGGGCAACCATGCAAACGGGAAGCGGAATCAATCCTGTTCCGATAGTTCGGGGTGTTGAATATCGATGCGGTGATTGCGGCGCGAAAAACATCATTAAAGGAGGCGATCCTGTCAGATGCCGTCAATGCGGTTTCCGTATTCTTTACAAAACGCGAACAAAGAGATGTAAGTACGCTTTTGTCCATATGGATCGGACGCAATGCCAGTGGAATATCGGTATCCGGCTATCAAGATTTTGAAACAATTGCTCTTCCTCGTTCTAAATTTTTGTATTCTACTTGCGTTTTTCTTTCAATACATATTATGAAATACATGGCAGTGATCCAATTTGAAGCGCGATAAGGCTTGGGGATCGAAGTTGTGAAAACTGTTGATGAAAATGGATTTTGAGGACTAAATAGTTATTTTTTGATACGCCAGAGAAAAGAATGAAGTCGAAGTGATAACAGAATAATCAATGTTGGGAAAGATTGACCTCGCATGAAAAACAGTGAAGTGCTGAATGGGCAATGATGTCCTTATATCAATGGCGATAATCATTTAGTTGTTCCAAAATCCAATACAATTCTAGAATTCGAGTAACAAATGTATTCAAAACTGTTTCATAATTGTATTATAAGAACGAACCCTACGCATTTGTGTTTAGAGCCTCTCCCAGAACATCTAGATATAAGCGTAAGTCATCTGGACCCACTCCTGTAAAATTGCAAAAACCATGTAGCAAAGAGGGCAAGGGATGAGATTTCAGAAATTCTTTTTGCGATTAGAAGTGTTGCAAAATAGTAAAGCTTTCATACACCTGTCGTTTATTCCGTCTAAAAGTCATACGCCTACTAAATGTATACTTTACTTACCCAATGCAAAGCGAACGCCATCGTACACTAAGAACTGAAAGGCAGCAGTCAGCGAGTATAGTACCATTCTGATTGAGAGGCCTTTGAATAATGCCGGGACACCACCTCGGTCTAGCAATGACCGAAACGCATCTTGTGGGGATTGGTCCGATTTAGCTTTCTTCAATTCCGAAATGACCGCATCAGCTGGATTACTCACAGTAGCGGCAGCAATACCAGCTAAAACCCCACCAAAAAGGCTGATCACAAGAGAAAGCTTAAGGTCCTCCTGCGCCAGAGGATAAATTTGGTACAATTTTTCTGTAGTCAAATCAAATATTGTAAATTTGACGGCTGCATAAGGAACTTGCTTTGCAACGAATACTGGAATAGCATCGGTCAAGACTCCAACTCCGTCTTCCTTTACCATACGAGTGACAGTTTCGATTGCATTTGAGCCGTAGTCCGGTTGAGCGACAGATCGGATCCTAACCGCATCAAAAGGACAATAAAGTACTGCTGCCGTAGCTGAGGCAATGCTTGCAGCAGCCAATATAATGGGAACTTCTAGTGAAACTGCGTTAACTCCCGCAGCCTCGGTGAGTGACCGGCGAATAACTTCAGTGGTTGCATAGAGGACACCGCCAGCAACAAAATGTCCACTAATGGTCGGTAACCAACCAGTGAAGAATGCACTGGGACCTTCCTCTTTCCATACGGATTGAAAGGAGGGTAGAACCTTAGGATACCGATCTGGGTAAATTTGCACTTTGGTTTTGACGACATCCAATGGTGTTGTTGCTAGATGAACGCCAGATGCACAAATTGCACCTGACAGGGAAAATCGTAGAAACGTTGATAAATCAATTCGTTGATCTCGCTCGATGGGACATCTTCCACGGGGGCCAAAGTCGGGTACCAATGGCCGATTAGGAGCTTTGAGAGGCATCGCAGGATACAAATTTTGATATTCTTTGTCGACGCTTAACGTATATAATTTTTTCTCAGTATCATATTCCAGACCAAACCCCTGAGGAAGTAAAGCCAAAAGTTGTTGTGAAGATGAAGCTTTTTCGGGGAACGGAGCAGGAGGCAGGTTGCCTCCGCTTGAAGTACCACTGACAATTTTGATATCATCGTTGATAAGAGCTCGCTCAAAATTACGAATTTCATTTTCACTTGGATTCCGAGCGGCATTGAAAGAACCCATCTTCCCTTTTGGATAAGCGATTCCGATTGGCTGTGCTTCGCCTCCAGCTGGTGGAACCAATGTAACTGTGACGGGTTTTTCCACTGCATAACCAGATCCAGCATCATCTATCTGTACCTTAGCTATTTCCATTTCCGGAATGATCCGAATCATCGCAGATTTTCCTTCTCCTGGGGGAGGAGGTAATTTCATTTCCATAACGCTTTCTTGAGTGTAGCCAGATCCAGACTGTACGAGCTCGATATTCTTCAGCACTCCATTTGACATTTTTGTCTCAGCAATGGCAGCATTATCACTGGAAAACGCGTCTGAAAGGACTTCTGAGACATCAGGTGCTTTGGTATAGCCCTCACCGCCGTCAATCACTTCAATGCGAAGCAGCCTACCCGTGGGCTTCAAATCAGCCTTAGCAGCCTTTGCTTGATTAAATCCCGACCCAGCTTGAGGTGGCGGAAATTCTATAATAGGTCTGTCTTCCGGTGAAAAGCCTCGGAGTAGTCCATTAGAGCGAGCGTTCTCGCTTATAATTACGGATCCAATCTCTCCGTTGTCGATAGAAGCCAACAACATGGTGATCTCCTTTGTTGGCTGTGAATCTTCAAGAAGCCCAAATAGTAGTGCTAGTTGTCGCCTTGCTTCCTTTGTTTCTCGATTAAATCTATCTGACTCATTACCCGAAGCCATCTCGGTGGAAGTTTGACCATCTTTGTTTGGTGCACCGAATTGATTCAAAAGGCTCTCGAGCAAGCGTCGGGGGCCATCTTTTCCGACGAAATCATCTTCCTGCAACCCAACTTCGACTGAAGCAGCAAACCCAGCAAACTGCTTCTTTCGAATATCAAAAAGTTCCTCCTTCGAAGTTGACTTGGGAATTTCTTTCGCACGATCCATCCACCATTGTTTGGCGCTAGGATCAAAACTCAAAAGAAATCGAGACAGATACGTGACAAAACTGACGTTGTATCGTTTTTCAGTATCAGTTACCTTAAAGCTGGATCGTTTGGGATTGATTGGGTTCTTTTCCCAGAGAAATTGGACGTTGGTGTTGGATGGAACGCTTGTTTGCGCAAGAGCCGTTTCTGGTCGTCCGTCGCCTAGCCATAATCCCGCGCCTACTATGCCCGACGCAAAGAATATACGTCGGGATGAAGTCCCTTTCCTTGCAGATAATGCTTCTAGCAACGCGTCATTCTCATTACGGTTTTCAAAATCTTCATCGTAAGAGAAAAGAGAGGCTTGTAATGATGGAAATTTCGATGATGTTAAACGAACTTGCTGCAGTGGTTGAAAGGAATCACCTCTCTCCCTCTGAACGATTAGGAAATAGGATGCCAGCACACACTGAAGGCGAAACATTGGTAGTTTCGGCTTAGAATTCAGTGAAACTGGGATGGATACAGAAAGTCGTTTTCATTGACGGTTGGTGGTATACCGTCTGCTATCGCAAAGTTACAACCGAAATCGATTATTTTGAATTGCCACGAGGAAAAAATAAATTGCTCGTGTGTTGCCAAAAACATCACCCCATTCTGTACGTGTGCGTCACGATCATCATGTATGACAAATCACAGTTTTCCTCGCAAACCCAGTTGAATCAAATCAATCGTTAATTTTTGGTTTCGATTTTCTTGGCCAGATGCCGAAATGCGAACATCAAAAAAAGCATCAAGTCAAACTTCGCTTGTGAGCTCAAAGAGACATCTTCATTTACTATCTTGAAAGGGTCTTCTGCTGCGTACAGTTATATCGCAGTGACGAAGACGAAAATAATGGAAACTAATATTAAACCACTGGAAGAAACGAAAATCGCAGATAGCCGCTTTCTTGGCTTTTGTTTTTCTGTTGAATCAATTGAAGAAGTTATTGAATACAGAAACAGATTGAAGTCTGCCCACCCAGGCGCTGCTCATATTCCTACAATTTGGATTTTGAGCCGAGAAAATGGCGATATCAGCTGGGATGAAGATGACGAACCGCCCGATTCTATAGGACCGGGAATGGCGCTAGAGCTCAGGAATTTTATTGCCGACAATAAGATCACAGCAAAGACAGGTATAATGGTTGGAATCGTGAGATATTTTGGCAACCGATTGCTAGGTGTAACATGTGGAAGGCTGGGAGGATGTTATCGGTCTATTGTACAAAGGACTCTACACCGAAGTTTTTTCTCCGATCTCCCCTTCGAAATCAATTTTAGTAGTGAGCCAGAGCAGAACATTTATGGCATGGGAGCTGGTGATTGTGAACTCGAGTTGAATATCATTGATGACAGGCTTCCGTTGGCTACGACAACTACGGGTAACACTGAGGGCGCGAAAGAGACCCAGCCATTATTAGTGAACCAACTCCTGTCCGAACTCAGGTTTGATTGTTTCAAGGGTGCTGCGGGAGAAGAGCTACCACGCCTGCAAAATCTTCAAGCCGATATCAAGAACGGTTTCATACCTATTTACAGATATCCCGGAAACTATTCGGGAGACCAATGGGAGACTCTCGATTGGAGTCCTACTTCGTTGCAAGTAAAAGATGCCGTCGAGAAACGATTGAAGCCATTGGTTAATCAGACTATGAACCACTGTGTCACGAATTACTATCGCGATGGAACCGACTTTATCGCACACCATGGGGACAAGGATCTAGATTTGAATCGAGAAGGGGTCATCATCAGTGTTAGCTTGGGGGAAACCCGCGTATTGGAATTGCGACGACGCGCAGAACCTAGAGACATTTATCGATTGATATTGCCCCATCGATCCATGTTCGTTTTAGGGCCTTATACGAATAAAGAATGGACGCATTCCATTTTGCCGAAAGAGGGAAGTCAAGGTATTCGGCTAAGTTTGACCATGCGGGATGTTACAACATTTCGAGATCTAGGGACTGGGCGGCTATTCGGAGCGGGTGTTGAAACAAAAACATTGGATGAAATCCGACAGCGAGCTTTTGCGGAGAACACAGCATGTTTTCTCGCATTCTGTGCTCTCTCGACATCTATGGCGTCGAAGAAACCTCTCACAGCAGCAGGGAATATTGCATTGGCGGGATCGTTTATATTGGGAATGTTCGGGTTACGACTTTTAAATGACGGTATGAGATGCAGACACGAAGAACGATGTGCTCGTGATTTCTTTTCGAAAAATTCATCTTCCGGAACTAAGTATTAGTTATAAAAAGTCACATATTCTAAAATTTGAATGCAATTAGTAGCTGGAGATTAAAAGCAGTGCTAGTGCAATACGCATTATTCGTGCACTCTTCTTGCTCGTTTTGATTTTCGAGAAGTTGTTTCGACAACATTTGGGTTTGCATTTTTTCCTTTCGCAGGATTACTATCCGATCCACGAGATCGAGCTTTTCGAGCTTGTCCCGGAGCGAGTTCTGCAATATGTTCAACCGCAAGACTTTCTCCTGCAGCTGCCTTCTCGGCTGCTGCATTTTCTGACGACACAAATATGGCTCTTCTCGTATTAGTATTTTTCTCCACCTGCTCCGATGACAAGAGACATTGAATCAGAGTCGCCTTTCTAGCGTTTGATGGATACTCAATACCTTGTTTCGTTAATTGAGCTTTTAGTTCTTTCACTGTCATCTTATACGGATCCCCTTCAGGTTGTAGTTCAGGTGTAACTACGCTTGGCTTCATATCCGTTGACAGGAGCTCAACAAGTTCTGCCTTTTTTGCCTTCGCTGAGAAACCGAGATTTCTCTTTGTTAATTTGGCTTTCAGGTCTTTCACTGTCATCTTGACTAGATCTTTTTCAGCATCTATTTGAGGCGTAACTACGTTTGCTTTCATTTCTATCGACAGACGCTCAGCGAGTTCTGCCTTCTTAGCGTTTGATGCATAGCTTACATTTCTTTCGTTTAGTTGCTCTTTCAGCTCTTTCACTGTAAGTCTAGAGGGACCACTCTCAAACAGTCGAGTTGTGATAGACTCTCGAGCACAGTGAGAGTTGAACGGCACAACATCTTGTTCAGGGGCCACAATCTTCTCCGTTTCCCCTATTTCCAGATTGTTCGGATTCAATGGCTGGCATTTGGGACAAGCATAACAAGTTCTTGAAGCTATCGTCCAAGATTTGATAGGAGAAGAACATCGAGGGCATTTTGCAGTGTTGTATATGTATCGTCGCATTCTTGGTTTGCCCAGTGCTTGCGCCTCTTCTGGATCAACAGTCAAGATGGAACCAGTAGTGTATCCACGTTCTAGGAGATCCTTCGTATGGTACCACACCGAGTCAAATTCTTGTCGTATGAGAGTTTTTCCAAGTCGATTCGGATGTATTCCAGCCTTGAAACATATTTCAGCTCGATAAATGTTACCTGGTCCCGTAAAATACGACTGGTCCATAATCAGAGCACCTATTGATTTCGATGACTTGCTGACTTTCTTCCAAAGGCGTTCGGGATCGGCATCTTGACGGAGAGGATCTTCACCTAACTTCAAGCGCTTTTTGTGATACAAGTCGATACCTCCATGCTGGACTGTCATGGCGCTTAAGTCGGCAACGATTCCAGGATATTCCAATCTCAATCTGTTCGTCTTGGATGGTTCGGGTGCATCTTCATTGATGTATACAGCCCAGTTGCCTGCCATTCCAAAATGCACGTGCACAACAACTGGGCTTTCTGTCTTATTCCCATTTTCGAAAAATGCGAACAAATTCTTCCCAACAGCTTCAATCTTAGAAAATACTTTTCCATTTATAGCCTCCGCGCCTTCTCTAAACCGTCCGTTCGGACTCCAAGCAAAAAATGACTTTCCTACTAATCGGTTGCGATGCAAGGATGCAACCCGATGAACTGAATGCCCCTCTACCATACTAATGTTAATTCTGCGACAAGTTTTTGTTATGTGAAAAGCAGATGTGGTGCCCAACAAAAGGATTGCTATGATGTACGATGATAAATTCCGCATTGCATCACTGTGAAATGCAAAATTACCGATTCGTGATTATTTTTCATGTCTATGATTGAGTCAGCTCAGTTTGGGGCGGAAAAATTATCCTTAATTCTAACCCTAAAATGAAACTTTGCCTGCTTTTTCGCCGATAATTGTTGACCGTTATGCCGACGCGCTCGCATCTTGGCGATCGCGAAGAAATCGATCAGTCACATTTCGCACCTTTGTTTGGGTTTGTCCATTACGTAGTTGACTCTGTTGTTGGAGACGAGACGAGAGCCTTCAGGGATTTTCATTTCACCCTCTTCAAAGCTTTCTCTTCATTGAAGATTTAACAGAAGCAAAGTATAACGTTGGAACAACTATTATCCTCCAACCATGCCGTCTACGGTTCGACGATCGGATGTACTAGAGAAGAAGCTTCAAAGAAGAAATAATTCTTTGAAGCCTGCTGACTTTAGAAAAGAGCAAATAGATGAGAGTCATGCAGAAACAAAAAAAGATCCTGTTGAGAAAAGTAAAGCAGCTCTTTCTGATCTAAGAAAACGCATTGATGAACGGAAAAGATTATCGAATTTGATTGATGTCAAGCAATATCAAGAAGGGAGAGAAGAAAAAAATGTTCCGGAATTGGCCGGAGCGACCTTTACCCAGTCTAAATTATCGGAGCGACAAGAACCATCATCACCGGTGCAAAAGGAGACTCTAGCAGAGAGAGTAAAGAAATCGAAGCAATTACAGAGGCAGATTCCAGTGAGAGACAACGTCGTGACGAAAAAGGATCCTCCTGCTCACTCCAAGAAGAATCCTCATAAAGATCAAGATCAAGGGAAGTTGGAAACCATCGGTAAAGACCCGCCTTCTCATATCGAAGTCCGGTCCAAAAATGCATCTGGAATTGATGATCATACAGAAGTATCTGAAATCACAACCGACGTTCGAATTGGTGGAAATAACCAACCGAAACTACCTAAGCCACTATTATCAAATTCAACTGGCAACCGTTTGGAAAGAGACGTAAATATAAAACTAAGTAATCTTAGACACCTCGGTGAAGCTGTCGAGCAGGCGAAATTGGATTTACAAAAAGAACTTTCACCAAAGAATGATGCTCAAAGACGCCATGGGCTACCGTATGAAGCTACAGATTATCACCCATCGGTGGATGAGGATGAAGGAGATTCATGGGGCGACGCTATTCGTACTAATGTCAAAGGCCAAACAAACAAAATTGATTCTCCCACTCAAAGTGGGCAATTCATCGCGGACAAAACCGCCGCGAGAAAAATTAATGCGCTTGTCACGGAAGCTTTTTCTTACGAGGGTGATGTCTTCATCGACGCAACCAACATCAGGGAGGAAGATCTTGATGGTGAAGAAGTTGTTGAAATAGATAGAGGTGCCGATCCTAAGAAAATTGACGTGGCCCCTGACGATGAAATGGCATCTAGTTGTATGGAAGAGCACAAAGTGTCTACGAGAGAAGAGTTGGTTCAACAATCTATTGTGGAAGAAGTATGTTATAACGATAAGCAAGAAAGTAATGTCGATCATGATTCTGAGAATTTAAAGGAGAATGATACAGAAGATGATACCGAAGATGCCGAAAATGAACCTTCTAGTTTTACCAAAAACTTCGCATCAATGGCGTCGGACTTTCACAATTCATCTCTGGGTTTTTTAAAATCCTTCAACAATCAAGTTGAAACTCAACTAAAAACATTTGAAGAACGTGGACTGATTTCCAAAAGTAATATGGAAGGTATGATGGGAGTTTTGAAATTTGATGTGAAGGAGACAAAGGCTGAGCTTCCTAAGGATGGAGATGATGCAGCCATCAACCTGGGAGATGAATTTGAAAAATCGGTTTGTAGTACTAAAGATGAGTGCAATAATGACTCGGTCGAAAAGATGCTTGAAACATTGAAGAAGTCTTACAACACCGGTATATCAAAATGTGGTATAGATAGTGATTTGATCAAGGAGAATACGAAGGCAATTGAAGAAATGGTAGCTAAATTGAAGAACGTCAACCATAAACCTTCGTCCGAAAACGATAAAAGTGACCCCTCATCTCTCTCTGATGTAGGTAATGCTGAAGCTATGCCCAAATCTCCTCCAAAGCCCGAATCTCCTACACAGCGCGAGATCGACGGGAGTCTATTGAAAGAATTGGCAGCACAAGGAGTCGAAGACATATGCAAAAAACCGATTTCTTGAACGGTGACGAAAAGATAAAATAGATCGTTTATTGTCTCTTTGAGTGCGCCGAAGAGGGACTAATTTTGGCATCTCAATTTATCTGGAAGGCAGAGGAATATTCAAAACATTGGATGATGCCATGAGTTGAAATGACATTTGACAATAAATATGTGTGTTTGTGTCATCGTGTGCTGGTGTTTAAACAATTAAAAATTAAGTTAAGTTCTGAAAAATTTGTCACGTGTCATCTCTGATTCTGTCCAAGATTCAGTCCAAGACATGCCATGATGCCATAATTCATCTAGTGGGGTGAAAATCGTTTATGAATTGCTAGTCGTGTGATAGGCTTTCTGCCCCCTTTCTCACTTCGTGCTGGTCAGTGCCCCTGGAGGATCACCGCCATTGCTGTCGTTGGCTGAACCAACACAAAGGGTGCAGAGAACGCATTGTTGATGGCCACTACTGCTTAGCTCCAAGCCAGATGCTTTGATGGTGAATTTGCTCATTCGTGACTCAAGATTCCCGATCGATCGATGTTTTCAACAACAAAAAAACTTAGATTCATTTTTTTATTGCCGTCGTTCTAGCGAGACCAGGAGAGAGGAACACGATGTGGTTGCAAAGAGATTTTCTGAAAGAGAAACTACGAGTTCGAGAGCGCTACTGGCATCCGGTTTTGTCGCTGGGATGCAAAGACAGGTCCAATGTGATCGTCAATGAGACGATAAATTGCATTATTCCGGACGGCCTGGCATTGGTATGTTGTAGAAGTTGATTTCTTTGTGTAGCTGTTGATTTCTCTGTGAGCTGTTTGGTACTGAATGTGTCTAAACTGTCGTTGCATCGTACTCCTTGCTAGAGGATTTATCTCCCGCTGATAACATTTTTGGTCGAACGTGAACATGAGAATTATACGAAATTGAATTCAGCAACACATCATAGAACAAAAAAGAAGCAACGCTGCTGTCTATGGGTTCTACTAGAATCCGTTGTAGATTGGATGGATTATCGCAGCATATCACCGGTATCAACAGCTGTTTCTATTGATTTGGCTCCCGAAACTCCGATCTCGCACGAACGATCAAAGATCCAAAAGTTGATAAAAAATTATGGAGACACAGTGAAAGTATTTTGCGATTTCTCTGTACGAGAGGGAGTCGGAAGTAATTGTAACGAAGATGAATGGGACCTCATGGAATACGAGAAAATGTCTATGTCTGAAAGATCTCAAAATGCTCTTTTTAGGGCTGGGCGGCTATTGTGTCAATATGGCTCAAACATAGATTGTAAATCTTCAAATTATTACATCTTGTCAGGAGATAAAAACTTTGTGCAGAACTTTCCCGAAGAAGATGGGATCCAAGTAATTCTAATGAAGGATCTTTTTGACGTTCTGTGCAGGGTATCCAATCGAGATGAAATCGGGGGAGGAAAATCTTGGCTAAGTGGAGATGATCTTGAATATGCTAAGAAACTTGCAATTCAATGCGAAAATGATTACACCTTGCGCAACGATCCCGACAGAATATCAAGAAAGGAAATGGCCGTTTTAGAGACTGGTGTTCAAGAATATTTTACTGAAAGTAGTGTTCGCGAAGGACTGCGTAACAAAACTTTGTTGAAAGGTAAATTGAATGTGACCAAGGACAATATCAAAGAGGCTATCGTGTTGAGTGGTGAGAAACTCGGCAACAATTCATCATCTCTTTTTATCAATCAAGCTAACGGCTACTTCAATAGAGCGTTACACGAAGATATCGTCATTGTTCAACAGCTACCGAAAGAACAATGGTCTAGTCCCATTGGCAAAAAACGACTTTTACATCATCAAACAGATGAGAATTATCGTTCTAATGCAAACAACACTGTAAATGGAGTATCATTGGATGCTCTACCACCTGTACCGTCAGGTAGAGTTGTCGCAATAGCCAAAGAACATCGACGACATTTCGTCGCCACCATGGTGGACACCCCAAGCAATGACGAGTCGTCGTGTTTGGTGGTTCCTATGGATATGCGTATTCCAAAAGTACGAATCAAGACTAATGGATGGCGACGTTTTTTGGGTCAGCGTCTATGGGTTCATATTGAAAACTGGGAAGTTGGGTCTAATTATCCCATGGGACAATGTGTTGAAATTTTGGGGCCTATCGGAGATTTGGAAACAGAAATTACTTGTTTGCTCAAAGAAAACCAAGTCGAGTTAGATCCTTTTAGTGCTGCCGCACAGGCTTGTTTGCCACTCAAGGGTCATGATTGGAGAATTCCTCCTCATGAAATTTCCCAACGAAGAGATCTTCGTTCGACACGCCGCATCTTTAGCGTTGATCCAAATGGATGTCAGGACATTGACGATACGTTCCATGCCCATGTCCTTCCAAACGGAGATATCGAAGTCGGTGTGCATATTGCCGATGTAACATATTTTGTACCACATGACTCGGCCCTTGACAAGGAGGCTCAAAAACGCGCAACTACTTTTTATCTTGTGGATAGAAGGTTTGATATGTTACCGAGCGTACTTAGCAGCAATCTTTGTAGTCTTCATGGAAACGTAGATAGATTAGCAGTCTCTACTATCTGGACATTGTCCAGTGATTTTAAAACAATAAAATCGTTTTGGTATGGCAGAACGGTCATTTGCAACTGTCGTAAGTATCTGATGAGGTTCAACCCCAACCTATATCAAGGAATATTGCAAACTCTCATTGAAAGGGTTGTACTAATACTTTGCCCTTCCTTTCCTTTCAAGAATCCATGACATATGAACAGGCGCACAACATTATTCACAAGAAACCACCTGATGATCTTTCGAAGCCACTGCCACCTCCATTGACGGCAGGTCACCCTGTACCGGCAGCGAATGTTGACGCTTTGAGAGACGACTTATTAATATTGACCAAATTGGCGCGAAAACTTCGAAGAGATCGAGAAGACTTTGGTGGTGCTGTAGATCTGTCAAGTGGTGATCACGGGAATGAGCTGAAATTCACTTTAGATCAAAACAAGAATCCAGTCCGTGTGACTCCAAAGAAGCAGCTTGAAATTCATCAGACTGTCGCAGGTATGTTAATTGATACCTGACTTACATACTACTGTTTTTTCATGTCACTCAACTTGATCGTTTTCTGCTTCGCCGCTCTCCGTTGAAAAAATCTCTCTAGAGTTAATGGTAAGTTTATATCGGTCTCCCAAAGTTCAATTGTAGCATCTACTTTAGTATCTTACGACCGCGACCTTTTTGTACTTCGCATCACTTTTAAGATCTTTGCAAACACTTCTGTCGCTGAAACAATTTTCGAGAGGTTCCCTTCATTTGCCTTGCTTCGAATCCATCAAAGCGTCGACGAAAGTCGATTTGAAGACCTCAAAGAAATATTGAATGCAAGAAAAGTGGACTTTGATGGCAGTAGCAATATGAGACTGGCGGACTCTCTCAAAAAAGCCGAAAAATCGTCAATATCAAATTCTGCGGTCAATTCTCTTTTTAAATCTCTTGCAACTAGGTAAGAAATTAATGTCGTTATTGAAGTATGGTCGAGATCGTGTGGCACAATAATTTCTTACTTCAGTCCTTCAATGTTAGAGCAATGTCCGAGGCACAATACGTCTCAACAGGTGCGATAGGGGCTGAAGACAGCTTGTCGCACTATGGACTTGGTTTGTCAAAGTACACACACTTTACTTCTCCGATTCGTCGTTATGCGGATGTTGTAGTGCATAGGCAACTTCTTCTCACGTTAACTTCAAAAGAGGAAACTTTGTCGCAAACAGCTCCCACAGAATTGAACCGAAAAGTATTGAATTCTCTCCCTGAATCGGAAACAATATCAATCATCCGAGGAGAAGGCATTGTGAATACAGAGAACATAGAATATCCTACGATTGGCACTAATGCCTCACAGTCTCGACGAGTTGGAAGTCAGACTTTAAGCGATTTCCAAAGAAATGATTCAACTTCGACCGATACCAAGAACAAGAGCGTAGCCATATACAGCAATAAAAGAGTGTCTAGTCTTTGCACGATTCTAAATCAGCAGAATAGAATGGCAAAGCTCTCATCGTTTGAGTGTCAAAGTTTGTTTCTTTCTCTATATTTCCGGGATAATGTTGAGGTCACGCAAGCTGTTGTTACAAACCTACGCAACAATGGCTTTTGGGTCTACGTTCCTAAATTTGATTTCCGAGCACCAGTATATTTAAGTGATATGAATGGGGTCGTGCAAATTGACCCCGCTCTACTCGCATTAAAGGCATCTTCTGGGCTTGATCCAACAACGGGATTTGCATCGTCCGCAATTAGAAGATTTCCTTCAGGAACATGTACACTTTTCGAACTATCAGATGATGATCATCTGGAGATTAACCTGAAAGAAGCAACGGAAAAATACCTAGTACGAGTCCTCGATGTGGTGACGGTGAAAATTTTTTGCGATAATTGGAATACCAAGTCTCGTGTCCCCCAGCCTAAAATTCATCTGATAGCAGCTTCAACAGGAAAAAATACAGCATCTGTTAAGAAATTAGACCAAATCGCTGTAGGAAGTGACAAGAATGAAAACCACGACTCTATCAATACTGCTGTAAAAATGATTTGCGACCAGTCGCAAGGATATCATACATCTATGTACGAAGAGATAGAAAACATTATCACTCCCACAAAACTTGATGTCGAATTCCGTCTTCCAGAAAATATTTCTTTTGAAACCAAATCTATGGTGTCGTCGTCGAAAAACTTAATGACTGGTCGAGTTGTTTTTGGGGATTTCACGAATCCAGACACCCGTTCTGCACAACAACAAGCAGCTATTAGGCAGGCTTCTGCCGCTGCATTAGAGCGACGTAACCAAGTAATGGCATCTAGAAAAAAAGAGAATGAGTATGATACATCCAGAAGAATTGAGAGTGACGTAACAGCAAGGATGCAGAGACTTGCAGCAAGTAAACGAAATGCAAAACGAGGAAAAGCTAATTAGAAAAGACAAACCATTTCTACTAAAATAGTAACTTTAAAATGCATCCAAGAAATCATAGATGTTGTTAAGATTTCGCCTTCTCAGCTCTTGCCTTCGCAAGCATCTGTTTATACCTCGAGGATGCCGATGATTCATTGCTTACTGCATCATCCCACGCTTGAGAGGAATTTATAGTAGATTTTGAACCTGCTTCTGGTTCGTCGGGATCTGGAATGCCAGCTTCCAGTTCTTCCATCAAAATACCTCGCATAGCAACCAAGTCTTCGGCTAGATCTGAGGCCTCATCGGCAGTCAAATCATCTCGAAGTCCGAGCTTTCCATCTCCGGAGGCAGATTGAACATTTTGGTATATTTTTTCTAGAGTCTTGGTATTTCTATCCTTTTCAACAGGGATGGAAGACGGAGATACCGCGTCGCTAGCAATACCAGTTGGAGTCATCGGTTGTGTGTGGGATTGCGCAGGAGGTGCTGCAGGAGGTGCTGCAGGAGGTGCTGCAGGAGGTGATGTATGAGTCACTGCAGGTGCTACGGCTTGAGTTGGTGAAAGGATTACATTGCATGTCTCAACTGCCGACATTAATGCCAAACGCAGTGTGATCAAAACGCTTTCCTTGAGTGCAGGAGGACTATTTTTGTACATCGTTACGGCTCCTTCGATACATACAATCATTCCTTCGATACTTGCATCGGGACTTGCCGCGACAGGTGGAGCTGGCTGTGAGACCAATGCAACATTACAGGTATCGATTGCTGACATCAAAGCAGCGCGTAGAGTAACAAGAACGCTTTCTTGAATTGCAGGTGGACTATTATTATACATCGTGATGGCGCCTTCGATACAAGCAATTGTGCTATCGATATTTGTAGATTCGGGACTACTACTCACAGCTGTTGCTGCTGCCTCTGGTTGCGAAACAGCTTCAGTAGCTTGGATTGGGTTCGGCTCTGGGGGTTCCACAGCTGGGGGTTCTTCCACTATTGCACTCGGTGGTGTTTCGATGCTTGGTTGAGCATGTTGCGCCTCGTCTCGCAACATATTTGTGATCTCATCGACCAAGCCTTCAAAAAGATCTATATCCGGTCCTTTCAGACGTCCCTTGCCAAATCCTGGACCACCCCGGTGTTTCAAGACCAATCCCATGAGTGTTCGAAGGTTCTGATGCCTCACATCATTACTGGATGTCACAGTCACGGGCCTTGGTGTCTCCGCAACAGGAGGAGTAGATGGTGGCGGCTGTTGTTGTTCTGGAGTTGGTGGTGAAATCGTTGCTTGAGACACAACGGGATCAGGTTTTGGTTCCGGTTCTGGAGGAGTTGGAGTTGGTGGAGGGGATGAAGCAACTACAGGCGGTTCAATATTTTCCGATTGTGGAGCTGGGGTTGAAACGTCTGTGACCCCCCCGCCTAATTTCTTTTGACGCTTTTCCATCAGTTTCTTCTTGTAGCTGACACCGGAACTTTCTAAGACCTCCTTTTCTACCTTATCTTCCTTAAAGTATGGAGCGACCACTTCGTCCGGTAAGTTATCCAGCAACGCCATCTCTTCTTCTTTTTTACTGTTGCATTTAGTGTAGTAATACGAATGTAGGAAACGGAATACAAAGTTAAGTTTAGCCCCACCATTAATCAATCTCACGTTGAATTGATCAAACAAAATTTGTATCGGATTTCATCCATAATCTTACCCTTTTAAGTACGGATTTGACTTCAAGAGACCATCGAGTTCCTTGATCCCATGATCTTCGAAAACTGCTTCGGAAACTTCATTATTTCCTTGAATACGACCGATAGTTCGAACGGTCGAGTCTCTCTTCAGCTGGGCAAAGTAGAGATCAGACGTGTTTGCAATCTTATCGGCATCGGTATTTCTCCCCACTGGACGCCCCGCTCGGTCAGTCGCCGCCGTGCGAACCGGAGGCGGTGGAATAGCACTCGCGGGATTTTGGTTTCCTGCCATCATTTCACGGAACATACGAGCCTGTTCTTCTACAGAAAGTGCATCCGGATTAGCGGGTAGCTGAGTTGGGGCAGGAGAGGGGGATGTTAGAAAAGGGTTTTCAATGGCACGCGCTCCGCCCGGCATAGCCCCACTCTGTCCTCCCTGCTGTGCTAGCTCCATCATTTCTCGAAAACGGCTGCCTCCCTGATCGCCGTTTTCATTTACCTCGTCGTCGCCATCTGCACTGCCATCTTGCGGTTGTTGGCTCATATAAATTCCCGTTGTCTTCAGTCTGACTGTGGGGCTGAGAAAGGCGTCACCATTTTGAACAGCAGTACCGAGCGCCAAAACTGCAGAAAGAGCAAACCTCATTGTAGAATATTGCTGTGTTTTAAAGAACCAAATGCAATTACGGAGTGTCTCTGTCTTCGCGATATAATACTAAAAGATTGAAGCAAGGTAAATATTTAAAGTTTTCTACAGTTGATGCAATTCTTCCCTTTTCCACACAACGACGTCAATAGAAGAGCTTCGACAAAACGCACTTCTTGGTACAGTTGTGAGTACAATCGTGGCCATCAATCATCTCAGACTGACGTTACGAGTCTGGGTCCCTAGTGTCTAGTCACGAGTGAATAAAGAAGTTTTGAGTTTTGATGTTTTTCCCAGACGTGGCTAGGAAAAAACACTAGGACGAACTCGTCGTATCGGATCTCGCTAGCGTGCTGGCTGTACTCGGAATCTATACTATGGTGAAACTATCTTTAAACTATGCTAAACAATAGTGAACAAACAAATCCGGTTCCTTCGATATTTTGTAAAAAAGTCCTATAGCATCAGCAGATGATTGATCCCATTTCGTATCCATCACTTGCTCGCTGACTAGATCACCAAAATGAAAAGGCAACGAAACTTACAAGCAAAACATGGGAAATGCGAGGACGGAATCTTCTACGCTCGCGGGGCACCATCGAAATGATTGATGCCTGCGTCTTGTTTTGAAAGGAGACGATTGTTAAAAATTCGAAATCGATTCTTGTAGTTTCTTCTTTTAAAATATGTATAACTAAGTATTGTTATGGGCACTATGTACGAAGGGCATGTTGCGCTCTGGCCCACTAGAGATTTATGGAGTGGCAGATGGGCTATCAGTCAGATGGATTGGTAGGTGATACGGTTGGAGCGCCAGTCGCTTTACAGTTAGCGAGCTGCTCAAGGGGTAGGGGCCTGGGTTGGGTGGTTGGAAATGGTTGGGGCAGCCGAATTGGTAGGTGGTACAGTTGGAGCGCCAGTCGCTTTACAGTTAGCGAGCTGCTCTTCGGTACATCTTGTGTCAAGCCCACATCCCCGAGAGGATGTTTGTGGAGAGATCCAAAGAAACCCTTCTCCAGTACAACCTTCAGCGTTACAGGTTTTGTCATCGCAGGTACAGGAACCGGTACTATAACATCCATACCCAAATGTAGTTGGGGCCATGGTAGGTGATACAGTTGGAGCGCCAGTCGCTTTACAGTTAGCGAGCTGCTCGTCGGTACATCTTGTTTCAAGCCCACATCCCCTGGCGGATGTTTGTGGAGAGATCCAATAATACCCCTCGCCAGCACAACCTTCAGCGTTACAGGTTTTATCATCGCAGGTACAGGAACCGGTACTATAACATCCATACCCAAATGTAGTTGGGGCCGAGGAAGGGGAAGAGGTATGTTCAGCTGGGGCCATGGTAGGGGGTCCTTGTAGTTTCTTAATCGCTTCTTCGTGATAAGTGACCAATTCTTCTAGTTGCTTGATCTTTTCATCTTGCTTCCTGTTTGATTCTTGTAGTTCCACGAGTTCTTCTTGGATGTTCTCGTTGCTACCGCCATCGCCGCACACGCCGCAAGTTTTGGGGCATAACCCACGAATGGGCTTGTATTCCCCATCGTGAAAGACATCAAGTTTGCAACGCCCGTTGGTATTTCTCTTAATCAACCATGAGCAATCTTTCATGTTGCCCGTCTCTTTTCTCTGAAACAAATCGGTTCCGTCTTTGCATTCTGCGGTGCCGCTAGTGGACGGAGCCGAGGATGGGGTAGGAGATGTGGCCCCTCCAAACGACGGTGATAGGAGTAGGAGGAGAGAGAGCAAAGAAATCTTCAGATTCATCATGTTTGTGATTGAAGTATCAGTTTTTATTTGTATTGTTTTGATTTGGTCTGAGATTCAATTTTATGAGACATCGGAATGGTTGATTCGTTTTGGCTGTTTCTTCCTTTCCTTGCAGTTTAAATGTAAAAGTGTTGTGTAATCGTAAAATGTGTGGGCGAATGATTGGAAAATTGTTTGGGCGAATTGTTTGGGCGAAGGAATGTTCGATTTTTGAAAATTAAACCGCTTGAGCATGGTTTCCTCGCTTGAAAGTTCAACTAACTATGTTAGAAAAT
>Ga0209503_10000449_pt1 | contig 26119 bp, 23 predicted proteins | sample SouAtlMetagenome_2_FD_187448 | JGI IMG/M metagenome (GOLD analysis project Ga0209503, IMG submission 187448) | Marine eukaryotic phytoplankton communities from Atlantic Ocean - South Atlantic ANT15 Metagenome (SPAdes) (version 2) | ecosystem: Environmental > Aquatic > Marine > Oceanic | place... | reverse complement strand
GTTAGATTTTCATGAGTACAGACCATACAGAAAGGATTTTGCTCAACTAAGTTCTTTTGGAATTTCTTCAATGTATGACTTGATGTTTCTTCATTCAGGCAATCTAAATGTTCCAAAAAATATCAGAAACATAGTTGATACTTTATTTGTCAAAAATGCCAGAGTTGAATTAGATGCTTTGGGTTTAACCAATAGGCATTACATGAAGTCTGATAAGGTTCTCGGAGAAATTCAGTTTAGTACAGGATCAAACACGGCAAGATCTAGCTCTAACTTTTTTGCATTGAACAATTCTTATGCAACGTTATTTGAAATTAGGGGAGTTGGTATAGGTAAAACTTCTTTTAAAAGAAGAGTAGGTTCTGGATTCTCTGTAGCAAGATCGTTTTTACAAACTGCTTATGACAATAATGATTTTCTTAAATATCAATTAAACTTAGCAAATAATCATTCAGAAAATATTGTTGTTAAATCTGAGAGAAGTATCTATAAGGATACAATTTTTGCGATTGATCTTGAGAGCAATAAAATAATTATGCTTCCCACTACGATGCGTGACGCAAAGAGATCTATACCAGTTTTAACTAGATCAAGACCTGATTTCTATGCCCTAAAATCTAATAATATTAATGTTATCAATAAAATAGAGAATCTTGGCATAAAAAAAATTGATATTAATTCTGACACAATAATCCGGGTAGAAAAATATTTAGTCGTAAATTTTAAAAATGACTTTAAACCATATGAAAAGATGAAAATGCAAGAGGTTAAGACAAAGATTATTGATGATACTATTAAATTTGGGAAAGGGGATGTCTTGATCCCGCTAAATCAAAAAAAATCTAATTTAATTGTTGAATTAATGGAGCCTGAAGCACCAAATAGTTTTGTTTCATTCGGAATTATGAAAACCAACAAAGAAGATATATTAACAGTTTACAGAATAAATAATTAAATATTATGAAAAATAGCATTATCACCCTGACACTTATAGTTTTAAGCTTTTCAGCTTTTTCACAAGAACAAAAGAATAAGGCAAATTATGATTTTGGAAACGGTATAAACTTTTCATTTAATGAAGGAAAATACCAGTTCAACATATACGGATTTATAAAACCCTCTTATATTTATTCAGATGAAAAAAGCCTTAATGATAATGGACAATTTTCTGAAGTTTTCAGACAATTTAATAGTAAAAATTCAAATTTATTTTTTTCTGGTAGAGCTTTAGATGAAAAACTAAGTTTCAAAATACAGATGGATTACAGTTCCACTGATCCGTTAGTTGAAGCTTACATTGGATACCATTTTAACGAAAAAATCAACCTATATTTTGGTCAGATGCGGGTTAATCACAATAATTTAGAAATGGGCCACAGCGATGATAAATTGAGATTTACCGAACGTGGAATGATTAGTCAACTATTCAGTAAGTCAGGTGAAGAGTTCGGATTATTTTTGGAAACTAGTTTTGGTGATACTTTTGTTGTAAAGCCACAATTTTCGGTTACATCAGGCGATGGAAAAAATTCCTTTGGTGATGATTCAAGAGATTCGGATAAGGGGGGTATAAAGTTAGGATCGAGAATTAATTTTTATCCGTTTGGAGATTTTTCCAGAGGAAATAAACAGACAACTGTTGATCTTGAGCGTGAGGAAAAGCTCAAAGCCCAAATCGGTTTTGCATTTTCAAAAAATTTTGGAGCAAGTAATTCAGTTGGGGAAGGTCATGGAGATTTTACTCTGTATGACAACTTAGGTGATGAAAACTACCCTGATTATTCTCAATTATTTTTAGATCTTAATGTCAAATATCAAGGATTTTCGTTGGTTCTTGAATATGCAGACGCCCACGCTTCAGGTTTGAATAATATTTATATAGACCCGAATGGTCTCACTTTATTAAGACCAACAGAAATAAGTAATTTCTTGGTTTTGGGAGATAGCCAAGGATTACAATTTGGATACTTGAGTAAAAACGGATATAGCTTAGATTTTATGTTTGAACAAATAAATCCAGAATTTGATTTAAATACTGGATCTATTTTAAGAGATTCTTCTAATTTAGGTATCGGAATTTCTAAGTATTTGGCAGGAAATAGTTTAAAAATACAAGCAAGTGCTTTTAAGACTAATTACAAAAACAGAATAATCGGTCTTAAGGATGATGAGTTGATTTCAGCTTCGTTTTTAGTTCAAATCGCCTTTTAATAAAAAATTAATTAGCTTCGCAAAAAAATAAATTATGAAGAATATAATCACGTGTATATTGTTACTTTTTACAATAAACATTTTTGGTCAATCAAATCAGGAACTTTTGTCACATTACAAAAAGTATTATAAACAGATGCAATCTCAGTCTGATATTCAGGGGGTAATAAATGCATTAACACATTTAAATATTCTTGAGCCAAGTCAGGCAAGAAAAGATACTTTAGCCACATTGTATATGAATGAGGGTCGTCATGTTGAAGCGCTTAATACAATTGGAATTGAAAAAAATGAAGAAGACTCAGACTTAGCTGTACAGGTAAAGGCTTTCTCATTAAAGGCTATAAACGATGTAGACCAAGCTTTGTTTCATTATGAGGAGCTGTTTAAAAGAAAGCCGAATGCATTTATCGCATATGAGTTAGCTGAAATGAAAATTAGAACTGGTGACCTACTGGGTGCAACAAGAAATATAACATTTGGAATAGCTAATTCTCAAGGAGATATTGTCAGAAATTATTATGAAACACAACAGCCATATTCAGTGCCCATGAGAGCAGCATTTACATATTTGAAAGGCCTTGTTAAAATAAATGAAGATCGAGATAAGAATTTAGATGCAGCAATTTCAATTATGAGGGAGGCTCTAGAAATTGCACCTAATTTTAATTTGGCAAAGATCAGCATTGATGCCTTAAATGCTCAAAAACCTACTGAGCAGTGATAATTTGCTGTTTTTCTATCAACTTATCTATTTGAAAGTTTAGGTTTGAAAAGGAATTATTAATTCTTTTAACCATACTAGCTTTATTTTTTTTATCTACGTCGTAGTTTGAAACTATTGATTCAAATTTTAGGAAATCGGTTTCAATCACGGTTAATCTTGATTTAATTTCGGGTTTGTCAATTGATTCAGGAATTGAATTCTTTAATCTGTTAAAAAACGTGATAAGATATTTCTTATTATCAATTACAGAGCTGTAGTCTTTTTGACTAAACTGAACAATATACTCTTCTAGTTCGTTATAATTTGTCCACTCCTCAGTATAATTGGAATTGATTATTACATGAACTGAATCAAAATTTAGCTCAGTATAGTCAATTTTCTTTTTTGACGGATTTTCCTTTTTGATTTCATCCGTTAGATTATTACAACTGAAAGATAAAATTGAAATTATTATAAATATTCTAACTATTTTTTTCAAATTTTCTAGGTTTACCAAAAAAGAATACAGTCAAAATTAAAACAAAAACAAATACTTCCCACCAATATAAATATGTGGGCCACTCACCAATTACTAACGGGTTTTCAACAGCTGGTGGCGTATTAACGTACATGTAATTTGAACCTAAGCTATTATTTACCTGGATAAGAATCATCATCAAAATATTCAAAATAAAGAAAGTTTTTAGCCATGAAAATTTTGTTAATTTCATCCCAAGATTATTTCTCAAATATATTGGAAATGCAATAATCATCGCGTGTTTGAAAAAAAACTGGATGTAGAAAAAGTCATAGCCTCCATAATCGTCTAACAGAGGAGTTAATATCGCCTGTATTCCTCCGATAATTCCACAGTAAAACAGAAATTCAAACGGAAGTTGTCTTTTTCCCTTTGGAAGAAACATTATTATACAACAGATTAATCCACTAATTGAGCAGAGGTGAACCGGCAATTCTTTACTTATTTCCCATTTTCCTATAAAAAATAAGAAAGAATGGTTAATAATAAAGAAAGCAATCATTAAATAAGCTAAAAATTTTCCGTATTTCTCTTTTTGGTTTTTGGAAACTTTATTTCCAGTGTAGAGTACAATAAAAATTAGTGCAATAACACACACAACTGTAACTATCCAATTAAAAGACATAAACTCAATTGCATATTTATTTATATCAGAATTCCCCATTGAAATTATTTGTAGAAAAGTAAATATAAAAAATATTAAGAAGGCAGTAAAACTAAAGCCCCCATAAAATTGAGGGCTTTAAGTGGTACCTCCAGGAATCGAACCAGGGACACACGGATTTTCAGTCCGTTGCTCTACCAACTGAGCTAAGGTACCTTCTGAGCGCGTCAAAGATAGATTCAATTTTGTTATTCCCAAAATTATTTTATAAAAATGCTTTTGTAAATTTGATTAGCTTTAGAATCATATGAATTTAGTTTTAGATATAGGTAATAACTTTTTCAAAGTAGGAATATTTGAAAATACAAAATTAATATATTTAGCCTCGGGTGAAAATTGTGATATTAACAATGTAATTGAACCGATTCTAGATTTACATGAAAATCTGATTTATGTATTAATTTCAAATGTTTCTGAAATTGATACTACCAATTTATTTAAAAAAAGTAATTTAATTGTATACGAGTTAACTCCAGAATTTAATCTCCCATTTACTATTCGATATAAAACAACTGAAACCTTAGGTAAAGATAGAATAGCGTTAGCTGCTGCTGCTTCTACTAAGTATCCTAATTCAAATACAGTGATAATAGACGCTGGTACGTGTATTACTGTTGACTTCTTGAATGATCAAAATGTATTTTTAGGTGGAGCTATCTCGCCTGGAATTGAAATGAGATACAATTCATTAAGTGATTATACTGCTAATCTCCCCAGGTTGAAAAAAAATAATGATGTTCAATTTCCCGGAAATTCAACAAATAATTCAATTCACACAGGAGTAATCCTAGGTATTACACATGAAATAACAGGCTTTATAAACCAAATAAAAGCTGAATTCGATGACGTACGGATCATATTAACTGGTGGTGATGCTAAATTTTTGTCAAAGACATTAAAAATCACCATATTTGCGAATCAAAATTTTATATTAGAGGGGTTAAACTCTATTCTTAATCTAAACAGATAATAATTGGATAAAATATTTTTAACACTAATATTGCTTGTCTCTTCTTGCTTAGCTTTGAACTCACAAAATAATACTTCATCACCCTACTCATTTTATGGGATTGGGTCACTTGATTTCAAGGGTACCGCCGAGAGTAGAGCAATGGGCGGATTAAGTGTATATAATGACAGTATTCATATGAACTTTCGAAACCCAGCATCTTACACTGGTAAAAATATGTTTTCCTTTAACAACGAAGGACGTTTGGTAAAGTTTACAGTTGGATTAGGTCACACTGAAACCGAACTCAAAACATCAACTGACAACTCAGAAACCACCAATACTAGTTTCGATTATCTGGGATTAAATCTACCTATGGGTAAATTTGGACTTGGCTTAGGACTAATACCCTATTCATCTGTTGGATATAAGTTGCAATCGTCCAACGATCAAAATCAAATTCAGTACAAATACTCTGGAAACGGAGGGTTAAATAAAGTTTTTTTAGGTATCGCGTATCAATTAACCGGTAATTTTTCCTTAGGATTTGATGTAAGATACAATTTCGGGAATATTCAAAATTCTGCGCTTGAATATTTGTATGATGACGAATCCCTTCCTCTAGCTTATCAAGCAAGAGAGCAAAATAGATCTGATTTAAGTGGATTGAATTTTAATTTTGGTATGATTTATAAATCTATCCTAAAAAATAACCTTGAGCTACACGCTTCATTTGTTTATTCTCCCGAATATAATATGTCGTCTAGAAATAGCAGAACCTTTGCGTCTGTTGTTATTAATCCAATTACTGAATTAGAATTCCCTGTTAACGAGATAAATGTTAATCTTGAAACCATGGGTCTAGAAAATACCAGACTTTTTATGCCTTCCAAGACTAATTTTGGTATTGGAATAGGTTCACCTAGAAAATGGTTACTTGGTTTAGAATATACTTTCTTGACAAGTAGTGTTTTTTCTAATGATATTATTAATATTGAAAATAGTGAGTTTGAAGATTCATCTAAAATTACTCTTGGTGGATTTTATATCCCCGATTATGAGTCTTTTGGTAAATTTTGGAATAGGGTAGTCTACAGAGCAGGTTTATACTCTGAAAAAACAGGGTTGGTAATTAATGATGAATCTATTAATGAATTTGGCATATCATTTGGACTTGGTATTCCTGCAGGTGGATTATTTTCAAATGTTAATACTACTTTTGAATTTGGGAAAAGAGGCACAACTAATTCTAATTTAGTAGAAGAAAATTTTATCAATTTTAAAATAAGCTTGTCGTTAAATGACAGATGGTTTGTCAAGAGAAAATTTAATTAATTATGAAAAAAATATTTATACTCTTCTTATTTTCATTAATCTCATTGAGTGTATTTTCACAAGCAAATGAAGATGATATCAACGCTCTTTCAATTTTCAGTGAGTATGTAAAGGCTAAGAATTATGATGCTGCTTTTGATCCATGGATGGAGCTTAGACAAAGAAGTCCAAAATTCAACAGCGCAATATATGTCTATGGTGAAAGAATACTTAAATATAAAATCAAGAATTCTTCTGATTTAGAAAAGGTTAGTTATATTAATGATCTTTTGAAATTATGGATCGAAAAAAGAGAGCACTTTCCCTCTAAAACTCCTTTGGGAGATATCCTTGCTAAGTCTGCCCAGTTGCAATACGATTATAAAAAAGATTTAGGTTTGTCAAATTCTGAAATCTATTTAAGCTTCGACAAAGCATATAATGTAGACCTAGGTTCTTTTAATAATCCTAAAAATTTATACACCTATTTCAAGCTATTGGTTAAACTGTATGATGCAGATATGAAGAGTGCGGAGGATTTATTCACTAAATATGATGAGATTTCTGAAAAAGTTGAAGAAGAGACTAAAAATTATACAAATAGAGTAAATAAATTTGTTAGTAGCTCAGATGAAGAAATTACCATGTCAAGTAAAGATCAAAGACGTGTCAAATCTTATAATAGTTTTTTAAAGGCATACGATCAGATTTCAAAGGGAATGGAGAAAGATCTCGGTGATAGAGGTAATTGTGATAATTTAATTCCGCTTTATGAAGATAATTTTCAGTCAAATCAGAATGACGGAAAATGGCTTAGTAGAGCCATGAATAGACTTTACGGAAAAGAATGTGATGATTCTCAGCTTTTTGTAAAAATTGTTCAGAAAAAAAATGAACTGGAACCTAACGCATCTACAGCCTACTATTTAGGTACTATCAAGGATAAACAAGGAAATTCACAGGAGGCACTGAAATATTATAATCAAGCAATTGAATTGGAAACTGATTCGTACGAAAAAGCCAAAATTTTATTTAGGATCGCCACGAATTTTAGAAAAAATGGACTTTTTTCAAAAGCTAGATCTTTCTATACACAGGCATTAGCTTTTAATCCATCTATGGGGAGATCATATCTTGCTATAGCACAAATGTATGCGTCAAGTGCAAAAAATTGTGGTAACGATAACTTTAGTCAAAGAGCCGTGTATTGGTTAGCTTCAAAAGAGGCAATGAAAGCTTCAAGGGTTGACGGCACACTCAAAAGTGCTGCAATAAAAAGTTCTAGGAATTATGAAGCAAAAGCACCTCAGAAATCCGAAATATTTTCATCTGGACGTGAGGGAGAGGTGATAAAAATCTCATGTTGGATTGGTAGATCAGTAAAAGTTCCAAATCTTTAAAATTTGAAATATCTCATTTCAATACTCATATTTTTATTTTTTTCTTGTGATGAAAAAAAAGATCTAACAGTTTTTTTAAGGACTGCAGACATACCAATATCCTCAGCTAAGTATATCAATACAATTCATACTGATTCAGGTCTTGTAAGTAGTGTTCTTAATAGTCCTAAAATGTTAAATTTTAGTAATGCAGATTTCCCTTATTTTGAGTTTCCAAATGAAATCGAGGTTATACTACACGATAAAAATAATAATCAAACCAAAATCGTTGCAGATTACGCAATTTCATACTCAAATAGCGATCTAATTGATCTCCGAGGGAATGTAATTGTTTCCACACATTTATTTGACACCCTCATAACCGATCAATTGTATTATGACAAGGGTAACGAGTGGTTGTTTACTAATTTTGATTTTAGATATGTTTCTTCTGATAAAGATATTTACGGTACTGGTTTTGATTCTGACAAGACTTTTGAAAAAATTAAGTTTTTGAAAGTTAATGGTTTTGTTTCTCTTGAGGAATAATTATTTATATTTAGTTAATGGTTGATGTATTAATTATTTCCATATCACTATTCTTTTCCGCTTTTTTTTCTGGGATGGAGATAGCTTATATCTCCAGTAATAAAATTTCTTTAGAAATTGAAAAAAAGAAGTCATCTTTTAGTGCCAAAATCATAGAAAAAATAACCGACAATCCTTCTAAATTTATAACTACTATGCTGATCGGAAATAATATCTCATTAGTTATCTATGGCTTTTCTATGGGCGAAGTTTTAACATCAGTTTTTCAGTTTAATTTTATAGTTCAAACTTTAATTTCAACATTACTAATCTTGATAACAGCCGAGTTTTTGCCTAAGGTTATTTTTCAGATTTATTCTGTTAAATTTTTAAAAATATTAGTGGTGCCTGCATACTTTTTTTACATTTTGTTTTTTTACATTTCTGATTTTATAATTTGGACATCAGAATTCTTTTTAAAAGTTTTTTTCAAATCAGGCTTAGACAAAAAAGATAATAAGTTTTCAATGGTAGATCTTGAACATTATATAAATGAAAGTATTGAGAAGGTTGATAATAATCAATCCGTTGATAATGAAGTTCAGATTTTTCAAAATGCTTTTGTTTTTTCAGGGTTAAAATCCAGGGATATTATGGTGCCAAGAATAGAATTATCCTTGATAGAAGTACACGATTATATTTCTAACCTTAAAAACTTGTTTATTGAAACTGGCTTCTCTAAAATTTTAGTTTATAAAGACACCGTTGATGATATTATTGGATACGTACATGCTTTTGATTTATATAAAAAACCTAAAAAAATCAAATCTATATTAATACCTGTGGATTTTGTTCCAGAATCTATGCTAATAAAAGATGTGTTTAAGATGTTAACATCTAAAAGAAGAAGTGTTGCCATAGTTATCGATGAGTATGGCAGTACGTCCGGAATGCTAACAATTGAGGATATTATTGAAGAATTATTTGGGGAAATTGATGATGAATTTGATAACTTAAATTTGGTGGAATCACAGATATCAGCGTTTGAATATCATTTTTCAGCAAGTTTGATAGTTTCTGAATTAAATAAAAAATATAATTTTGATTTACCTGAAAATCCTGATTTTAAAAGCCTGGGTGGTTTGATAATGAATTATACTGATGATATGCCAAAATCTAATGACTTAATCAAGATCAAAGGTTATCAAATCAGAATACTGAAAGCAACCTCAAATAGAATAAGTGTAGTTTCTTTATCACTTACATAAAATTATTTTTTATAATTGATAATAAAATATTACTTTTGGCCCCTACTTTTATCTATAGAATATGGCAGTTTTAGGAAAAATAAGAGCTCTTGGACCAGTTGCGCTGATCAGTGTTATTGGACTAGCCCTTTTTGCATTTGTATTTTCAACAGGATCTGGTACTGTTACAGACGTATTTAAAGCTGATGAGTTTAATCAAAGCCGAGTTGCTGTTGTAAATGGATTAGAAATGGATAGGAATGAATTTATGCAGAAAGTTGAAAATTTAGAACAACAAAACAGAGGTTCAAGATCATCAATTCAAGCAATGAATTCAATTTGGAATTCTGAATTGAGAAGATTGGTTTTACAATCTGAATATAAAAAAATAGGTATTCAAATAGAGAGGGAGATGATGAGAGATTTCTTAAAAACAAATCTCGTTGCCTTTGAAGATTTTCAAAACGAAAATGGAGAGTTTGATGAATCAAAATTAAATCAATTTATCTCAAACCTAAAGGAGATTTCCCCCGAGACGATCGATCTTCAAGGTTCATTAGTAAACTATCAATCTTGGAATAATTTTGAAAAAAATATTGGCCAAATTGGGTTAGAAAACATGTATTTTAATCTTATAGATGCTGGAATGAATACGGCTATTTTTGAAGGTGAGGATGATTATTTTAATTCAAATGATGTTGTTGATTTTAAATACATAAAAATACCATTTAATACAATATCAGACTCTGAAATTAAAGTCAGTAAATCTGATGTAAATAGATACATAAATGAAAATAAAAGTAACTATTCTACTGATCCAACTAGAGATTTAATTTTCGTTCAATTTGAGGAAAATTTTTCTGCTCTTGATGAAAGTGAATCAAAATCAAACCTAAATGCTCTTCTTGATGACAAAGTTGAATATGATCTTACCTCGAAAACCAACGTAACCTACTATGGTTTTAAAAACACAAAAAATAATGAAGAGTTTTTGAACGCTAACTCCGCTATTAAGTTTTTTGACTCCTTTGTATTTAAGTCCTCATTGCCCCAAAGTATTGCCGATGATATTTATAACCTTAAAAAAGGTGACATCTATGGACCATATTCTGAAAATGGAATGATTAAGGTTACTAAACTTATTGATTCTAAATTTATACCTGATTCGTCAAAGGTCAGACATATATTAATTCCATATTTAGGTGCCCTAAGAAGTGGTTCAGAAATTGTAAAATCAAAAGAAGATGCTCGAAAAACCGCAGATAGCGTATTTAATGTTCTAAAAACAAATAGAGGTAAATTCAAGTCTTTGTTAGACTTATCATCCGACAAGGTTAGTAATGAAAATGACGGTGAAATCGAATTTGCTTACTTAGATGGTTACGCGCCAGAATTTAAAGAATTCTCTTTCGAAAATAGGGTTGGTTCCTTAAAAGTTGTTGAAACTGACTTTGGTTTTCATATCATCGAAATATTATCTCAAGGAAAAAAACAAAAAGGTGTTAAGCTTGGAAACCTAGCAATTAAAATTGAACCCTCTGAAAGAACAAGAGATAGTATATTTAACATTGCTTCTAAATTTGAGATTGCTGTCAACGAAGATAATTTCAGGGAATATTCAAAAGAAAATAATCTAAAGTTAAACTCTGCGAATAATATTACTGAATTAGATGAAAATATTCCTTTACTTGGTTCTCAGAGGAGTATTGTAAGATGGGCATACGAAGACAATACAGATGAAGGTGATATAAAAAGATTTAGTCTTCAAAATGGAGGTTATGTCATTGCAATGTTAACCTCTATTAACGAAGAAGGTATGATGGAATACGATAAATCATCCATAACAGCCCTTCCGATGGTAAAGAATCAAAAAAAGGCAGAAAAAATTATTCAAAACACTGACACTTCAAATCTTGATGAAATTGCCAGTCAAAATAATTTAGAAGTTCAATCTGCATTGTCTGTTAATTTGAATAACCCTGTTATATCAGGGGTCGGAAATGAGCCTGCAGTAATAGGATATGCGATGGGAATGCGCAAGGAAATCACATCCATGCCTATTATCGGAAATAGTGGAGTATTTTACATATTCGTTACCGATAGAAGAAAAGCCTCATCCCTTGAAAATTATCAAAATATCATTAATTCTATTAGTTCCACAAGATCAAGTTCTGTTAGGAATAATGCTTATGAAGCCCTTAGGGAAAAAGCTGAAATAGAAGACTTCAGAAGTACTTTTTATTAATCAATATACAATAGTCCAGAGAGGGGAAATATTGTATTAAAACCCTTATTTTTGAAGTAGCTCATATCATTATTTTTTGAGGTGGCTAATATGAAATCTCCACCCCAAGATCCTAAACTTTTTATTTTTCCCTCTTTGTAGTCACTAAATATCGATTTTTGAATTGGATTAATTGAAATAAGATCAGATATAATAGATTCATGTTGTTCAATTAAATTCTCAAACTCAAAAAGATTTTTACACTCAATGATACTTTTTGTGATGGTATTTATTTTATTAATTGAATTTTTCTTATCAATCGATGACTTGTAATATGATTCTATTGATTTTTGTGTATTTTGCTTTCTTCCTAAATAAACTAAATATACATTGTCTCTGAAGATTTTATCAAGTTTTATGTTCTTAACCGAAATTGAATTATTGTTAATTGAATACGTTATGGGGTTTTTTTTACTACAACACGCTATGTCATAGCCACTACCCTTGAAGCTAGAAAACAATAATTGGTAAGCGTCAACTTTAGCCCATTGGGCAAGATTATTTACAAATGTGGATGATGTTCCTAAACCCCATTCCCTTTTAAAGTTAAGCCTTGTGATAAATTTCTTTCCAAGCGAATTCGAAATATCTTTGAACTTATGAATATGATTAAAAAGACTGATCAATTTATCAGAAATAGAATTCTTTTTATTTTCATAAACTAGTTTACCTTTTTTAAATTTAAATTTTTCTTTAAACCATAAATTTTCATCATGGTCATAGCTTTCCCACAAGATTGAATCATCAATATACTTCTCTACGGATAAACTTTGAGTGAGTTTTGAAGGTAGGGCAATTGATTTTGCACCATCTAAAACTAAATATTCTGAGCTTAATAAAATTTTACCGTTACTTTCGAAAAACATTCTATCTGATTTTACTGATGAAGTTTTCAACAATTGAACTACTTACAGATTTATCAGCAAAATAATTTAAAGCCTTTTTCTTTTCTTCATTTGTAAGCTGATACTTATTTAGTAAGTTAGTAAGGTGCATTTTCATGTGACCTTTTTGAATACCTGTTGTAACCAAAGACCTTAGGGCTCCAAAATTTTGTGCAAGACCAACACTAGCTATAACTTTCATTAGCTCTTTTGCATTTGGATTTCCTAATATTTCTAATGCAATTTTTACTAATGGGTGTAAATTGGTAACACCTCCGACCGTTCCTATTGCTAAAGGAATTTTTAATTCAAAATAAAAAATACCATCTCTTATATAAGCTTGTGATAAGCTTTTGTAACCCCCTTTGGAGGCATATGCGTGAGCGCCCGCCTCAATTGCTCTAAAATCATTACCTGTAGCTAATGCTACTGCATCAACTCCATTCATGATTCCTTTATTATGAGTTACAGCTCTGTAAATATCGTTATTTGCAATTTTGATTGCTTTTACAATTCTTTCTGAAAAGTTTTCTGTGCTAGATTCTAAAGAATTTAATTCTATAACACTACAACTTACTGATGATTTTACGATACAGTTTGGGACATGATTGGAAAGAATGCTCATAATAATTTCTATATCATTTTTGTCTATTTTATGCTCTTTAAATAATGATAAAGAATTATAAAAAATCTTTGAGAACTCCTCTAAACAAGAGTTGATGAAATTTGCACCCATTGCGTCAACGGTATCAAAAGTTGCAAAAATTTGATAATAATCTTTTAAATCAGAAGTCTTATCAACTAAATTTATATTGATAATACCACCTCCTCTAGAATTCATTTTTTTTGTTATGCTTTCTGTTTTTTCAAAAAATAAAGGTTTGATAAAGTCAAAATAATTTTGGATTATCTTTTTTTTACCTCTGTAAAGAAAATGAACCTGTCCAATTTTTTCTGTTTCAATTACCTCAGCCATAAATCCACCATGTTGTGCCCAGAATTTTGCGGACTTACTAGCTGCAGCGACAACAGAACTTTCTTCAATTGCCATGGGAACGGTGTAAAATTTATTATTTATTAAAAAGTTGGGAGCAATAGCAAAAGGCAGGTAATAATTAGATAGTGTATTTTCAGAAAATTCATCATGTAATTTTTGAAGGTCTTTGTCTGTATTCCAATACTGCAAGAGAATTTTTTTTGCGGCTTCGTTATCACTAAAGCATACTTTTGTTAGCCATTCAATTTTTTCTTGCTTGGAAAATTTTGAGAAACCTTTAATTTCTTCTGACATTATTAGAATTTTTCTTAATCAAAGATAATATACTTGTCTTTAAAATGTTAGATATAATTTATTAATGATTAATTAATATAATTAGGTAAAATATAATATTTTAGTGAAATCTAAAAAATAAATTATGACAACCAATTCAATCACACAAGAAAAAACAATATTAGGGCACCCAATAGGTCTTTACATTCTCTTTTTCGTAGAAATGTGGGAACGATTTTCTTATTATGGCATGAGGGCTATTTTAACCTTATTTTTAGCAGCTCCCGTGATAATGGGTGATCCGCAGTCTGGATATGGATGGACTAATGCTGAAACGCTTTCCTTTTATGGTACATATACTATGTGTGTTTATTTAATGTCAATTCCTGGTGGATGGATTGCAGATAAATTTATTGGTCAAAAGCAGGCGGTAATGCTTGGTGGTTTGTTGTTATGTCTAGGTCACGGAATTTTGGCTGTAAATGCAGAATGGGCATTTTTCTCAGGCTTAATTCTTATTGTTATCGGCGTAGGATTTTTAAAGCCAAATATTTCGACAATGGTTGGAGGTTTATATAAAAAAGGGGATAACAAAAGAGACACTGGGTTTTATATTTTTTATATGGGTATTAATATCGGAGCTTTCCTTGGCGCATTGACCGTCGGAGCTGTTGCTGCTAAATATGGTTGGCACTATGGCTTTGGTTTGGCTGGAATTGGAATGGCTTTGGGACAATTAGTATATTTTTATGGACTTAAATATCTAGAGGGGGTTGGAGAATTTATAGGCAGTGATAAATCACCAGACAAGGATCTGATGAATAAGCCTTTGACAAAAGTTGAAAAAGACAGAATGAAAGTTATGTTTTTATCTTTCTTGATCATAATTGTTTTTTGGGGAGCTTTTGAACAGGCTGGTGGTTTAATGAGCCTTTACACTGAACAAAAAACTGATAGATTACTTTCTTTCTCGCTACCTTTTATTGGAAACGAGGTCCCAGCAGCAATTTTTCAATCAATAAACGCTTTTTTTATAATCATTTTTGCTACAGCTGTGGCTTATTTTTGGACTGATTGGGCAAAAAAGGGTAGAGAGTCTTCTTCATTATTTAAAATGGCAGTAGGACTTATAATTATGGCATTTGGATTCTTTTTTATGACTAAAGCTTCAACTGAAGTAGTGATGGATGGTGATCAAGTTGTTCAGAAATCTGCAATGATTTGGTTAGTTTTAGCATATTTATTCCACACAATAGGGGAATTATGCGCTTCACCTGTTGCATTATCTTTTATAACAAAACTAGCACCTGTTAAATACGCTGCGTTTATGATGGGTGCATATTTTGCTGCCACTGGATTGGGTAATAAAGTTGCCGGGTTTGTTGGACAACTTTCAGAGGGTGCTGGTGAATTTCAGGTATTTACAGGAATTGCTATTTTCTGCACTTTATTCGGAATATTAGTTCTCCTCATATTAAAGCCCTTAAAACGCTTAACCCATGGAGCTGAAGATTTAGAAAATTAATCATGAAAAGTAACGATCATTTTTTCAGTAAAACAGTCATAGGTCATCCAGCCGCACTATTTGTTTTGTTTTTTACCGAAATGTGGGAGAGATTTTCCTACTATGGTATGAGGGCAATTCTGGTTATATTTCTAACCGGTACTATTCTTGGAGAAAATCCTGGCTGGGGATGGACATCTTCTTCTGCATTATCATTATTAGGAACATATGCAATGTTTGTCTATCTAACTCCCTTGCTGGGTGGTTGGTTAGCTGATAATAAAATCGGATATAGAAGAGCTGTGGTTATTGGTGCACTATTAATGACAATGGGTCATGCATCTATGGCTGTCGAGACACCTACATTTTTATACATTGGAATCGCACTATTAGCGGCAGGTAACGGTTTTTTCAAACCTAACATTACATCGATTATTTCTAAAATTTACGAGGGTAGAGATGATAAGAAAGACGGAGCGTATAATATATTTTATATGGGTGTAAACGCTGGTGCTTTTTTAGGAATTATGTTATGCGGTTGGGTTGGAGAAAGAGTTGGATGGTCATTTGGTTTTGGATTGGCGGGGATCTTTATGTTATTAGGAATGATTCAGTTTTATTATGCCCAGCCATTATTTGGAAAAATTGGAGACAAGCCTGAAAAAGTTTCAGATCTTATAAAAATTAGTGAAAAATCAGACGAGAAGTTAAATCCGTTTTTACCAGCTGATTATTTGTTAATAATAATATTTGTACTAAGCACCCTGATTTTCATCATTAATGACCCACTTAGTAAAATAGGAGAAATTAACAGCCTTAACTTTACAATTGGAGGAATGCCAGATTCTTTATTTTTTGCTTTGCTTGCTTTCATTTCTTTCGTTATGTTATTAATTATAAGAATTCCAAGATATGCACCAGTTGTTCGCGATAGAATGATAGTCTTCACAATATTTTGTGTTTTTACTATTTTCTTTTGGGCTGCTTTTGAGCAAGGAGCTGGTTCCTTACCGATATACACACGTGACTTTACCAATAGATTATTGGAGGGAAATTCGGCAATGATTTTTAAAATTGTAGATCTTTTAGTTACGGTAGTACCACTTCTAATAATAACATATGTTCTTATCAATTTGTTTAAGAAAACTTATAAGGAAATACCATTTTCTAATATTGTTCTTGGATCTAGTTTTATAATTGTTTGGGGAATTATAATTTTCAAATTATACACTGAATCACAATCATTATCTACAGAGGTACCAATTACCTGGTTTGCAATATTAAATTCTCTATTTATAATTGTATTTGCACCTTTGTTTTCAAAATGGTGGGACAGTAATTACAACCCCCCTGCTTCAGTCAAATATTTTTTGGGATTAGCACTTCTAGGCGTTGGCTTTGGTTTTTTAGCATTTGGAGCAAGAAATGTGCCTTCAGGAGCTGAGACAGCTAGCCTTAGCATGATCTGGCTAGTTTTGGCATATTTATTCCACACCCTTGGAGAACTGTGTTTATCCCCGATGGGGCTTTCGTACTTAAGTAAGCTTATTCCTGCGAGGATGGTAGCATTTATGTTTGGAGTATATTATTTAGCAATAGCTATTGGCAACAAATTGGCTCATTACATCGGTGGAGATATTGAAAAGATAACTCAGGAATATAGCTTATATGGTTTTTTTATGATTTTTACCGTGATACCAATATTATTAGGGTTTTTTGCATTAATCCTTCATCCATATATTAAAAGGGCTATGCATGGGATTAGGTAAAATCTTAAATATTTTTTTAAAAATTAATACAATTAAAATCTGATATCTTTTCTTATTTTTGTCAGGTAATATAAATTATGAGGTCAATTATTATAGCACGTATATTATTTTTATTTTTCTTGCTATTTTCATTAAATAACATAGCTCAAGAGATTAAATGGATTTCTCTTGAAGATGCCGTTTATCTACAAGAGACTGCTCCAAGAAATATAATTATAGATGTTTATACAAATTGGTGTGGCCCTTGTAAACTTCTAGACAGAAATACTTTTGGAAACAAGGACGTTGCTAAATATATAAATGACAATTTTTATGCTGTAAAGTTTAATGCAGAGGGAAACGATGTGGTTAATTTTAAAGGGTATACATTTGAAAATCCTAATTATGATCCTGCCAAAGCAAATAGGAGAAATAGCAGTCATCAGCTATCTCAGGCTTTTAGAGTCTCTGCTTTCCCTACAATAGTTTTTTTAGATATGTCCTCCAATTTACTCCACAAACTCAGGGGCTATAAAACTCCTAAACAATTGGAATTGTATCTAAAGCTTTTTACGGGAGAAAACTACAAAAATTATCAATCTCAAGAAGATTTCAATAAATTTTTTGAGAACTTTATCTATGAATTTGATTCCAAATGATATTTATATATTCTATTGGCCGTATCCTTGCTAGCTCCCTGTTTATCTAATAAATTTTCTAACTCCTCATAAAGTTTTAAAATTCTATTTCTTCCTTTGTCATTTAAAATTAATTTAAGCTCGTCAACGATGTTAGCAGTATTCAATTCGTTCTGAATAAGCTCTTTGACGGCTTCTTTTTTTAGAATTAAATTAACAAGTGAAATAAACTTTAGATTTCTAAGGAGAAATTTACCAATAGTGTATGAAATCCAACTTGATTTATAGCAGACTATCTGTGGTGTTTTTTTTAGAGCTGCTTCTAGGGTTGCAGTTCCTGATGTCACAAGAGCTGCTTTAGATTTGGAGAGGATTTCGTATGTTTTGTTTTCTGCAATTTCAATATTACTATGAGATTCTTTATTAAAGTATTTTTTGTAATATGATTTATTTTTTGAGGGAGCAGCACATATCACAAATTTATATTCCTTGAAATATTTAGCAGAGTCTATCATGATAGGAAGAATTTTACTTATTTCCTGATCTCTACTACCTGGTAAAAGGGCTATTATTTTATCTTTTTCAATAGAATTTATTTCAAGTTTTTTAATAGCATCTAAAAGAGGGTGGCCAACATAATGAACATTATAATTTAGTTTCTTGTAAAATTGTTTTTCAAATGGTAAAATCACATACATCTCATCAACAACCCTTTTTATAGTTTTGATTCTATTTTGCTTCCATGCCCATATTTGAGGAGAAATGTAGAAATGATTTATAAAATTTTTTGATTTTGCCCATTTGGCAATTCTTAGATTGAAACCTGGAAAATCAATATAAATAATAGCATCAGGTCTGTACATAAGTATATCTTTTTTACAAAGCGATATATTATTTATTATTTTTTTTAGGTTTAAAAAAACCTCTAAAAAACCCATGTAAGAGTAATCTTTGTAATGCTTAACAAGACTATTTGATTGTTTTTCAATAAGATCCCCACCCCAGCATCTAAATTCTGAATTAGGGTCTAATTTTTTTAGCTCCTTAATTAAATTTGAACCATGTAAATCTCCTGATGCCTCACCGGCTATAACATAATACTTCACTAGAAATTATTAATATATATGGTTAGAATTGCTATTAGAAAAGTAGCTATTAATACACCTCTTGCTCTTTCAACATAATCAAATTTTAAATACAAAAAAAATAAAATTAAATTCAGAATAGCACCAAGACTTATCAACTTGGTAATGAAATCATTTGAAATTGCATCATTTATAATAACTACAATATCACTTGGGTTAATTTCTTGATACAAGAAAACAACAGTCAAAAAAACCCCTATAAAATTTGAAAGAAGTCCACTGGATATACCGATAATAATATCTTTTTTATTCAATTTAAATTCCAATTTTTTATTTCATTTAAATCCTCGTAAGATGTCATATCAAAACTGATTGGAACAACAGAAACATATCCCTTACTCAAAGCCCATTCATCAGTTTCATCACTTTTGTCCTGATTGATAAAACTTCCAGTTAGCCAGTAATATTCCTTGCCTAATGGACTAATTCTTTTGTCATAGGTGTCTTCCCAATATCCTTTTGCTTGTCTGCAGACTTTTATCCCTTTGAAGGCACTTACATTTGAGGGGAAATTGACATTCAGTATTAAATTAGATTTTTTTTCTTTTAATACATTCATGCAAATTTTTTCAATATATTTTTCACATGGTTTAAAATTAGCATCCCAGCTATAGTCCAGTAAAGAAAAGCCAACTGATTTAATCCCTTCAATTCCTGCCTCAACTGCTGCACTCATTGTTCCGGAATAAATAACATTAATGGACGAATTTGCTCCGTGATTTATTCCTGAAACGCATAAATCAGGTTTTCTTTCAAGAATTTCACGTATCGCAAATTTCACGCAGTCAGCTGGTGTTCCTGAAATACTATATTCTGTTTGAGGGCCATCATCAATTTTTTCTTTTTTAGAATAAAGTGTGTCACTTATAGTGATTGCATGTCCCATTCCACTTTGTGGGCTGTCTGGTGCGACAACAACAACATCACCTATTTTATTCATAATATGTATTAAAGTTCTCAAACCAGGTGCTGTAATACCGTCATCATTTGTAACTAAAATTAAGGGTTTTTTCATATTTAAATATATGAAGACAAAAGTACACAAATAATTATTTAACCACTTTAACAAAAAATTATAAAGCTCTCCATATTTTTTGGTCTGGAATTTGATTATTTTTATCCCATATGAGAAAAAATTTTTTCACAGCCTCAATAGCCCTTTTAATGTGCTTAGCATCATGTAGTTTTGTTTCCAAAGATTTTGATACAAGTGATAAGGATAACCTGGTTATTCAACTTATAACGTACGTATTAGACCAAGCCCATTATTTAGATAAAGAAATTAATGATGAATTCTCTGAAAAAGTTTTTAATACTTTTCTTGAAAATTTAGATCCTTTTAAAAGATATTTCTACAAGTCAGATATTGAAGATTTCTCAAAATTCAAATACGAGATTGATGATGCTTTTAAAAATCCTAATCTTGAATTTTTTGATTTGGTATATACAACTTACATTAACAGACTGTCTGAGTCCGAAGAGATATTTAAGGAAATACTTTCAAAACCTTTTGATTTTACAAAAGATGAGGTATGCGAGTGTGATTTTGAATTACTTGATTATGTAAACAACGAGGGTGAGCTAAAAGATAGATGGAGAAAGCTTCTTAAAATTTATGTAATAGAAAATTATCATGATGAAATAAAAGATGACTTGAGAAATCAAGAAGATGATCCTTCATTTAAACCTAGGGCTAAAAAAGAAATAGAAAAAGACACTAGAGAATCACTCAGCGAAACAATGAATGAAAACTTTAGATTTATTTCAGAAGAGATTCAGAGGGAAGATTGGTTATCGATGTACATAAACTCGTTTGTTTCTCAATATGATCCAAACACATCTTACTTAGATCCTGAATCAAAAGATAGATTTGATGTAGATATGTCAGGGAACTATGCAGGGATTGGTGCTAGGTTACAAAAGAAAATCGATAAAGTTGAAATTACCGAAGTTATCTCTGGTGGTCCAGCTTGGAGAGACAATATTTTAGAAAAAGGTGATGCTATATTAAAGGTAAGACAAGATAACCAAGATGATCCCGTAAGCATCTTAGGAATGAGACTTTCTGAAGCAGTGAAACTGATCAAAGGAGATAAAGGGACAAAAGTTCATTTAACCGTGAAGAAAGTTGATGGTAGTATTTCTGAAGTTACTGTCAAAAGGGATATTGTTTTACTCGAAGAAACTTATATAAAATCTTCAATTGTTGAAAAAGACAATAATTTTTATGGGGTAATTAATATACCAAAATTTTATATCGATTTTGACAACCAAAGTAATAGGGATGCTGCGAAAGACCTTAGGACAGAAATTATAAGATTGAAAGAAGAAGGTGTACAAGGGCTAGTAATTGATTTAAGAAATAACGGGGGAGGAGCATTAAAAACAGTTGTTGATATGGCTGGAATGTTTATTAAAAGCGGGCCGGTAGTACAGGTTAAATATTTTGATAAAGAAAAACAGGTGCTTAGTGACAGAGACAGATCAATCTTGTGGAAGGGGCCACTTGTTATATTAGTTAACGAAGGTTCTGCATCAGCATCTGAAATATTAGCTGCTGCCATGCAAGATTATAAAAGAGCCATTATTATTGGAGGAAATCAGACTTGGGGTAAAGGAACAGTACAAAATGTTTTTCCACTAAACAGAATGATTAGAGGAAACACAAATGGAGATCTTGGAGCCCTAAGATATACTACTCAAAAATATTATAGAATAAACGGGGGATCAGTTCAGCTTGAAGGTGTGAAAAGCGACATTAATGTTCCATACAGATACAAATACCTTGATTTTGGTGAAAAGGATTCGGAAAATCCTTTGCAATGGGACGAAATAGATGATGTAGATTATACCAAATGGCAAAGCAACTTTGATTTTGATGAGGCTATTGAAAAGAGTAAGGTTAGAATGACTGATAACGAATATTTGAATTTAGTCGAAGAAAATGCCAAGTGGATAAAATCTGTAAGAGATGATAAAATCATTAATTTAAATTATGATAAGTTTAAAAAAGAACTAGAGAATAATAAACTAAAAACTGAAAAGTTTAAAGCATTAAATGACTACTCTTTAGACTACAATTTTAAATCTCTTCCTTATGAACTTGATTTAATTGAGAAGGATTCCGTTTTGGGAATCAAAAGAAAAAGATGGCATAAAAGCCTCAACAAAGACTTTTATGTTGATGAAGCATTAAATGTCCTTTCTGACTTAAGATTTTCGTATCTTGAAAATTAACATTTAATCTATGCTCCCACTAACCAAAAAGTTTTTTGATTTTAGGAAGAACTTTATAGGTGTTACAAGTTTTGCTTTTATATTATTTGTTTTTTTTATTTCTGTTTTTGCATATGTGATTGCACCAGACAATACTTCCAATGCAAATAATATGAATTTATCCATTCATTCCCAAAAACCTGGGTTCAAAGTATCAATGTTAGTTTTTAAACAGAGACTGAATGAAAAAAAATCACTAAAATCATTTTTATTTGGTTTTAAAAATAATAGGGAACAAATCCCACTCAGCTATTATGAGATCAAAGATGATATTTTATATTATTTACCCTATGATTTTTCTGAAAATGAATTAAAAACCGTTTCTATAGACAATGTTAATATAGAAAATCGAAAATATTATTTTGGCACAGATAAGTTTGGGAGAGATGTGTTAAGCAGAATTATAATTGGGTCCAGGATTTCATTTTATATCGGTTTTGTCTCGGTTCTTATTTCGTTAATAATCGGAGTTTTATTAGGCTCTATTTCCGGATATTATTCTGGATACCCTGATAAAATCATTATGTGGTTGATTAATGTTACCTGGTCAATACCTACGTTATTGTTGGTAATAGCAATAACTTTGGCCCTTGGAAAGGGTTTTTGGCAAGTTTTCATTGCTGTTGGACTTACAATGTGGGTTGAGGTTGCCAGGATAGTAAGAGGTCAAATAAAACAATACAAAGAAAGGCAATTTGTAATCGCAGCTAAGGTCATGGGCTTTAGCGACTTTAGGATTATTTCAAGACATATTCTTCCAAACATAATTTCTCCATTAATAGTTATTTCTGCTGCTAACTTTGCAGCTTCAATATTAATAGAAAGTGGATTGAGTTTTTTAGGTTTAGGTGCGCAACCTCCGATGACCAGTTGGGGTTTAATGATAAAAGATCATTATAATTATATTATTCTTGGGGAACCTTTTTTAGCAATCATACCAGGTTTGTGTATTATGATGCTTGTAAGCGCATTCATGCTTTTAGGAAATTCCATAAGAGATACAATAGATGTCAGAAACTAGTTCTTTTTTGGGGGATACTGTAAGAGTATTTTACTGACTATTGCCTTGATTTTTTCGCTTTTCTTTTCAGGTTTATCTGTGTAAAGATATCCCTTTCCTATGCCTTGCCATACAAGCTCATTTTTTTTATTATCAACAATATCAATAAAAAGGACTCCCTCATTGTATTTAAATGAATTCAGATACCAACTTCCGGCATACATGCCCATTCCTCCGTAGGGCACAGCATAACCATAGTAATTATTAGAAGGGTAATAATCAATTTTCTCATTGGTTTTTGTAAAAAAATTAATTACAAAATCAGGATCAATTGAGCTTTTCCTGTAACCTTTATTGTAAAGCTCAACGTCGATAGCTTTCAAGATTCTCTTTTTATCAATATCATTCATTTTAACTTTATCAATTCCTTTTTTGGAGAAGGCATAAGTTTTTAGAGATGAGAAATCAATACTTTCGTTAAAGTCAGAGGTTACTCTGATAGAATCGCATGACGTAATAAAAAACACAAGAGCTATTAATAAAACTATTTTTTTCATATTATAAATTTTCAAGTAGTTTATCATCTACTAAGTTAGGTAAAGTTACTTTAAGTTCAGGATTTTTCATCATTGCTCTTTTGATTTGGTCAATAGCACCTTTATTTCGTGCCCAATTTCTTCTAGCAATCCCATTATTAACGTCCCAGAAGAGCATTGACTCAATATTCTTTTCACTTCTTTCAGTACCATCTATCAGCATTCCAAAACCTCCATTTATGACTTCCCCCCATCCAACACCACCTCCGTTGTGAATACTAACCCATGTCGCACCTCTAAAACTATCCCCAATAACATTATGTATAGCCATATCGGCAGTAAATTGTGACCCGTCATAAATATTTGAAGTTTCTCTGTAGGGAGAATCAGTACCAGAAACATCATGGTGATCTCTACCTAGAATTATAGGTCCTATTTTTTTATTTTTGATAGCCCTATTGAATGCTTTGGCAATTTCAATCCTACCTTCAGAATCTGCGTAAAGAATTCTGGCTTTTGAGCCAACAACTAGATTGTTCTGTTTAGCAGCCTTTATCCATTGTATATTGTCCTTCATTTGCTGTTTTGTGTCTTCAGACGCATTTAACAACATCTTTTCTAATACTTCACAAGCGATGTTATCCGTAATATCTAAATCTTGCTGCTTTCCTGATGCACAAACCCATCTGAAAGGACCAAAGCCATAATCAAAACACATTGGACCCATAATATCCTGAACATAACTTGGATATTTAAAGCTACCATCCCTTTTTATTATATCAGCTTTAGCTTTAGAAGCCTCTAATAAAAAGGCATTACCATAGTCAAAAAAATATGTACCGTTGTTGACGTGCTTGTTTATTATATTAACATGTTTTTTTAGAGTAGATTGAACCTCAATTTTAAATTTTTCAGGATTTTCGTGAATAAGCTTATTTGCTTCTTCAAACGTATAACCAAGAGGGTAATAACCACCCGACCAGGGGTTATGAAGTGATGTTTGATCGCTGCCGATATCAACTTTGATTTTACTTTCATAGAATGCTTCCCATACGTCGACTATATTTCCGTGGTATGCGATGGAAACAATTTCATTTTTTTTCTGAGCAATTCTTACCCGATTTACCAGTGCATTTGAATCACTGATGATTTCGTCAACCCATTTTTGTTCGTGTCTGGTTTTAATTGCTTTAAGATTTACTTCAGCACAAATTGTAATGCAGCCAGAAATATTACCTGCCTTAGGTTGGGCTCCGCTCATACCGCCAAGTCCTGATGTAACAAAAATTTTTCCTCTGGGTGTTACGCCAATTTTTCTAAAAGCATTAAGTACTGTGATAGTAGTACCATGTACAATTCCCTGAGGGCCAATATACATATAACTACCCGCTGTCATTTGCCCGTACTGACTAACCCCTAATGCATTAAATTTTTCTAGATCATTTTTTTTCGAGTAATTTGGAATAACCATTCCGTTGGTAACCACCACTCTTGGGGCGTTTTTACTGGAAGGAAAAAGACCTAAGGGATGACCTGAGTACATTACCAATGTTTGATTATCTGTCATTTCAGATAAATATTTCATTGTAATAAGATATTGAGCCCAGTTTTGAAAAACTGATCCATTTCCCCCATAGGTAATCAACTCATGTGGGTGCTGAGCAACTTTTTTATCTAGATTATTTTGTATCATCAGCATAATGCTTGCAGCTTCTGTTGATTTATGTGGATATTCTTTTATTGGTCTTGCAAACATTTCATATTTGGGCCTAAATCTGTACATGTAAATCCTTCCATAATCTTTTAATTCAGATTTGAATTCAGGAATAAGTGTTTTATGAAATTTTTTATCAAAATATCTTAAAGCGTTTTTTAGTGCAAGCTTCTTTTCGTTTGAAGTTAGAATATCTTCTCTTATGGGAGCATGATTGATATTTTTATCGTATTCTCTAATATTTGGTAATTTACTTGGAATACCCTGTAAAATTTCGTTTTTAAAATCCATAAATTTTAATTATTCAAAATTGTGTGTACAATTGTAATACCAAAGATAAATTAAAACACAATAATTTCAATTATCTTTACAATAGGTTATTATAATGAAAAAACTTTCCCTATTCTTAGCCATACTATTTCTAAGCTTTAGTTGCGGAACTAAAAGAGTTATCTATAACAACAAATCTGATGAGCCTAAAAAAGAGGTTAAAGTCAAAAAAGAAAAGCCGAAAAAGAAAAAATCAAGAAAGGCTGTAATAGTTCCCAAAATTTTGAACACTGAGGATTAGTTTGGGCTTGGAT
>Ga0209503_10000446_pt1 | contig 26217 bp, 37 predicted proteins | sample SouAtlMetagenome_2_FD_187448 | JGI IMG/M metagenome (GOLD analysis project Ga0209503, IMG submission 187448) | Marine eukaryotic phytoplankton communities from Atlantic Ocean - South Atlantic ANT15 Metagenome (SPAdes) (version 2) | ecosystem: Environmental > Aquatic > Marine > Oceanic | place... | reverse complement strand
AGTTGTAATTAGTTCTATTGGCTGTTTAATAATAATAGTTTGTACACCACCATTAGAGTTACTAATAGTACTATTTTCTCCTTCTTTCTTTTTCTTCTTTGCACCTTGTGCAGCATTAACACTAATTCCTAAACCGCCCAGAATTGAGCCTAAAAGTCCTGCGGCAAAAGTGCTATCCACACGAGGCTGGTCTGGTATATCAATTCCAAAAAGTTTATTAGGCAACTTTATATACCCTAAAGATAAAACTAATAGACACCAGGCAAGAATAAAACCTTGTGCAACTGTAGAAATTAGAAAAGTAATTTTTTCTTGATAATCAGGTTTTTCATCATCAAGTTCTTTCATTTTCTTTGAGCTTTCTGCTTGCATAACTCTTTTTTCTGTCATAATAGCTATAGAACCTTAGATAGGCAAAGTGATAGAACTATTAGCAGCTACAAGTGGTGCTTTATTATCTGCAATATTTATATCAGCAGGTTCACTTAGCTATAGAGGTAAAAAAAATAGAGAAGATGTAGTAACCCTAATAACAAAGGTAGAATTAATGTCAGATAAAATGGATTCTATGCATGATGATATGCGTGATATTTATGCAAGATTAAATGGTGTAGAAATAGGTGTAGCATCACTAAAACCTAAAAGGTAGTGTATAAAAGGTATTACTGCTAATATTCAGATATGTTTGTATTTTTAGTATGTTAAAAATTTTAAAACCTATACTATTAGCGTTTTTATCTAGTTCTGCAATAAAGCAGTTAATAGTAGATTTATTAAAGGAAATATGTAAAAAAACATCTAATGATTTAGATGACAAGGCTGTTTTATTTTTGGAACAGCAACTATTCCCAGGTAGAAAGATTAGCAGTTTACCTAGATAGCACTTGCATTAGGTGTAATTATAATTTACTTTTGGTATGCCTATGATATGCAAAGCAATAGGCAACTTAAACCCTTTAGATGGATTCCCCTAGAGGGTTTTTGTATGTCGGGAGATCGATCAAGTCCAACGCTTGCCCTGTCTTTCCTATGGCGGTAGGTATTCTATAACTTTCAAGTTAGTAAACACTACTCAACTAACTATCAGGCTTCCCGACTATAAATATTATGTAAGTTTATCGTAATACTTACAACGATTGATTTGAGTAGAGGTACGGCAAAGGGAAACGAAGCACTACGATGCAAAGGGCGGGACAAAAAGCTGAAATGTTGAGATCACTTCGCAAACTTATTAAGTCATAGAAGTGTTAAAGACAGTTTTAATCGTAAACTGACAACGATTGTGAGGAGTGACGTTAAGGCGAAAGAAATTGAGATGTTTCGAGATGAAAGGTGGCGAGTGACGACACGTTGACGCAAGTAGCTGGGCGATGAGAAGACAGAAGGTGCGATAAAAAGATATGAATGGAGTCGCTAAGAAGATTTCTTAAACTCTGACTTTTCAATTAAAGACTTAGGAAGTCTTTCTCCTTTTCTCTGCAATTGCAAAGATTCTTTTCTAGCACCATCAGCAGCAGAAGCTATAAACGCATGATGTATCTGTTTAGTTTCTAAATCACGCTTTTTTGCTTGGTCTAAATTAGTTTGGTCTATGTGTGTAAATAACCTACGAGTATGCCGATGATGTTTTTTGATACCTGCATTTGCTTGGGCTGCTGAATAATCAACAGCCTCTTTATCAGTAAGTACAACTAAAGAACCTTTTACTTCTTTTAAAACAAGTGGTCTGTTAATGCCTTCACGGAGTTTTTCAATGTTAGCTTTAACAGTAACCATACTAAACTTATCCCATTCCTTTTTTGGATAACAAGTATTCCAATAATCTAGAATGTGTTCTTCTGGTATAAGATCACCTTTTTCAAGTGATCTCCAATCAATGCCGTCAATTCTTGGGTTTGACATTATTCTGCTACCTCCACTAATTCAGATGAAGAAAATCTACCAAATCGAGGTCTCCATGTACCTAAACCTTCTGCTTTACCTGCCATTGTAATGATTCTATTTAGTTGAGATACACTTAATATCTCATCATCAACCATTAGTTCAAAAGTACATTTCCAATCTGGAAATAATAACCTCTGAACCCAAACACCTCTAGATGTAAATGCTGTATTAGAAAAATAACTTTGATCTTTTGTGTACATTTCTAAAGCATCTTTTGAACCTTGATATTCAATTATAGGGTCATTAGTAACAACAACAGAACGTAAAACATCTTTACCTAGTTTCCATTTTGTTGCAGCATTTCTTAGGCAACGTAAGAAGTTAGCACCAGGCATATATGGGTCAGAAAATCCATCAAACTCAATAGAGTTTTTAGTTTCGTTTACTTTTACTTTTCCTTCTTGTTTCCAATAACCAGAGAAGACCCAATCTAATGCTCTAAGACATAAATGATCTTCATCATTCTTCTTCTTTTTACTTGAAAAAAATGCTTTTTGTTTTGCACCTGTACCTAATGGGTCAGAGTTTTGAACGTTTGAACAAAGTAAGCCAGCAGTACCATTAACTGTTACTTGATAGCTGTTTAGTGCCATAATAAAATACCTTAACGGAATGAGTGTGTAAATCCTTAACGGATATGTATAGACCTTTTATAGTCATATCTAGGACTAATTTTTTTATTTGTTTACCTCCTTACAAGCTAGTTCATAATTACCTACCTGACTCTCACACGCTGTAACTGTCATGTCATATAGAGAAGATGAGAGGGCTGTATAAAACAACCCTGACGCTGCTAACATCATTAGAAAGTTAGACATTATGCTACCTCCTTTGCGTTAAATAAATCTGTTCTTGATGCGTCATCTAAGATGTTAAAACGTACACCCTTAGCCCTTCTGTTCCAACCTTTAGGTGCAAGTACATCACCTGTTTCCTGATCTATAAAGCAAAATACTCTGTCATCAGCCATAACCTTAGAATATGAATTATCCTTATTATTTGTATAGATTGCTATTCTATGAAACTTATTACCCCAATCAAAACAATAATGTATATCTGTATCTGATGGTAAATTGTTATTAAGATGCTCTATTAATTTATCTGTATGTTCAGTTATTGATTTTTTTCTAGAAAGAATTTCTGCTCTTTCTGGTGAATTAAGCCATGTGTTGAAATCGTTTGTCATTTGGAAAACCTCTCGGTTGTTTGGTACATTCTTAATATACATCAGGGGTATACCCCTATAAAGGTATTGTTAACAAATAGTAACAAAAGTATTATTAATCATACGCATCTCTTTTTTTTAGTACCTCAACATTTGAATAGCATTTAGGGCAACTTAAATTAGTCATTACAGAATATTCCTCAAATAAACTAGGGTTCATACTTTCATCAATATCTACATTACAGCCAATAATAAGTTCAGTATTACAGTATAAACAATTCATTTAATTAATCTTGCATACTGTTCAAGAGTAAGAACAACACGCCAATTATCACCATGTTTACAACCTGGTCTTTTTTTATATCTAACTAATGTAACTGCATGATTAGCATTTGCATTTATTCTTTGTTGTTCTGCTTCTCTAGGCTTCTGTAATACCGCAGCGTTTGTATCTTTCCAGTTTGCTATTTGTATAACAGTATCAGGTATACCAATAAGATCACCTTTATCATTTTCCATACCTGCCCCAAAACGTCTTTCAACTTCATAACCAGTAAATTCTGTTAACAATGCACAGGCTTCCCTTTCTGCTTTATCACCTTTGTTTTTTTGTGGGTTTGTCATTATTTAGAATAGCTTTTTAACATATTTTTAAAAGTTTCTAAGTGAAATTTTTTATCTTGCATTAACAATTTACCCACAGAAGTAAGCCTGTAAGCTACATCAAAAAAATCTAATTCTTTATAACCATTTTCGTATTCTTTATAATTTGGTTTATCTTTGTATTCTTCTTTGTACTCTTTCAATAGATTATAAACTTGTTTGTCGATTATAGACCATTCATTAAAGTAATCAGCTTCAATAATATCAATATCTTCTAATCTAGTAAAAATGTTATTTGTAAATTGTATATCTCCAATATTAGCAGCATCCCATTTACCTAAAACAATATAATTTTCAGGCAGTAAGTCATTTAAAAGATCTAATTCTTCAAGTGATAATGATTCTGAAATTATATTATTAGTCATTTTTCTAATTCCTTTATTTTCTTTTTTAGTGCTTCATACTCTACTAAATATTCTTTTGTCGCAAATTCTGATTTATGGTTAAACATATAACGATCACTTAAAGCACCTAATTGATTATGTAAATCATCTATCATTTTTTGCTTCTTTTCTTTAAATTCTTTTGTTAATTCATCTTCTTTTGGGTTCTTAGTCCAATCAGCAACTAAATTAAGTAACTCTTTTACCCTTTTAAATGCCTGTTCTACTCTTTCTGTTGTTTTCATTATCTGATAGCCCATGTAAAACCAGTATCTATTTTATTAGCAATGCCTTCTTCTCTTTCCTGTTGTTCTCTATCTTCTATAGCTCTTGCAATTTCTTTTTTATAACCTACTAATTCTTCACTATATTCCCACTTTTCTGGTTTGCGTTTTCGTACAGCCTTTACATTATCAATACTAAAAGTACTCATAATAATACTTTCTTGAAAATACTTTTCTAAAATCATTTTCTTCTCAGTAATTTGTGTTTCTAATTCTTTTTTTTGCAATTGTGCAACTCTAATCTGCCTTAATAACTGTTCTGGTTGTACATTCATAATTAATAAAATCTATATTCTGGATAAAGGTCAGGCTGGTAATCATCAGGTAAATTTACTAACCATTCTAAATACATTTTTGCAGCGTTCATAATTTGTATATCATCAAATTTACTTAACCATTCTTCCCTGTCAATTTGTTCTAGTTCTTCTTCAAATGACATAGCTAATAACAAATAAAGAACAATTACATATTTAGTATGGGGTATACCCTTACAATATGCAACCTCTACTAAAATGGTAACTGTTTACCAAAGTACAAACCTCTTGCTTCTTCATAATCGTACATACATTCCTGTGGGTTATAGTCTTGGGTTTTTATTCCATCAGGGGTAATATATATAACCCTGCATGACCATAATTCTATTTGTGGATAGTTTTGATATAGCAAAGAAACATAACCACCCATCTGCAACCTATGGTTTTTCTTTTTATAAACTTCTTGTGTTTTAAAATCTGCTAAACATAAAACACCAGTATCTTTATGCTGCAATATCACATCACAACTACCTGCAATATCTCTTTTTCTATCAATCATACGTAACTCATTAACAACACATTCCCAGGTATTCCACATTCTGTAATTAATTAAATGTTCTACCCATTTTGCATAATCTTTTGCATAAGCTAGTGCTAATGTCTTATCTTTTGTTTCACACCATATCTGTGCTGCTTCATGTATGGCTGTACCCCTTACAGCAGCCTTTTCCATTGCTTTACTAACATAGGTAGTTTCTTTTATTACTTCAGATATAGAACGTGCTACATATTTCTTACGTTTTAAATCGTAGTATTTATGTGGTTCAGGGTCAAAGCGTACAAAAGGGTCTCGTATAAGAATATCTTTAATTTTGCTTTTCATATTCCACAGGGTCAAAAGTTACTTTACCTGTAAGAGTATTAGTCCATTTTGGTATTTGTTCTAAACGTAGAGATGGTGTTGCACCACATTTTGTACGTAATAAACGTTTCCACTTTCCTGTTTTGTTTTCCCTGTCATAACCCATAGCAATAAACCAACCTTCTGAAGGTGTATCTAAATCTGATACCTTCATAAGACCTTTATTAACCATTTTCTGTAGTGTTCTTTTGGCACTACCATTAAATATTCTTTCCATTAGATTAAGTTCCCCATATCATCAAACTGTACAACCTTCTGGTTAGGGTGCATTGCACTTGTTTCTGGTTCTTTATTAAACCTGTTCATACGTTGCTGCTGTTCTTCATAATGACTAAGTTTCAAACCCTTCCATGTACCTGCCAAAATACCTGCTTCTAACTGGTCTTTTAATATCTGTTCAGAGTATTTATCTATAAACTTTCTATATTCTGTTATCTGTAATTTCCAAGCCTGTAACGATTTAGAACCCTTCTTAACTTTCCAGAAGTCATCTATAAGTGTTTGTAAGTGTTGTAAATCTTCTGGTATTATCTTTTCTTGTTTTTCTTTTTTATTAATTTTTTCTTTTTGTTCTTTTCCTTCTAAACCTTTCTTGTCTAATTCTTTATCTTTATATATATATTGTGCCATATATTGTAATTCTTTGCATCTTGATTTGTATGCATCTTCTAGCATTGAATTTAAAAATACTGTGGCTGTCATGTATTTAGGCTTTAACTCTAATATCTTTGCTATTAGGTCTTGATCAAGAACTGGTCTAAAAATGCTCATAAGTGTACATAAAATGGTAAATATTTGTACATTAATTGAACACATACAAATGAGTAATACAACAGCACACTAGATATATTGAATTAAAACTTTACAAACACTATATATAATGTTATGTTTAGCACATAAAGTCTACTTTGCTATGTCCTGTACATTAGCTGATAAGAATAGACGTACAAAAATGCTAAGAAGTGAGTTAGCAGGGATAAATGACCCCTTTGAATTACTGGCAGAAGCATTAGCTGATAATGAACGATTAAGACATATTATTAACACCCATGATTGCCATAAGGGTAAACCATAGTTATACTAAGAAAAATATATTTAGTTAATGATTAAACAAATAGAACCTGGTTTGTTTTGGGATACAGAAACAGGCAACATGAAATATAGTTCCGTAGTTGCTGCTTGTATAAATAGTGGTTTAAAAGAAAGCTACAAAACCTATTACACAACAACAGTAGGAGTATCAGGTATTCAATGGGGTGCTGACCTTGACTAAAGAAATAACAGCAGCCTTATGTAAGTTCATACAAGAAGTAGGCACAATAGAAGAAAAATCAAAGGCACAATATGATAATTTTGCTGATCTTTCAACAGTACTTTCTGTTGTAAATCCTGTATTAGCAAAGAATGGTTTAATAGTTACCAACACAACAAAAATTACAGAAGATAAAAATATCCTTTCTGTACAACTTCTGCATATATCTGGTGAATCATTACCACCTTCTGAAATACTATTACCTAAAGGTATTGCTAAGAATGAACTATATAGTACAGGTCAGGCACTTACATATTTTAAACGCTACTTATTACTAGGATTGTTAAACCTTACTGCAGGTATTCCAGACCATGACGGACAGGTATATAACCCTGATGAAGAACCAGATAAAGTAATACCAATAACAAAGAATAAAACTGTTGGTATGCCAACCATTCTTGATAAAGATACTAGAGATCATTACCTTAAAAAAGTTGGTGAACTTTATCTAAACAGTACTGATTTATATAAACAACTTACAGAAGCTATGTATGTAGAATATGGTTTTGATAAAACATCAGGTAAATTTAGCGATTACATACAAGAACCAAAGCACGTAACATACATACAGACTTGGTTAGATGCTTACACAAATGATTAATGAACCTAACAAACCTCTCGAAACAAGACCTATTGGCGTGGCAGTATCTAATTGGAAAAATAGACACCTGGTATCTGCAAAGTTATCTACAGAAAACCATAAGAAGTTTCTTAAATATTGCAAAGACAATAACCTTAACTACTCATCAGGTATTAACAACCTGATTTCCAATTACTTATAACAAAACAATGTTTAATGTTTCAGTTGCAGGGCGTTTAACCAAAGACGCTGAATATAAAAAAGCAGGTGTTTATGACATGGCAGTATTTACTATTGCTGTATCACATGGGCGTGATAAAACTTCTTTTATAGATTGTCAGGTATGGGGTAAAAAATTTGAATATATACTTAATGCCTATAAAAAAGGTTCCTTAGTTGCAGTATCAGGACAGGGTGAATATAGAAAGTTTGAAACAGAAAATGGTGAAGAAAAATACCAATTCAGATTAAATGTAGACCAGTTTGTATTTCCTGAGAAGCGTACAGAACAAACACAAGCAGCTACACTAGATACAGCTACCATTCCCTTCTAAATGGGTATCAGGTTAAGTATAAAGTCAGAACTACCACAGGCAGCTAAGTGGACTAACCAACATACAAAACAGTTGCCCTTCTCTATTGCACAGGCTATTAATGCTTCTGTGCAGGGGTCTAAGTTTATAGCAGGTAGTAAACAAAAGTCAGCACTTAACAGGCTGGCAGGGTCATCAAGGCGTTACCTAGATAGACCTAAGAAACAAACACAAAAAGGTTTTAGGGCAACAGTAGCTAGAAAGGCAACACTTACTTCTGTAATAAAGACTAAGGACAGACCCTATAACATGGGTAGATATATAGATCAAAATATATTTGGTGGTGACAGAAAACAAAAGTATGATGCCTTATTTGTTAAACATTCAACAGCTACAAACATACCAGGTAACAGCGTATTAGTACCAACACAGGCTGTTAAGCGTGATAAGTATGGCAACATTACTAAGTCCACAATAAATAAAATTATTACTGCAGTTGGAACTGGTAAGACCACAGGTAATAACATCTTTATTGGTAAACCTAAAGGTGGCAACAGACCTGCAGGTGTTTACAGAAGGGAGAGAAATTTTAAGCTACGTGCATTATTTATTGCTCAACCTAACGCAACCTACCCTGCAATATTCCCTGCTAAGAAAGAAGCAGAAGATGCTATACAAAAAACTTTTGGCATATACCTACGTAGACAATTACAGGTTAATGTTGCTAATAATCTGAAGCGTAAGGCGTAATGCCTTGCTACCACTAGGTTCTTTCTAGCTATATTTACGTGGGTCATCTGAAAGCACGATTATTATTTAGCGTGGAGTTCACAAGTACCTTTACACGCTTTACAATGAAAATATACAGCCTTTACAAATATTTATGAGTTTAATATCATTTGCAGATTTAGCAACACTAAAAAACGTGTCAAGGCAAGCGATTTACGACAGAAAGCGTAGAGGTTTTTTTAATAAAGCTATTGTAAAGCACAATGGAAAAGAGGTACTAAATTCTGAGATAGCTTTACAACTATGGGAAAAGAATGATGTAAATATTCCAAAACCAACAACAAAAAAGGAGTTAAGAGATAAGATAGATAGTTTGCCATCTGATTCCATACCAGATTTTGCAGAAAGTAAAGCTAAAAGAGAATTTTATTTAGCAGAATTAGCAAAGTTAGATGTATTAGAAAAGAAGAAAGAATTAGTTAGTGTAGAAGAGATAAAAAAAAGCAGTTTTGCAAAAGCTAGAGCTATAAGAGAGCAACTTATAAATTTAGCAGATAGGTTAAGTCATCAGTTGGCAGGGGAAGATGATGCAACTGTTATTTATAAAATTATCAATAGTGAACATAGAGAAGCACTAGAGAATTTATCACAATGAACGCATGGGAAGAGGGATTCTTAGCAGGGTTAAGACCAGAAAAAGCCTTAACTGTTTCTGAATGGGCTGATACTTATAGGATTCTGTCTAGTAAAGCAAGTAGTGAACCAGGTAAATGGAGAACAAGTAGAACACCATACTTAAAAGAGCCTATGAATTGTTTAGGTACACAAAGTCCTGTTCAACGTGTGGTGTTAATGTTTGCTGCACAAACTGGTAAAACGGAGGCTCAAAACTGTTGGTTGGGTTATGTAATAGACCATGCCCCTGCACCTATGTTGTTAGTGCAACCTACGTTAGAGATGGGTAAGAGATTAAGTAAGCAAAGATTAGAAAGTATGATTACTGATACCCCTTGTCTAAATGAAAAGATTGCACCATCTAGGAGTAGGGATAGTGGTAATACCTTAAGCAGTAAAGAGTTCCCTGGTGGAATGATGTTAATAACAGGTGCTAACTCAGCAACAGGACTAAGATCAACACCATGTAAGTATATAAGTTGTGATGAAGTAGATGCGTTTCCATCTGATGCGTCAGGTGAAGGTGACCCTGTAGCTCTTGCGGAAAAGAGGGCAACAACATTTAGTACACGTAAAAAAGTATTACTAACATCTACACCTACAATCAAAGATTTTTCAAGAATAGAAAGTGAATACCTAACAAGTGACCAGAGATTATATTTTGTACCTTGTCCGATTTGTGGAGAGTATCAGGATTTACGCTGGAAACAATTACAGAAAGAAGATGTAAATAATGTGCAATATAAATGTATACATTGTGAAGGTTTATTTGATGAGAGCCATAAAACAAAGATGTTAAGACAGGGTGAATGGAGGGCAATGAAAGAAGGTGATGGTATAACAGCAGGTTTTAGATTAAATGGTTTATATAGTCCACTAGGTTGGTTTAGTTGGAAAGAAGCGGTTATGGAATTTAATAAGGCAAAAGGAGATGCACCATTAATAAAAACTTTTGTAAATACCAGGCTTGCAGAGACATTCGAGACCGACTATGTAAGTGCCATGAGTGCAGAAGGGTTATTAAAAAGATGTGAAAGTTATGAACAGGCAACTTGTCCAGAAGGTGTTTTATTTCTTACACAGGGTGTTGATTGTCAGGTAGACAGATTAGAAGTTAGTACATGGGGTTGGGGTAAAGGAGAGGAATCATTTTTTATAGATCATATTGTGTTATATGGTGACCCACACCAGGCAGAAGTATGGAAGCAGCTAGAGATAGTAATAAATCAACAGTATGAACATGAGAATGGCAAAAGTTTAGTACCTGTTATTACGGCTGTTGACTCAGGTGGTTTACATACAAGCGAGGTATACCAATTTGCTAGAGAGAAAGTAGCACAGGGTGTTATTGCTATTAAAGGTCAATCACAGGCTAATAAACCTGCTATAGGTAGACCTACAAGAGTAGATATTAATTTTAGGAAAGCAAACAGGGCAATAAAAAAAGGAGGGCAGGTTTATCCATTAGGTGTAGATACTATAAAAAATACTTTGATGGGTAGATTAAAGAATAATAAAATTGGTAGTTATGGTTATGTACATTTTCATGCAAGTACTACAGAAGAATTTTTTAAACAGCTAACAGCAGAAAGACAGATATTAAAAACTAACAGGAGTGGTTTTCAGGTTCCACAATGGGTAAAAAAGGCAGGTGTTAGAAATGAATGTTTAGATACATGGGTATATAGTTATGCTGCAATGTCGTTATATATTAGTAAATTCAATAGAAACACAGTATGGGAACAGTTAGAAAATAAAATTAATGAAACAGATAATGTAGTTAAACAAAAAAAAGGTACAATAAAGAGAACACGTAAAACTGATTTTGTAACCAACTGGTAAAACTATGTTTAAATCTGATTTACCTAGTGAAATAACTGCTGGTACTACTATTGAATGGGTAGATGAAGCAACTACTGCTGGAATAAATGAAACTATTAGTAGTCCTGATTGGACATTAGAATATTACTTACGTACTAATACTTCTAGTGAAGGTCATACAGCAACAGGTACACAATATTCAAATAGTTCTGGTTGGCAGTTTTCTATAAGTGCTACTGCAAGTGCAGAATTTATTGCAGGTAATTGGTTTTGGTCAGTTAGAGCATTTAAGGGTGCAAAAGTATTTGAAATTGGTAGTGGTGAATTAACAGTAAAACAATCATTACAATATACTGGTACACCTGCTGCTATTGATAACAGAACACAAACAGAAAAAGATCTTGATAGTGTAGAAACAGCTATTAGGGATATGGTTGCAGATAAAGCACAGGAATACAGTATTGGTAATAGAACATTTAAAAGAATTGATTTAGATAAATTAAAAGAGTTAAGGGCTGAATTAAGAAGTAGAGTTGCAAGTGAAAAGAGGTATAGTTACATTAGTCAGGGTTTAGGAGACCCTAAAAACCTCTATGTTCGCTTTTAGGTTACTTAAATGGGTTTAATTAATGCTTGGAGGGGGTTAATTTCCTCTAATGATGATCTAAATAAGCGTAGAAACCGCTTAAAAAGAATGTATGCAGGTGCAAAATTTGACCGCACAAACTTGAGTTGGGTTACACCTTTATCTTCACCTGATCAAAGTTATAAAAATTCTATTAATACTCTTAGAAAACGTGTACATGACTTAGTACGTAATAATAATTATGCATCACAGGCCATAAGATATGCAACTAATCAAATTGTAGGTCAGGGTGTAACAATGCAAGCACAAATTAAAAGTCAGCGTGGAGGTACACCTAATACAAGAATAAATGAAAGTATAGAGAGTGAATGGAGTAGATGGGGTAGAAAAGATAGTTGTGATATACGTGGTGTTCTTTGTTTTTCTGAACTGGAAAGATTAGCTGTTAGATCAATGATAGAAAGTGGAGAATGTTTTATTGTTATTCATAGAAAAGCCTATGGTAGAAGTAAAATACCATTTTCATTAGAAATCTTAGAAGCAGAACAGTTAGATGAAGATTATAAAGGCACTACTAAAAGTAATAAGAATGTATGGCGTTTAGGAATAGAACTAAGTCCAGAAGGTAGGGCTGTTAGTTATGCATTTCTAAAAAAACACCCTGGAGATACTAATTTTGCAACAATTCCAGAAGAAAACAGGCATATTATTGTAGCTGCAAAAGATGTTGTACATTTATTTTTGCCATTAAGACCAGGGCAGCATAGGGGTGTACCATTTTTAGCTAGTGCAATAAACCATTTACATCAATTAGATGGCTATATCGAAGCAACAGTTGTAGGACAACGTGCAAGTAGTGCCTTAATGGGATTTATTACAAGTCCAGAAGGTGAACTTGATGTAGGTGGTGAGGTATTTGATTATGAACGTGTTAGTGGATTTGAACCAGGCACATTTAAATATTTAGCACCAGGAGAAAGTATATCTGTACCTGATTTAGATAAAGCTAATGGTGAATTTGAACCATTTGTTAGGGCTATGTTACGTAGTATGGCTAGTGGTCTAGGTTGCAGTTTTGAAGCTATAAGTTCTGACTATTCACAATCTAATTACAGCAGTAGCAGGTTGGCAATGTTACAGGATAGAGACCATTGGAGAACAATACAGAAAATGCTAAAAGAAAGTTTCTACCAACCTATATTTGAACAATGGTTAGAAATGGCAGTATTAAGTGGTACTTTATCTTTGCCTACATATTCAACAACACCCGAAGTTTATGAAAAAGTTAGATGGGTTTGTAGGGGTTATAGCTATGTAGACCCACAAAAAGAAATTGCTGCACAAAAAGAAGCAGTTAGATGTGGTTTTAAAACTTTAACTGATGTTGTATCAGAAAATGGTGGTGATATAGAAGAACTTTTAATAGCTAGACAAACAGAATTGGCAAAACTAGATGAAATGAATATTATTACCGATAGTGACCCAAGTGCAACCAACAAATCGGGTGGCTCTCAGTTTAAACCTATTAATACTGTTGACCCTTTTGGTAATACAGAAGCACCTACAGGTGAAGATGCAGAAAACGTAGCAGAGGGTTCTGATGGCAACTATTAATGGTACAGAAATAGACCTTATGCCTACAAAAGGTATGAGGGAAGAAGCACAAAGATATAGAGATTGGAAAGCAGAAGGAGAAGCTGGCGGTACAGAAGTTGCACGTAGAAGGGCAACACAAATACTAAGTGGTAATCAATTAAGTCCACAGGTTGTTATTGAAATGTCAGCATGGCACGCAAGACACGCTGTAGATCAGGAAGCAGAAGGATATAGACCAGGGGAAGAAGGCTATCCAAGTAAAGGTAGAGTTTCAGCCGCAGCATGGGGAGGGGCAGCAGGTAAAAGTTTTTCTGATGCAAAATCAGCTAGAATAAAAGAATTAAGAAATAATGACGCTATGCCAAAAACAAAACGTGCAAAAGCTAAACGTGCAGAACCAAATGAATTATCTGTAGGTGATTATGTCAGATGGAACGCAAGCGGTGGTATTGCAAGAGGGCAGATAGATAGTATTGAACGTGATGGAACTATAAATGTACCTGATAGCTCATTTGAAATTACTGGTACAGAAGATGACCCTGCTGCATTAATTAGTGTATTTAGAGAAGATGATGGAGAATATGAAAAGACAGATGTACAGGTTGGTCACAAGTTCAGCACACTAACTAAGATAGATTCGTTAAGAAGTATTACAACTGTTTTAAAAAGAAGTGGTGAAACATCTTTTTCTGCACAGGAAGATAACACCTATGAATTTAGCTTTAGTTCTGAATACCCTGTAGAACGTACATTTGGTACTGAAATACTAAGCCATGACGAGGGTTCTATAGATTTTGGCAGATTAAATGGAGGGGTTGCACCTGTATTATGGAATCACAATATGGATTCTGTTATAGGTATTGTTCGTAATGCATATTTGGATAAAGATAAGAAAAAGGGCAGGGCAGTTGTTGAATTAAGCAGAAATGCAAAGGCACAGGAAGTTAAAAGAGATATAGATGATGGCATTTTGTCAGCAATAAGCGTAGGTTATCGGATTTTAGAGATGGAAGAACGTGAAATAGATGGAACTAACGCATTTTTAGCTACAAGATGGGAACCTCATGAAGTTAGTGTTGTTGCAAGTCCAGCAGCACCAGATGTAGGTATATCTAGAGGGTTAATTGATGAAAACACCATGCCTAGTGCTAAAAAACAAGATATAGTAGAAGATAAGCGTGTAAACGCTGCATCACATGATGCACAACTGTCCATTTCTAAAAAAACAGAAACTATGTCCAAAGAACAACCAGATTTAGAGGTTGTGCGTAGTGAAGCTTCTAAAAAGGCTCAATCAGCAGAACGCACAAGAATTAAAGAAATTAACGCCATGTGTAATAAGCGTGGTTTTGATGATCTTGCAGATCAACTAATCAACAATGGCTCATCTGTAGATTCATGCAGGCAGGCAATCTTAGAAAGAATAGATGCAAAGCCTATTGAAACTGCAAAGCCTATTGAAGAACAGTTATCACCTAAAGAAAGACAGCAGTTTGCTAAAGATTACAAAATCACATCTGGTATCAGAGGTCTTTTAACTAATGATTGGTCAGATAAGGCATCTGGTTTTGCTAGAGAAATTTCACAACAGATTGCAAAAGATTCACAAAGATCTAACAGCAGTCAATCTTTGTTTATTCCTTATGGTGCATTAGCAAAAAGGGCAACATACGTAACCTCAAGTGCTACTACTGGTGGAAATATTGTTGCAACAGATTTACTTGCTGATGACTTTATTGAAGCACTAAGAAACAGCACAGTAATGGTTGGTTTAGGTGTACAAACATTATCAGGTTTAGTTGGTGATGTTGCGATACCTAGAAGATCAGGCGTTGCATCAACTGGCTATCTATCAAGTGAAACTGCTGCTCTCAGCCAAGCAGAAAGTACCTTTGATCAAATTTCAATGACACCTAAAACTTTAGGAACATTGTCAAAATTCTCTAGGAATATGCTTATTCAAGCAACACCTGGTATTGAAGATTTAGTTAGAACTGACATCTTAGATGGTATTAATGTTGGTCTTGATTTAGGTATCTTAAATGGTACTGGTTCATCAGGACAGCCTACAGGTATCATGCAAACTTCTGGTATTGGTTCTGTTGCTATGGGTACTAACGGTGGTGCTATTACAGTAGATGCTTTAGTAGACCTAGAAACAGCCATGATGGAAGATAATGCTGCTGTTAATGCTGACTCTATTTCTTATGTAACTAACGCTAAAGTATTAGGTGCTATTAAGAAACTAAAAACATCTGGTGGTGAGTACTTAGTAAATAACAACCTACAGGCAATAGGTAGAGGTGGTACACCATTAGTTGTTAATGGTTATCCTTTAGCTATGACAAACCAAGTACCTAGCAACCTTACAAAAGGTTCTACTTCTGGTTCTTGTTCTGCTGTTGTTATGGGTGACTTCTCACAGGCAATATTAGGATTATTTGGTTCTGGTATTGAAATTACTGCTGGTGAAGATTCAGATGACTTTGCTAAGAACTTAGTTTCTATAAAGGGTGTAGTTGCATTTGATGTTGCTGTTCGCCATGCACAATCATTTGCTGCAATCTTAGACGTAACCACATAATTGGTTTACTATTAGGGGTGTAAAAACCCCTTTTTTTTTTATGAAAATTAAATGTTTAAAAAATGTTTGTGCTAGTGGCATAAGCCTAGAAGCAGGGCAAACTTATGATGTATCAGAAACAGATGCAGAATTATTAATTTCTATGGGAAGAGTTGAAGTTTATACACCAAAACCAAAGGTAAAAAAAATAGTAAATAAAAATTAAATGGCATTTGTAGAGGACAGTACAACACAATCTGCATACCTTAATGATTATGGTGTTAGTTGTACATCAGGTGGTACTACAGCAAATGGAATATTAGAACAACCTGATTTAGTATTGGCAGGTAATCAAATTGTCAGTACAGATTATCAGTTAACAGCAAAAACAAGTGATTTTGGTAGTTTAATTGCTGGTGCATCAATAACAGTAGATAGTGTTGCTTATACAGTAAGAGAGGTTAGAAAATTAGATGATGGTACATTTTGTGAAATCAGTATACAGAAAACATGACAACTAAACGTGAGCAAATTATGGCAAGACTATTAACAGTTCTTGCAAATACTACAGGGGTTAGTACACGTATTTATAGAAGTAGAACAGTACCATTAACAAGGGGTGAATCACCTGCATTAATATTAGAACCTGTTAGTGATACTGTTGAACAAAACACATCATTACCTACTCTTGACCATTCTTTAACAGTAAGGGTAAGTGTAATAGTAAGGGGTGATATTCCTGACAATGTGGCAGATGCAACTGTAGAAAGTTTGCACAGTAAAATAATGGCAGATTTAACAGTAAATAATTTAGCAATAGATGTAGAACCATCTGATACATCATTTGAATTACTAGATGCAGACCAACCAGGTGGAGTAATCGGGGTAGAATATATAGTGCGATATAGAACAGAAGTTGCTGATTTAACGCAATAGATGGTGTTTATTACTAGAAAAGGTTTATTATATAGACATACTGACAAAAATTAACAATGCCTAAAAGACAAAAATTAAGGAGCTTGTTAGCTAAAGCTGAATCTAGTTATGGCACAAACCCTACACCAACTGGTTCAGCAAATTATATTCAAGTTACTGAATTAAATATAGAACCTATAGTTAGTGATGAAGTTAGTAGAGATTTAATAAGGCCATATATGGGTAATTATGAAGTTATCCCTGCTAATACAAGAGTTAATGTAACTTTTAGTGTAGAAATGTCTGGTAGTGGTTCTGCTGGTACAGCACCTAAGTATGGAGCAATATTAAAAGCGTGTGCATTATCAGAAACAGTTGTTAGTTCTACATCAGTAACTTATGCCCCAGTTACTACACCTTCTTCTAGTGTTACTTTGTTTGTTAACTATGATGGTGTTAGACATATGGTTACAGGTTGCAGGGGTACTTTTAGTATTAATTGTGAAGTAAACCAGATACCTACAATTTCATTTTCATTAACAGGTATATTTAACGCACCTACTGATTCTGCAGCACCTACACCAACTATCAGTAATCAGGCATCACCATTAATATTTAAAAATGGCAGTACATCTAACTTTGCTATTTTTGGTTATGCTGCAGCATTACAATCATGGTCATTAGATTTTAATAATGAAATTATCTATAGAGAATTAGTAGGTGGTACAAAAGAAGTTATAATTACAGACCGTAAACCTGCTGGTAATCTTGTAGTAGAAGCTGTAGCCTTATCAGCCCATAACTTCTTTACAGATTATACTGGCACATCAACAGGTACAAACACATGGCTACATGGAACTGTTGCAGGTAATAAAGTAACTGTATCTTGTCCACAAACAGATTTAGGACAGCCTACCTATGAAGATTCAGATGGTGTACAAATGTTAAGCCTTCCATACTACGCAACACCTACAGCATCAGCTAATAATGAATTTAGCCTTGTATTTACCTAAATTAGGGTATACCCTAGTAAATAGTTACTAGATTTTTATGCCTTTTGTTTTAGATCAGAAACCTTCTTATAAATGGAAAGTAGAAGTAAATGTTAATAAAGATGGAACTGTACATACAGAAGTATTTACTGCTTTATTTAAAAATATTACTCAGTCAAGATTTAAGGAAATGATAAAAATGGTAGAAGATAAACAGATAGATGATATTGATGTAACAAAAGAAATATTAGTAGGTTGGGAAGATATGGAAGCTGCTGATGGTACACAGGTAGAATTTAATAAATCTAACCTTAATAAGTTATGTGAGGTAAGAGGTTTTGCTACTGCTGTAGGTTTTGCATTTATGGAATCAAATCAACAGATTTTTGAAAAAAACTAATAGGGGCAGGTGAGTATTGGGCTGTTGGCTCTACTGTCATAGATAAAACAGCAGAAGATGATGCAGTATTAGGTATAAAAGTAGAAAAGAAGGAAATAGATAATAATTATTATGTATATTTACAAAATTGGGAAACTGTACAAATGTTTTTGCGGTGTCAGACACAATGGCGTGTAGGAATGAGTGGAATTATTGGATTAGACTATACATCTGTGATAGAAATGATTAAACTGTATTTAGTAGAAGATACTGTTGCTATGCTAGAAAACTTACAAGTTATGGAAGCTGCAGCATTACAGGCATTAAATAAAGATAAATAATATGGCAAAGTTTGATTTAGTAGTAGCAGCAAAAACTGTAGGGGCAGGTTCTATAAAACGTCTTGGTAACTCTATGCAGGGTGTATCAGGAAGGGTTAAAAATTTAAGGTTAGCAATGGGTGGTTTAAATAAAACCTTTGCTGCTTTTGGTTTATTAATATCTGGTGGTGCTTTTGTTGGTCTTGTAAAAGGTGCAATAGATAGTGCGGATAGTTTTGGCAAGATGGCAGATCAAACTGGTATTGCAGCTAATACATTACAGGCATATGTAAACGCTGGTAAATTAGCAGGTGTTAGTCAGGAAACTATAGATAAAGGATTAAAAAGATTAGCACAATCTATGAGGGAAGCAGACCAGGGTGTTGCTACTTATAAAGATAGTTTTGATTCATTAGGAATATCTGTAAGAGGTACAGATGGCACATTTAAAACAAGTGAACAGGTATTAGGAGAAGTTGCAGATAGGTTTGCAACTATGGAAAATGGTGCAACAAAAGCAGCTATATCTATGGAAATATTTGGTAGGTCAGGGGCTAATTTAATAAACCTACTTAATGGTGGTGCAGCATCATTAGAAGAATTTAATTATGCAGTATCAGATGAATTTGCACAAAACGCAGAGTTTTTTAATGATCAGATAGCAGTTTTAGCTATACAGTTTGATGGATTCAGAAAACAACTTACAGATGCATTACTACCATCATTAAATACTATTGTTGGTGTATTTACTGAATTGTTTAGTGCAGAAAATGATTTTAGTGGATTTTTTAAGGCTATTGAAATAGGTATTAGAGGTATATCTATTGGAATATTTGCAACTGTAAAATTAGTAGATGAAGTAATTAGAGTTTTAGGAACAGCAGCAAAACGTGTACAGGGCTTTTTTGACAGTATAAAAATACCACCGTTTGTACAGAAATTATTAGGTGGTGCTGGCAATATTGCAAAAGATTTAGGTAATAGATTTAAAACGCAGCAGAAAAGTAATTTAACTTCATTATTAGGAGAAGATTTTACAAAAGGTTTTTCTGATAGGTTTACTGAAAGTTTCAATAAAATACAAGAATTATTTAGTGGCAGTACAAACGCCCCTGCTAGTTATTTTCAAGATATAAAAGATAGTGCTGATGGTGCAGGTGATTCTATTGATAAATCATTTGGTCAGACAATGCGAGATAAATTAAAAACTTTTGGTGATGGTATTAAAGGTTTAAAGGAAAGCATGGCAGATGTAGTTATAAAAGGAATAAAAGGAATGGAAGATGCACTTGTTAATTTTGTTACTACAGGAAAGCTAAGTTTCAGAAATTTAGCAAATTCAATGATTGCAGATATGGCACGTATTGCAATACAACAGACAATAACAAAACCTTTTACCAACTTTTTAGATGGTTTATTTGGTAACGCAAATGGTAATGCATTTGTAGATGGAAAGGTAGAAAAATATGCTTATGGTGGTATCGTCAAAAAACCTACATTATTTCCTATGGCTAATGGCATGGGTCTTATGGGTGAAGCAGGTGCAGAAGCAATTTTACCTTTACGTAGGGGTAGTAATGGTAAGTTAGGGGTACAATCTACTGGCGGTGGTTTTGGTAATATTAATGTTAGTGTTGATGCATCTGGTAGTTCTGTAGAAGGAAGTGAACAGGGTGGTAGAGAACTAGGAAGGGTTATAGCAGTTGCTATACAATCAGAGTTAGTAAAACAAAAAAGACCAGGAGGGTTATTAGCATAATGGCAACTTTTCCTTCTATAGAAGCTAGTTATGGTTTACGTAAAAATTCTACACCAAAAACAAGAATTATAAAATTTGCAGATGGTTATGAACATAGAGTACAACTAGGACTAAGTGAACACCAAAACCCAAAAGAATATAATCTTGCATGGAATAATATTACAGAAACAGATAGCGATACCATAGAAACATTCTTAGATGATAGGGCAGATGACAGGGCTAGTTTTGATTACACACCACCTGGTGAAAGTGCATCATCTAAATTTGTATGTGATACTTGGCAGAAACAGATAAACGTACCTAACAGGGCTACAATTACAGCTACATTTAGGGAGGTGTTTGAACCATGAGTACAGCACCTATTATTACTGACCTACAAAGTATTAATCCATCTGCTGTAATTGAATTATTTGAACTGACAACTGACGCAACATTACATGGTTCTACACAAACTTATAGATTTCATGCAGGTAGTAATCTTAACCTTAATGGTCAGTTAGTATTTGGCGGTAATCAATATTTACGTTTTCCTGTAACTGCAGAAGGTTTTGCATATCAACGTGGTCAAATACCCAGACCTACATTATCTGTAAGTAATGCATTAGGTACAATCACAGCAATATTATTAAATGTAAATACAGTAACAACAGGTAATGATTTAACAGGTGCAACTGTAAAACGTATAAGAACGTCAGCTAGATATATTGACGCTGTAAATTTTCCAGTTACAACTACATCTTCTACATCAACTACAACCATAGCTGACCCTGCAGATGCAGAAAGTGTTACCTATACAGTTACAGTTGTTAATGTTGGTGGTAGTAATTATTTTGCAATAAATGGGAGTACTAATCCTGTAATTACTATGAAACGTGGTAGTACCTATATATTTAACCAGGCAGATGCAACAAATAATAATCACCCCTTGTTAATAAAATCAGATGCAGGTGGTAATGAAACTGTAGTTGTTAGTGGTACTGCAGGTAATGCAGGTGCAACTGTAACCTATCAACCTGTATATCCTTCTGCACCTAGTGACCTTAGATATTATTGTTCTGTTCATGGTAATGCTATGGGTAATACAATAACAATGAACAACCCTAATACAACAACGCAAACAACTACTACAACTTCTACTCAACAGGTAAACCCATTAGGTACACCTGACCCTACAGCAAAAGAAGAAATTACATATACTATTGCAAGAAAATCTACAGAAAATAGAGATATTGTATCTTTTGAATTAGCTGCACCTTTTGATTTGGCAGGTGTAAGGGTAGGTAGACAATGTACAAGAGATTTATTTCCTAGTATTGGTACATTTATTGCATGACCTGGAAAGACGCAGCACTAAAACACGCAAAAGAACAAGACCCTAAAGAATCAGTAGGGGTACTGATAGTAATAAAAGGAAAAGAACAATATTATCCATGTAATAACCTATCTACATATAGTCAACAATGTTTTATTTTAGACCCAGAAGATTATGTAAAAGCAGATGCATTAGGTGAAATAACAGCCATTGTTCATAGTCACCCTGTTACACCACCATCACCATCACAGGCAGATAAAGTATCTTGTGAGCAAAGTGGTTTAAAATGGCATATTGTCAATCCAAAAACAGAAACATGGGGTTATTGTGAACCAACAGGATATAAACCACCATTAATAGGTAGACAATGGGTATGGGGTGTTACAGATTGTTGGTCATTAGTTAGAGATTATTATAAAGAACAACATAATATACAACTGTTGGACTATCAAAGACCTATAACACCACAGGATTTTTTAGATAATCCATTATTTGAACAATATGCAGAAAGAACTGGTTTTAAAGAATTAAATAAAGATGAAAAACTACAGAAAGGTGATGTATTGTTAATGTCAATATTGCACCCTACCTTAAATCATGTGGCTATTTTTTTAGGTGATGAGATATTACATCATTTAGCAGATAGACTAAGTACAAGAGAACCTTATAATGAATGGTTGCTAAAATGCACAGGCAAGAGGTACAGGTATGCTATCTAAGGTAAAACTATATGGTGATCTTGCAGACTTTGTAGGTCATAAACAATTTGATGTAAAGGTAAATTCTGTTGCACAGGCTGTTAGTTTTTTAATTAATAACTTCCCAGAAACAGAAGGCTACATGGCAAAAAGATACTATAAAGTATTAATAAATAAATATGAGATTGATGAGACACAGATACATGAACCTACTGGTAGACAAGAAATATCATTTGTACCTGTAATATCTGGTGCAGGTGGTAATACAGGCAAAATATTATTAGGTGCAGCATTAATAGGTTTAGCTATTGTTAACCCTTTTGGTACAGCAGCTATTGGTACTTTTGGAGGTACACCAATACTTGTATCTAAGGCTGTTGGTTTTTTAGGTGTTGGTTTGGCTTTATCTGGTGTTAGTGGTTTATTATTTCCTGTACCAAAACCAAAAGAATTTAGTAATGAACAAGACCCTAGAATATCATTCGGTTTTAGTGGTATACAACAAAGTTCAAGGGCAGGTAGTAGCCACCCTATATGTTATGGAGAAGTGTTTACAGGTAGTGTTGTTATAAGTGCAGGTATTGATACTGAACAGGTAAGGGCATGACAAAAAAATATATACAGGGTGCAGGCGGTAATCCATCGCCACCACAGCCACCACAACCTACAAGAACACCTGATACTTTACATAGTAGGCAGTTTGCTACATTTTTAGATTTAGTATCAGAAGGTGAGATAGAAGGTTTTGCAACTGCATCAAAAGAAGGACTAACAAAAGGTACAACTGCATATAATAATGCTGCACTAAAAGATGTTTTTCTTAATAATACTGCTGTATTAAAATCTACTGCATCTTCATCTAGCCCTAATACAACTGATTTCAATTTTCAGAATGTTGGCTTTACACCTAGATTTGGTACTGCTAATCAAACACATATACCTGGTATTGAAAGTTCTGAATCTACAACAGCAGTAGGTGTAGTGGTAACAAAAGCATCACCAGTTACAAGAACTATTACTAATACATCAGTAGATGCTATTAAGGTATCAATAACATTACCACAACTACAAAGAGCTACAGATGCAGGTGATTTGTTAGGTTCTACTGTTCAATTTAAAATATCTGTACAATATAATTCTGGTGGCTTTACTGACGTTATTACAGATACTATTACAGGTAGAACTGCTGATGCATATCAGAAAGATTACAGGGTAGATATTACAGGTGCTTTTCCTATTGATATTAGAATTACAAGAATAACTGCTGACAGTACATCATCATCATTAGTAGATGCATTTCAATGGTCAAGTTTTTCAGAAATAATAGACGATAAACAAACTTACGCTAATAGTGCATATCTATCTTTACGTATTGATTCACAACAATTTAGTTCAATACCTAGTAGAAAATACAGGTTAAGAGGTGTAAAGGTAAGAATACCAGGTGCAGGTGCTAATAGCTCAGGTACACCTACTGTGGATAACGCTACTGGTCGCATAGTGTACCCTGATGGTTATATTTTTAATGGTGTTATGGGTGCAGCTACATATTGTAATTGCCCTAGTATGGTGTTACTCGATTTGCTCACGAATACACGTTTTGGTTTAGGTTCTCATATAACAGATGCATCATTAGATTTATTTTCTTTTGTTACTGCATCTAAATATGCAAATACTCTTGTTGATGATGGTTTAGGTGGTCAGGAAGCAAGAATGAGTGCAAATGTGCTTTTACAATCTGCAGATGAAGCATTTGATTTAATTAATGACTTATCAGGTGTAATGCGTTGTATGCCTATCTGGTCAGCAGGTTCTATGACCATAACGCAAGATAAACCAACAGATGCAAGTTATTTATTTAACCTATCTAATGTATTGGAAGATGGTTTTTCTTATTCTGGTAGTGATTTAAAACAAAGACATAGTGTAGTAAGTGTTTCCTACTTTAATATGGACACACAGGAAATAGATTTTGAAGTTGTAGAAGATAGTACTGCTGTAAGTAAGATAGGTGTTAATTTAAAACAGGTAAAAGCATTTGCGTGTACATCAAGGGGTCAGGCTGCAAGATTAGGTAGGGCAATATTATTTGCAGAACAGAATGAAAGTGAAATAATATCTTTTTCAACATCTATAGATAGCGGTATTATTGTAAGACCTGGTGCTGTCATAGAAATAAATGACCCTGTAAGGGCAGGTGTACGTAGAGGTGGAAGGGTAAATGCAGCTACAACAACAACAATTACTGTTGATGATACTGCTAATACTGACCTACCAACTACAAACAGCCCTACAATAAGCGTTATTATGCCTGATGGCACAGTAGAGACTAAAAATATAACAGGAATATCTGGTGCTGTTGTTACTGTAGATAGTGCATTTAGTACAACACCTAATGTTAATACAATCTGGTTAATACAAGATACAACAGTTGTTGCACAAAAATTTAGGGTAATAGCTATAGAAGAACAAGACGAGGTAAATTATACAATTAGTGCTTTATCTTATGTACCAGAAAAATATGCATTTATAGAAAATGGTACTGCATTACCCACAAGAACAGTATCAATACTTAACCAACCTGTAGACCCACCTAATAATGTTATTGCTAATGAAAAGATTGTAGTAATCAACAATCAGGCGGTAGCAAAATTAATAATAAGTTGGCAACCAATCACAGGAGTAACACAATATCAGGTTAACTATAGGTTTAATAATGGTAACTACACTTCACAGACAGTAAGTAGACCTGATTACGAGATATTCAATACAGAAAAAGGTGTTTATGAGATACAGGTATTTGCATATAATGCAGCGTTAGAAATTAGTGCAACATCATCTGATTTAACTTTTAATGCTGTTGGTAAAACTGCTGTACCTGCAAATGTAAGTAACCTTACAGCAGAACCAATATCTGAAAAACTTATAAGACTAAGGTGGGATTTATCTACAGATGTAGACGTAACACATGGTGGTAGGGTTTATGTACGTCATTCTACAAAAACAGATGGTAGTGGTACATTTTCTAATGCAGTAGACCTTATAGAAGCATTAGCAGGTAATACAACAGAAGCTACTGTACCTAGATTAGAAGGTGAATATTTACTAAGGTTTGCTGATGACTCAGGAATATTAAGTGCTAGTTCTACTTCTATAATTTTAGATTTACCTGATACACAAGGGTCTTTATTAGCACAGACCAGGAGAGAAGATACAGACAGCCCACAGTTTCAAGGTACAAAAACTAATGTTGCCTATGATGCAACAACAACTTCTTTAAATTTAGTAGGTGGTGGTAATTTTGATGATATTACAGACTTTGATCTAGTATCTTCATTAGATGATTTTGGTGGCATTGTACCTTTAGGTACTTATGATTTTGCTACAACATTAGATTTAGGCGGTGTATTTTCTGTTGACCTGCAAAGACATTTTTTAACAGAAGGTTTTTTACCTAGTAATTTACTAGATGCAAGAGGTTTAATAGATGACTATACAGATTTTGATGGTACAGAAGCTACTGCAGTAAATGCTGAACTACTTGTAAGAACAACACAAACAGACCCATCTGGCTCACCTACCTATACTGCATTTCAAACTTTTGCTAATGGTACATATAAGGCAAGAGGTTTACAATTTAGAGCAAAGTTAACAAGTAGTGACCCTGCACAGGATATAAAAGTTACTCAGTTAGGTTATACAGCAACATTTCAAAGAAGAACAGAACAAAGTGCTACAGCTATAAGTAGTGGTGCAGGTGCAAAAGCTATTACATTTGATAAAGCATTTTTTACTGGTACTGCATCTTTAAATGGTGCAAACACTAGTTTAC
>Ga0209503_10000444_pt1 | contig 26316 bp, 23 predicted proteins | sample SouAtlMetagenome_2_FD_187448 | JGI IMG/M metagenome (GOLD analysis project Ga0209503, IMG submission 187448) | Marine eukaryotic phytoplankton communities from Atlantic Ocean - South Atlantic ANT15 Metagenome (SPAdes) (version 2) | ecosystem: Environmental > Aquatic > Marine > Oceanic | place... | reverse complement strand
TGATGACTCACCAGTAAATCCATACTTAGGAAGATAGTCATCATTAAACCAAGCATTACCGTCAGTGGAGCAACGGATACTGTAAACAGTACCAATCTCTTGAGCCACATCACCCTCTTGGAAATACTTGAGGTCTGTGTCGTCGGTGAACTCAAGTTCTGTAGACTTAGCAGCATCATAAATAACTGCTTCATTACTTGCATCATAGAAACCGATAGCACTTACACCGTCAGCGTCCAAAGAAACAAAAGTCATCTGGCTAACCTTTTTGCCAGGTAAGGTTACAAATGGAGACGGTGGACTGTAACCTCCGCTTGTAGTTATGGTAATACTCTGCGTAGCACCATCAGAGAAAACAATATCAACCCGACCATTATTTGAACCTATACTGGCTGAACCGCCACGGAACTGTGTAACTGCTGACATATCCCAAGGTGGGTTATAAGTAGTTACAAAGGGTGAATCAACATTGAAAACACCACTAGCGCTATCATAAATATCAGAATAACCTGGGGGGTTGTCAGCAAAACTTCCGTCGTAATTAAGTCCTGCAAAATTAGTGAAATATGGTTGCAGCCCAGCTGGTGTTACAGCAACAATCTCACTCGACTGAGGCGCATAAGTCGTATTAGCTTGAACTACATCACCTTTACTAAAGTCCGCACTGGAATCACCACTCAGTGTCAATGGAATACCACCGCTGCCGTTATAGGCATTAGTAACGATTGGGTGTGACCCAGCTTGAATGGCTAGGGCACCAACCACCTCTGCTTTCATCTGCAGCTTTGTTGGTGATTCAGTTGCCACCACCGCTGTGGTGAAACTGTTGCTGGTAAATCGATTGGCGTTCGTAGCGTTCTGACTCAGTACAGCAGCCTCCACTGTTGGCTTAGCTGTGACGTTGCTACCTATCTCAGACTCAAGATCAGCCTTTGAGATCTTGTAGCTGTTGGCTCCTCTATTGACCAGGAACTGATCATCGTCCTTCAGCTTGTTGCCGCTCTTTACGTCAGCAACTGAAGCCTGATAACTCTTGTCGCCACGAGCCACAAGCATTTTATCTGTGGACTTGAGCTTGTCGTAAGTCATGGTGAGGTAGAAGTGATTGCGGTGAGTTGATCAATACGAAAAGCAGTGGCCGTTATATCTGCAACAGTTATATCCCTATCTGTTGTATTGCCTTGTTCCGTAACCTCTTGCAGCGTGGGCGTACTGGGAATAGAAGGTTTGTGTTTTATGTAAGCAACGCTTGATGTATCAGTGACACTCCAATCAGATTGAACTTGAGCCGGTGGAATGGCTAACTCTGTCCAACCAGCGCTCTGCCTTCCGTAAGGGCCACCTGAAAGCGGGGCCTCTGGGATGCCACCACCACCGCCGCCTGCAGCAGTAATAGTGACTTCACCAACACCAGAGGTTGGGCTGATCGAAACGTTATTCCCAGCCTTGATCTTGGTTACGCCAACATCGACAACCGGCTGCGCGTCAATGACCGTCTGGACCCGCGCATCGGTGTAATAGAGGTTTGTGCTCCCTTCTGGCAGGTCATCTGTGTTGGCCAGATTGATGTCAGGAGCCGTGAGGTTCTCAACCCGATCAAGGATCTCTTGGTCGATGTATAGCTGCCAAGTATCAAACTCGTTTAACTGTGCTGCAGTTAATAAGCTGCCTTCATTGAACTTGATATAGTCTTCAGTCGCTGGTGTCTCCCTGTGAATATCTAGCCATGCACCAGTGGTCAGTGCAGAAGTAAGCGTTATAGAAGTGGCTGGATTAGTAAATACGAAACCAGTGTTAAGAGCAAGGCTATTCCAAGTGTTACCAGCGTCATCACTCCAACGTACCTTTATATGCTTGCTTTCCAGATACCCTATCGCGTTCCCGCCAGTCGTTGTCAACGCGAACGTGGTCTGCCCAGCTGTTGTTATGTAGCAGACGCCCGAATATTCGTATGACGGGATTGCCATAGGAGATGACAGTTAATAAGCCGAGTCTATCCTCAATAGCCTCTCAGGGCTCGCTGCCTCAATTCATCAATACGGTCAACATATCCGTCAATAGCGTCAAGATCATTTCTGCCCTGTGCTTCAGTGATCTGCTCAGAATATCTAAACCGCTCAAGTAAGTTTGGATTTTCTTGGAGCAAACTGTTCTTTGCCGCTTGTGAATACTTGCCCTTCATCCTGATGAATTCTCTCTGGATTGCAGTGCCTCTTGCCGTAACTCCTCCTTTCCTTACGAACTCATCAACATCAGGCCTCACCCGGAATCTAAGAATCCACTCCCTAAACAGCAGGCCGTCAATTCTTTCCTCGCTCATCAGCTCATTGAATCTTTGCTTCTCTGTCCCTAATGGCTTCAAAGCATTTAACGGGTTAGCGTCTGAGTAGCTTCCCATGATCTCCATCACTGCTTCCCAAACTTTGTCCGACGGGTCATTGCGCGGGAAGAATGGGATCGCCTGCTGCAGTGGGTTCGGGCCATACGGGCCAGTACCAGGGCGAATTGGGATATGCCCACCAGTGATCTGATCAGTAATTAACGGGTTCTCCTGTACGCCAGGGATCTTTGCCAGGAACTTACCGAACAGTCCTCTGCCTAATTCAATCTCATATATTTTCATCATCTCTCCAATTTCTGCTCCCTCATACGCTGAGCGGTATGGGTTCTGGGCTCTATCGACGAATCCCAGCAAACTGCCAAAAGGCATCTGAGTGGCAATCCAGTTCTGCGCACCCTTGCCAGCTTCGTATTGCCAGTTCTCTGTTCCTCCCTTGAGCAGCTTCATAAAGTTATCAAAGCCCCTGAGGAATGAAGCGTCATACAGCCCACCGACAGCCATGCCAGCCCATCCACCAAAGACGGAATCCTGTTCCTCTCTTGTCATATAACCGGAGTACATCCCAGCATTAGCAATTGATCTGAGCATCGTTGCAAATGGCTCACCTAGCCTGTCAATTGCAATCCTGTTGTCCCCAATCTTGATCGAATAAGGCACATTATATTTTTCCCATATTCGCTGAGCTTTATACGCTTGATAGCCAGATTCAAATGCAGCAGGGCCACCACCTGTCATCGTGCCGTCTTGCGTCATCCCCCATACAACGCCACCTAGCACTGTCATTAGTGAGATCTGTCCACCAATTCGTGCCGATGTACCGGGATCTTCTAACAGCTTTTGTTGCAAGGCATAGTACGTTTTTAATGGCGAAATAACGCCTTCCTGTTTCGTTACCTTATCCGCAACCATTAACGCCTCGCCAATTGGCTTAAATGGCGTTGACTCATATACACCTTGCTTGATAATATTCAGCGGCGTAGTAACAAACGGGACATATGGCTTCAGGACAAACTTTAAAGCGCCATCAATAAAATTAGGCTCGCCACCACTGAAGCTGCTTACGGGAGACTCAACAAATGAATTAATGCTTTTTGCTACTCTGTTTGGCTCCTGAAATGTATATTCCCTCGCCCTAGTCATAACATCACGACCAGTTGATGCCTGATTCATCAGGTTGTATGACTTAGCCCTTTCCCCTGCTAGATCTGGTGTTTCAGGGTTAAACCTATATCTGGCTTCCATATTGCCTGCATTAATATCAAACGCATACTTCATCTCTTGAGCTACATAAGCATTCAGACGTTTCTGATCACTAGGCTTCACCCCATCATTAATTGCTCGCAAAATCCCATTGGCTGCAACCTCTGACCGCAATCCAAGAATCTTGCCCATTTCGTCCACTCCCAGCATGAAGCGGGAAGGCATACGAACCAGGCCACCAATCAAGTCAATGGCCTGATCAATCTCAGCACTAGCTGGAACACGACTGAAATACTTGTTATTTGCTCTCAGGTTCTTTGCTGTGATTCGCTGAGTCGTCTCTTGTAGCAGCGACTTCTCAGACTTAGCTGCCCTCCACCCCAGCACCAGGGCGTCCATGAAACTCTGCTGCTGTGCCGCGAGCATTGCACCTGCCTCAGCGGCCGCTTGCTCCATCGGGCCTTTGAACTTCCCTGACGCAATCCCACTCTCTGTCATGGCTTTGGCAAAGCCGAGCTGCATCATTGGCCGCATTGCTACCCATGCCAGACCAGTGACGTTGACAACTGCTGTCTCTGGAGAACTGAGCAATCCATTCATCCACACCTCATCCCAGCTATTCCATGTGCTCTTCCAGCGACTAGAAATTGCTGCAATGTCCCTTGGATCATCAATCTCCCCGATCTGTTTCGCTACTTTCTCCGCAAGCTGCAAAGCTTCATCTACTTCACCACGATTAATCATCTCCTTTATCTGCTGAAACGCATCCATCTCTTTTCCTATATTGTCAATCAATCCCTGAGCCATTCCCTGATCAGGGACACTTGTGCGGCCCATGGTATTCATCCCCTCCGCAAAGCCCATCGTGCTCAGCTCTTGCTCAGGCAATCCCTTGGCAACACGGAACTGACGCAGCTGTGAACCAGCTTCTAACTTCCCCTTTGCAATAAATTGGGCCAGCCGATTAAAGGCCAATAACTGATCAAGGAAAGCCTTGGCCTGAACGATGGCCTCTCCCTCATTACGCTTGACCACATAGTTCTGGGCCATCTGTTTGATGCCCTGTGAACGCTTCTCAAAGTAGATCTCTGTTGCTGCAACAATTCGCGTGAGTGCAGACTGAGCTAAAGGTTTATCACCTTTTAAGTTGCTTCGCCTATACCCTTCTGCAGTGGCTTGCGCATACTCCAATACAGCAGGCATCTCCATGCCAGTCATGTATTTAAACTGCTGAAAGACTCGTTTGGCATTTGTTGCATCAGTATTATCTAATCCTTCTCTTACCTCGTTATAAGCACGTTCCTGAACTGCTTTCAGAAAGTCCTCGTCAGTCTCACCGGCCTGACGGTTGATTGTGATTGGCTCGACTGCAAATGGAGCGCAAAGAGGTTGTTTAGCCATTAGTAGCAGATTTCTCCATCAGTGAGGAACTTTTGAGCATCCGCAATAGTGTCGGACGCCATTTGATCCCTGCGAGCAGCAGGGCCAAGATCGACAATAGCTTCATCAACCTTCCTGATTATATTGTTTAACTGTGCTTTTTCACTGCCAGTTGCCTGTTCCTGTAGCTGCCGGATCGATCCAGACATACCAGACAAATCAGCCTGAGACAGGTCTAAGTTCCGATCACCGATAGGAATACCTAGCTTATTCAATAAATCAACGTTCTTCTGCGTCAATGAAACTTGTGCCCTGACAGCAGCAGAATCAATAGGATTCTCACCAAACGCCATCTCCATGACCTGATCTTGGCCACGCTCAGCAGCGGCTCTGGCTCTTTTTACAATGTCATTGACCTGTGCTTTTTGAGCGATCTCCAGTCCTTTGTCAGCTAACTTCTTTGTTCCAAACGTCTTGCCGTCAATAGCTTCGCCAAACTCATCAACGATCTGATACCGACGATTGCCGATCTTTGCAATGTTTAGTGGCGGCAGGTTGTCAAGATCTACATTCAACATCTCCGCTGCAAGCTGGTTCGGGCTGCCCTTCTCCCCGTACTTGGCCGCTGCATCGACCAGCTCTTGCTTTGCTGATGCTGCAGCTCCGGCCTCTTGCGTTGCTGCTAACGCTTCCTTTCGGGCTGCATCAACTAAACCTGGATCAAGATCCATATTGTTTAGCTGCTGTTTTGGTCTTCCTGGCTCCGCCTGTCCACTATCGAATTTTGCTTCCTGTGGTAGCTCCGGTGCATCAGCAAGTGCTTTCTCTGTCCCTTCTTTCCGCATACGTTCTGATCCGTATGCTGATGGCCCTTCACCATCTGCTCTACTTGTTTGCAAACGGTTGTTATATGCTTCCAACTCCGCAGCATCATCTATGGCCTGAGCTTTTTTAAGAACGTACTGGCCTCGGTCAAAGTCATATGCAACCTTCCTGTTGAACATCAACATGAAGTCATCATTCAACGTGATATAACCCCTTTGCAGACCACGCTTAACAATGAAGTCACTGATGGCTGCATCAGCAGTGGACTGCATGCCCAACGCATTAAATTGCAGCTTTGACGTTTTTATGTAGTCAATCAGATCAACTTCATTCCTAGGCAGCAGAGCAAATGCCTTACCTTTCAACTCATCCATAAATTCTTGGCCCTGACCTGAAGCTGTAAACCGCTTCTCTATAAAGTCATCAAAAGCCGCCCTCATCGTCTGTGGAGAGATCGTCGGCTCCGGTGGACGCATCACCTGAATGTCAGGCCGGAAGATTGTCTGATCTGGAACAGTTAGAGCACTTGACGGACGAGCGGCAAGATCACCACCTCTTTCAGGGTTGCGAGGAGGAACAGGGTTTTGTATTTGGTCCATCCCCTGGGCGAGCCTTCCCTTGGCTGCATCGTCAGCTACTAGACCAGCCCTTGCTGCAGCGGCTTGCTCCCTTTCTCTCAACAGGTTGTTAGTTCTTACACCCTCAACATCATTCAGATATTTATCAAACATCGTCAATACTTCTGCATCTTCCTTCCCATACATTCCGCTGACAGCATTTGCCCCACCTGATGGTGGAGTCATGGTCGAGCTTGTGAATGGAGTGTCTTTCGCAACCTTCTCAGCCTGATCTGCCAGCTTGGCCATACCAGCGCCTAACGTCTCAGACTCGGTATTAAATGCACGAACGATTGCAGACTTCTCAGCTCGTGTTGCCTTTTGGTAAGCTCGGCTAAATCTATAAATCCTATGTATATCAAGCAGTGGACTGATAACTGCGTCAAGGATTCCTCCCTCCACCATCATGCGGAGTTTGGTTTCCAGAGGTGACTCTTCTGGCCTTGTTAAAAGCTGTGGGAAATAAAACAGACCCATCTGTTTAAGCAGGTCAGTAACTCCAGTGTCTTCCAGCGGATCACGTTCACCGGACTCGTTGAATGCAACAAAAGCGCCCCAGCCAAGAGCCTCACCAACTGTCCTCACACTTGACTTGCCCTTAGTAAGACCAGACGCTGCACGACCAGTTGAACGCATCCACGTTGCAACTCGTCCGCCATCAACCATCTGGTTGGCATTGACCATATCTTTGTATGTCAGCTTCAACCAGTCATCAGCTTGACCTAATTTCTGTACTTGCTTGCCAGTCTTAGTTGATAGACCAGTACCCTGACCCAACTTATTCAGTCGGTCAAATCCTTTGCTAATCCCTACTGTTCCGGTCCTTACATCCTTAGCCTTGTCTAACGCACCTAATCCTTTTGCGATCTTAGTGACACCTGGCACTTTCCCGCCTAGTGATGCTGCCTTGGCTAGTTTTGCAACTCCCATAACTGCAAATTTAGGCAGCGTAAATAACGCAACGCCAACCCTGACAATGCGGTTCATTACCTCACCGGCTTCACTTGTAGCCCTTAGATGATCTAATCGCGCTTTAGTCAGAGGATTATCAGCATCGTTAAATGTTTCGTCCCAATCAAATTTCCCCCCTTGCAGTGCCTTGCCAGACTGGTCAGCAATATCTACAAGACCATGCCCAAGATCCACATAGTCAGTTACTAATGAGGAAGCAGCGTTAGCTGTAATTAATCCAACGTCTACTAAAGCACCGCCAAGGCCATCAGCAAGCATTGGCTTATTCTGCTTTGCTGCTAAATCCGCACCTCTTTCATTTGCTTGTGCTTGCCTGAGCTGAGTTGCCCCAGCATCTGGAGCAGACCCTGGAATCGTATTTAAGATCTCTTCCCTGGATTGCAGTTCTGGCAGCCGAAGATCTTCCTCTTCTTCTTCTTCTGGTCCGAACAGACCAGGGGTGGGAACGTAGCCTGTTGGTGCTTGAGTCATAGTCGTTTTTTGAAGTCGTAAGCTCCAGCTCTGGAACGTTGGTCTTTCAACAACACTGAATAGTTATTGTTGAATCCCGGTGCATCTAGGTTTCCTTCTGGAGTAAAGAACGAATCAGCACGGGCTTTAGCAATTGCATCAATACTAAATCCTTGTCCTTTTACGTCACCTAACTTTCTAATGAAGTCAGGTACTGCAGCTGGTGCCTGAACCTCTAGGTCCAGAATGTTGAACATCACTCTGTTGTATCCAACAGTGCCAGGCTGCAATCCAAGGCTTTTTAGTATTGGGGCGGCTCGATACTGCTTTTCAGTAAGGATACGCATGTATTCACGGTCTACACCGTCTGGCGTCTTTGCTCTGCCCCTGCCACCAGAGACAGTGCCAACATTTAGATTCCCATCGCCAGGGTCTCTGTGGCCGTAGTAAGCATCAGTGAATTCTCCACTTGGCGATCTAGTCCCTTCATTAATACCTATCGCTATAAATAGCTCATGATTAACTGAAGTAATCGCATTTTTGACCATTCTTACTGGTGTCGTTGACGCCAACTGCGGGAGCTGTGGAGATGACACTTGTCTCTCTGCTCCTCCAAAAGCGTCTTGCAATGCCTTGATATTCTCTGCTTCTGAAAACAACGGTGAAGCATTAGCTGGCGCTCCGCCTAAGGCCATGCTCAAAAGGCTACCCGTCATATCTGTGACAAGAGCTATTGGCCCTTGTCCATTGTTATTGAACCATTTCCGTCCTGCCTCTTCTGCACCAAATCCACTATCCCCTTTTCCAGTCAATAAGCCAGAACTGGCGTTATCCAGTAACGCAATGGTTCTTTCCACAAAAGGATCAGAGCCTGATTCTTGTCGCTCTTGCTCAGTGATAGGCACTGTTCGCGGCAAAGCTGACTGGTAATTTGATGACCTTGGATTTGTTGGAGTTGGTCTTGGCGGTCGCGGAGTTGTCGGCTGAGACGATCCTGAGCCTCTAGCATTTTTGAGTATCTTTTTATATTCAGCGTCTATTTGCTTTCTAAATTCATCCTCTTTGCCTGGCTCAGGCCTAGCCGCATTCATTCTCAAAGACTCTTTATACCATTGGCCTTTCTTCTGAAGGGATTGATTGCCAAACCATTGCTTGGCTTCATTTAAACTACTCAATTGGTTATTGGTTCTTATCGACTCTTGAGTTAAAGGATCCAAGGCTTCCCATGGGATCGTAATTGTCCCATTGTTTCTAGCTGTTGCTGCTTTAATTGCTGCTGCAGAATTAACTACATATTGCTTGCTTTTTTTCGCTGCACTTACCGGTGGCTGTAGTTTATTAGTCTCGTCCTTACGCCTTGAAACAACATTATTAGCAGCTTCTTGCAGTATCACCATTCCCTCCTTATCAGGCTCCTCTTCAATAATCCTTTTGACTTCAGCTGCTAATTCAAGATTGAATTGGTTATCAGCCTTTACCCTAAATGGATCTAGACTGTTTGTTGTTCGATCTATCTTTGTGAGTCTTGGATCAATCTGACCTGTGTTGGGGTCTCTAGGATAGTTTTCAATATAGTCACTATTGGCCTCCTTTATAATGCCTTTCCCTTGCTCATTTCTTCGCATTTTGTCTAAAAAGTTATCAACTTGCGTGTACTTGCTCATCCCTGAGTCTTCATCCTTCCGGCCCTTCCAGGCTGCATTTTCAGCAGTCCTCATGGCGTCTTTTGTATATGTTTTCCCATCAGTGGCTATTTGCGCTTGTGCCATATCGGAAAACACTTGAATTGGATCTTCACCACTAAATATACGCTGCATCGCTTCGTATGAATTCTTTTGCATCTCAGGAGTTTCTCTTACTTCAAAGCTTTCAATTTGAGTCATGATGCTGTAAACAGCGCCAGGCTGCTTAAAGGCACCCGGATTTTGCTGCAAAATGTTTTTAATTTCTCCAGCCTTGTCCTCAACTGTGTCATCTAAATAAATTTGATTTATTTGAGCAACTACATCTTCCTGCAGTTCCTGATCCGCTCTTGGCTGTGCTCTATCGCGAATACCCTGTAGAGCACTTCTAATAGTTCCAGTCCCACCGCCGTCAACCTTAAAAGGTATTGTCCATATGTTTCTTCCCGACGCTGACAGTAACTCACTATCACTTGCTTCTAGTACCATCTCAAGAAATTGCACCCTCTCTTGATCAGTTGAGAAGCTAAAGCTTGCGCTTACAATCACTTGCATCCACGCCTTTGTTGCGTCTTGGGTGCCAAGCCGAGCTTTTATTTTCTCATTTTCAGAAACAATCCATTCTGTTAGAGCCTGTTGTCTTGTCGCTGAATCTGGCGAGCCTTCACCAGCCGGTCTCATTATCTCTTTTGAAACCCTTGACATATCAGCAGCCGCACCTTGAACCAGAGCTCCTGTCACCTCATTTGCAATGTTCTCCCCTCTTTGCGTGTAGGCAGCAGTTCCAACTGCTTTTTCAGCTGCAGTGATCTCAGCAGCGTTTATAGCAATTTGATATGGCGGCATCCCTGCAAATGCCTGCTCCCTGGCCTCACTAGAAATTCTTGACCTAAGCAGCGCCCGCTCTCGCTGGGCTTCCTCTGAGTCATTGGGGTCAGTGAGAGTTGACCAGTTCGCCATTGTGGCGCTGTTGACCAAACCTCCATAGGTATTTACTCGCGCCTTCATTGACGCCTCAATAGCAAAGTCCTTAGCCCTAGGACTCAACGCATTGAGACGATCCATTGCCTGTGGATCATCTTGCGCCGCAGTGAGGATGCTTGGGTAAGCGTCAATAGCTTCACCCGCTTCCTGCCTTGCGCGACGATCCTGCTCCTTAATTAAAAATGGCGTAACGCTTTTATTGAAGAAGTTCATGAAGTTGCCGATTTGAGCGGCCTTCTGCCTTCCTTCGTCTAATGCGCGGCCGGGATTTTGACGGTCAAGATTTAGGTTTGCATCGCGCGAGCGATTATTTCCCGGCAGTCGTGCAATATCAATTCCTGGCAAGCTGCCACTGGTGCCAGGATTATTTATGCTAACGCCACTAATGGGCGGTCCTGAGTACCCCATCAGTATTTCTTGCCGCCTTTTTTACCTCCCTTAGGTTTCCCTTTGCATCCTTTCCGGGGCATAATTAGGCAACAGCTAAACCAAAAATAGCCCATGAGTAGAGCATCGGAAGACTTTCTAGGCCAAATTCATGCCATGGTCGGCCAAGAGATCTCGGACATGCTGAATGACCCAGATCCCCGCCAACGATTGAACGGCGTGAGCTATGCCCTCAAGTACCTCAAAGACAACAACATCAGCTGCCAGATCCAAGCCAGTGAGCCCCTGGCCAACATCGCCCAAACCCTGCCATCCGCAGAAGAGCTGGAGCGTCTGATGTCCATGACCCCCGACTCACCATGCTGAGATTCCTTGACGTTGAACAGGAAGAGGAAACTCTGCTAGCTGGCTATAGGCCGATACGGAAAGATCGGATGCTGAAACAAGCAGCCAGGGAAGCTAACGACTTCTATACAAACAAAGGATATGGTCCCTTTCGACGCAAAGACAATAGAAATGCAAGACGAATAGCAACGACTCAGAGAACGCTTCAAAAGCTTATGGCGACAGACTCTGACTTAAGGAGAATGTATGTTGAGCAAATTCAGCAAGGGAATGACCCCAAGGAAGGAGATAAATTCAGATTGCGTCGGGGTTCATTTGATCAAAACGACATAATCCTTGAACATCGACCCGTTGAAATGAATTCATACAACAGGGGTAAACCCGAAAGAGTCAAAGGAGGACTTCGCTTCAGGGAAGACAGGAGAGAAGATCCCAAACAGCTATTGCCAGACGATGTAAAAAAAAGAACTTTATCCAAGATTCAAGAAGTTGAGCGGTTCATCAACGAGGACTATGACCCCATTGGTGCTGTTGAAAAGGAAGCTCAGAACAGAAAACGTGGCGGCAACATACCGATTGATCCAGCTTCCGGTGCTGAGCTGATCCAACCGATCTCCCCCCTGGACAGTGAGATCAGACCAGCTGGCATGTTCCCTGGCGTTTAAATCCAGCTCCCGTACTCAGCCCCGTCAGCCCGTTGGCACTGCTCCAGTGTCATCCCCATCGCCTGACGCTGAACGTTCATCAGGGCGTAGCCATCAGCATTCTCGATAGAAGCAAGTAATAGTTCCCTGGATCGATCACGCGCTCTGACCTGTTGATCCTGCGCAGCTTGCTCCTGGAACCACTGGACTGCCATGGCTAGCGCGTCGATTCGGTCATCGTGCAGAAGGCTTCCCCTGTCATGAGTTAGGCGGGTGAGCTGATGTATCAGCGAATAGCTCACGTCTCGATCGTCTTTGGCGTTTTTCACCAGTTCGTTATCAGCTTCAATGACGTGCCTGGCGAGTGCAACGCGGTGCGTCTGCATCACCGGAGCCAAGGTATCGATGATGCGCAGCTCTTTCCGCTGGTTGGATCGGATTGGTTCGACGCGACATTCTGCGCCTGCGTCACGTAGATAGGGCAGAAGCACTTGCTTGTATATCTCAAGCCCACCAAAATTCGACTCCACTGCAATCTCGTTCACATTCCACTCGTGCGCTAGGCCTGCAAGCTTTTTCCAGAACGCTTCAGAGACGCCGCCAAGTATTCCACCAACATCACAAATATAGTAATTACCACCCCAAACTTTTACGATCGCCCATGCAAATTCGTCAGCTCCGCCGCCTGAGGGATCTAAAGCCATAACAGTGGGCAATTCTTCTATGGCAATCACGCCTTCTGTCTGGCGCGGTCTATAGAAAGTCGGATCATGTGACATCCCCGCACATGGCAACTCGTCAATCTGCCAAGTCTTATGCTTTTCATAGATCATTATCTCCGGGACGTAGTGGTCAATATCGATAACCATGAAGTTCGCACAACGCAGGGGGTATCTCTCCTGATCTGAGAGGCTGGCGTCCAGCATCATCTGGAGCTTGTTCTGCATGTTGCTCATGCTCAACTCCCTTTGCATCAGCTCGTCTTCGCTGAATCGGGTATCAGTTGGCTTACCAATTGCTCCTTGCTCATCCATCCGCTTCTCAATCAGCGGTGCAAGGCATCCTTTATATGGAGTCAGGTCTGATGGCACCCGGCTGGGCCACATCCTGAGAGAGTAATTCAGGTCACGTTTGAGAGCAAAATAGATGCTGTCTGTGCTGCTGTGTGGTGTGCCCAGGTAGACGATTTCTGACTCTGGGCCTGGCTTCATAATCACCTCCATCTCGTTCAGGGTATTTCTTAGTTTTTCCCGCTGAGTTTGGGTCAGAGCTGTTTGTACTGTCTCGCAGTCATCTACTAGAATAATCGATGCCCTAGAGCCAGTGACTTGCCCTGCAACCCCTGCAGCACGGACACTTGGCGACTGCTCAATAAACTTACAGGTGCCAACATCAAAAGAGATCCTGCTATATCTTCCGTCATGAGTGCTGGGGAGCATGTGACGCAGCCATGGCACATCAGCAATGGTTTTAAGCATCCAGGCTGACATTGCTTCTGCCCGATTTAGTGAAGCTGAAATAATCAAGATCTTCTCTTCTGGATTCTTATACAGTCGCCATAAGAGATACATCGCACTAAGGGTGCTCTTGCCGCAACCACGGAAAGCAGCAATGACTCGGCGCTTAGGACCGTTCTCCAGGTAATCCAATATCTGCATCTGTACTGGCGTTGGGAACTGCGCCATTTGCAGCTCACGCATCAGCATCGTTGTGAATTGCGCAAGCGATAGTTCTGCCATAAATTTAAGAAGCTTTGTCGCTCATTATGTCTCGACTCACATTAGATGGATTCAAGAACTTTTTCAAATACTATGACGGCGGAGTAAAACAACAAGAAGGTATAGAAGACTTGTGGAAATTAATGCCCGTATCACTGCTTGAGGAAGAAACTGCAAACTGGATAGATCTATACCGAACACCAGACCCTGCACCAGTATCAGTTTTGCCATCAGCTGCAATTGACCTTATCTGTGAGTTTGAAGGGTTCGTGCCGACAGTGTATGACGATGGAATCGGGGTCGCCACAATCGGTTATGGCAGCACTTTCTATATCGATGGCCGCAGAGTCCAATGGGGCGATCCAGCCATCAGTGAACCCACGGCCAGGGAAATGATGATGGTCATTGCTGAATGCGACTTCTGGAATGTCTTAGTTGGAACTATCCCCTACTGGAAGGAGATGAATGAGAATCAACAGGGCGCACTTCTCAGTTTCAGCTACAACATGGGCTCGCAATTTTACGGTGCTCCTGGCTGCGGCACTATTACTCGCTGTCTTAGGGATCATGCGTGGGATGAAGTCCCAGCAGCCTTCATGCTCTACGTCAACCCCGGAACAGCAGTCGAAGCAGGACTCCGCAGACGACGGGAAGCAGAAGGAGCTTTATGGCTTTCATGAACCGGGCTATGGCCGGAAATCACGCTATTCACAGAAATGAAGCGCAGGATCTTTGAAACCGAAGGCCGCATCCGAATCGAGGAGATGCGATATGCCGATGCCAGGAAGCATCTGAGTTGCTGGCAACCAGGGAGAAGCCAACTGTTCTACAAGGAGCAGCATGAGGAGATCTTCAGGTTCTATCAGCTGACAGGGATTGAACCTGTGGCTTACAGGCTGAAGCAATGGCTTGATGAGTAGGCATGAGAAAACCCCCATGCCTGCACCGATCAGAGAACAGGTTTAGGGGGTTTCCTCCAGTATCGAAGGGGTAACTAACGCGCTTGATACTGGCGACCGCGCACTACCACGGGCAACAAATGAAGCTTAACAGGTCATTTCTTCTTTGTGCCCTTCTTTACGCAGTTATTTACCGTTTTCCCGTTTTTGCCTTTTTTTGTGCCGCGCTTTTCATAACCAGTCCAGCAGCTTTTCTTTGCAGGCATCGTTCAACAGTCTCCCGGTAGTGAGGTGGTTCTTCAATGTTGGCAGTATGCAGGATCTGAGTCCAGTTCATTCCCCGATGTAGAAGGACACCCGCTGGCCAGCTTGTTGCTCAACGGTGTTGAAATCTTGAATGCGGATGTCAATTGCAACAGAACCAGGGGAAGCTCCTTGGATGGAAACAATGCAGCTGTTCCCTGTTATTGAAAGCCTGGCCTGTCCTGAACGAAGGGTGAAGTCGTACTGGAGACCAGTGGCGTTGCCATCAGTGGTTGCGAGGATGACGTGATCCAGCCCGTTCCGCGTTGGGACCACATCATCTTCAGTGTTGGCTGTGCCATCAACAGTGACAGCAAGAGTGCCAATCGTGCGCTGTCCAATAGGTCCAATACTGTTGGATTCAACAGTGATGGACTCGCCTTTATCCCAGCCCTTATCAGTGATCTGAACCAGGCATTTCATCATCTTGCCAATGTCATAAGTAGTGACAATGGTTGTGGGTGCCATTTTGGGTGCTTCCCAAACAATGGCGTTGGTTTCGTCTACCCAGAAGTAGTCAAATTGATATGGCCCTACGCCACCACTGACGACAGGTTCAGAGCAACGCAATGTCTCGCCAACCCACGGCTCACCAGTGACGACAGGGCTCGAATACACCAGTGTTGATGGTGATTCAACGTCCTTGATACCGGCGAAGCTGTTTATCTGCTCAACAGGGTCAACGCCTGTATCTCTGGCTTGACACTGGAAACGGACCTGCCCCGCTGCCGTTAGTGGAAATGAGACTTCTTCTGCATGATCGGTGTAATTAGTCCAGCTGCCATTGATCCATGAGGCATCGGCAGCAGCACGGGTCTGAGTCCGCCAGCGATAGGTAGTGGTATCGGTTAACCCACCAGTGAAGCCAGCAGTTTCAGCAAAGACAGTGCTGCCGACGACATAGACATTGCCGACATCTGCCCACTTGGCGGGAGAGACCACCGTGATGGGTGTTCGTTCCGGCCCTGGAGGGCTTGGAGAGGCATCAAAGGGGACCATGACCCATTCCAGGTGAAGGGAGTCATCTGGATCCTTGAGGACAGGTCTGGATGTAGGTCGGTACACATCCCGCTTCAGAGGGGCTTCATTCATCTCAAACAAGCTCCGTATGGGTGACAGTCCAACCCTGGCTCTTTAGCTCCTTATGGCGCCTTGGAGCGTCCTTACGGGGCACATCAAAGAGCTGATACAGGGAAGAACCCTCCCCATTGGATTTGACGCAATGAAGCCGAGCCAGATCAATCACAACATTGCTTGAACGTACTGGAACATCCTTAGCAGGCTCTAGAAGCCCCTACAAGGCCTCTTACCCATACGTTATGCCCTATCTAGTGCAATAACCCTTACACGGCCCTTACAGGCCCGTAAAGGTCCATTGCACGCAATTGCTACTGCTCCACTAGCACTCTTGACAAATGCTTGACACACCTGCTTAGACTCCACTCATTACTGATCCATCATCATTCATCAAAAGATCAATCCAAACCATTAGAAGGATCCATAATTGATGTCGGGCTGTTATGAGAAAGTTCCTCTGGAACGGACTTTCTCCCTAACAAATAACTCTCAATCTAGAAGAGGCTGTTAAAAGGCTGTTAGTATTCATTACTGATTAATCCTGATCTAACACTTAATAGAAATATCTATGATTCATATGATGGATCTAGATTAATACTTGATGAATTAGTGATACATCGGATTTTTGTTACTAATCGGTGTATGGGTACGCGTATATATATATTTTTGATTTTTCCCCCGTCGATGTTTCCTTTTAAATATTCTGAGGGCGCTAAGATCACACCATCTGATCCTCACAGCGTCCTTAATGAAATGAATTGACAACCAGATAGATTTGTATTATTATTATTCTGTACTGTTTAATTCTTATTAGTTTGGATACACACACGACCCATAAAAAGAATAAGAATGAAACAGCATGAAAATATAATGAACCATAAAGAATAATATAATCAATATAAGATTGATAAGAATAGGAGCTTGCTGCAGTGGAAAGGTTGCAGAATGGCAAGGACCAGTGCTATGGTCTGATAGTTCACTGGAAACAGTGAGCAGCACTACAACCGGAGCAATCAATGGAAAGCATCAAGCAGTTGACCAGGACTGTTATCCAGACGAAGGATGCAATGGATGCAGAAGCATCGCTACCTAACAGTCTGTATGACCTGCAGCGTCATTACAAAGCTATTCAGACCAGGACAAATGCAATCAATGCACTGATCAATCATCCTGATTATTCAATTGATGTTCACGATGCATTCAGTGCATATCTCTGATCATTTTATTAATCATTACTATTCATTCAATCAATCCATCATGAAATTCAGAACTCACAAAATGTATGTTCCTGATCACTGGATCTGTGCAATGATCAATGGAGATGAGACAGGTTTTGATTATGACAATAATCAGCAAGATTATGAAGCATACAAAGTATTTACTTATAAAGAGATACCAGAAAACTCAGTCATTGACGTTATTCCTGGAACTGAGAGTAATTTCATGAAGTATCACCATGCTACTGATTATGGAGTTTTAGCCTGCAACTGTACTCAGGTAAAGGTCTGGACTCCTGTTAAAGAATAGTTCAATCAATTATTGATTACAGGGGATAATTTATCTCCTGTTCTTTTTTTTATCCATTCCATCACTACCTGGAACCATGACTAAGAAAACATTCATCAAGCCTGAAGAAGTCCTGTTTAATGACCTGGTTGCACTGTTTGAATCAGGGACTGAACTAGCGCCATGGCGTAAGCCATGGGATGCATCAAGGACTGGAGGGATGCACAGGAACCTGATCACTGGTCGAGAGTATTCAGGAGCGAATCCAATGCTCCTGGAGATCTATTCATCCATGAGAGGTCAGAGCATGCCCTTATGGATTGGATCAGCCCAGGCAAAACAAATTGGTTGTCATCCTGTTAAAGGATGCAAAGCGGCAAGAGTGCTTAGACCGCAACTTAATCAATATGAAAAACAGGATGAACAGGGTAAACCTGTTATTAATGATGCTGGAGAAGCTGAAATGAACATATGGACCAGTTATAAGGTTGCATGTGTTTTTAATGTCGCTGATATTCAGGGTAAGGATGATAAGGCTCAGAATAAGCTGGATTCACTGGTAAAGGCTGCATTAGGTGAAACGACACCACTGAAAGAAAATGAAATTATTGATAATGCACAGAATGTTCTAGGAGCTTGGCCTGTTAAAACGACTTATGGCGGATCAGTAGCTTGCTATTCACCACTAGGTGATTGTATTTCCATGCCGCCTATAGGGAGCTTTGAATCAAGCCTTGCTTTCTATGCCACCTGGGCTCATGAGCAGGCTCACAGCACTGGTCATAAGTCACGGCTGAACCGTCCGATGGAGGGCAAGTTCGGATCATCTAGTTATGCCAGGGAGGAGCTAGTGGCGGAGCTTGCATCCATCCTGATTGGTTGCAGGCTGAATATTGGTTGCGATATTCAGAACCATGCGAGCTATCTGAAGCACTGGGCCAGCAAGCTTAGGGAGGATGGATCAAAGAGCCTTCTGAAGGCCATCTCAGAGGCCAGGAGAGCAGCTGATCTGATCACTGGAGAGGTCACCATGGAAGACATGGAAGAGCCTGCACGGGAGACTGTTAAGGCATAGGCTGGAGAAGTCGAGTGATGGGGGACCGGGCCATAGAGCCCGGTTTTTTATTGCGCTGTCACATCCTCGCTGCGCTCGTTTGTTCCTTGATCGCACTGGAAGCTTGCAGAAACGGGACGTTCCATATATGATCTGAATATGCGCTGGAAACAGTGCTTTCACTACAACAAAGCACCATGAAAGTCAATTTCACAAGGCCTGGAGCCAATCGGCTTTATGGCCTGTTAAGCAGTTGCCTATGGCTGCAACAGATCGGGACATCTACCAGTGCAACTGATGAACAATTGCTGGAAGCTTTAAAAACGTTTCTTAAAAGCAATCAGGAGATGTCCTATCCAGGAGTTTCAGCACTGGAGTGCATGGACATTCTGCAAAATGATGTTTATTACGCTCTGACTCATGACGATGAGCACGTTCAGGAGCAGACCGCTGCACTGAGGGCTGAATCATGACACCAACAAACGCAAAGCTAAATGGTGGTGAGCTGATCACCATTACGGCGACACTGACGCGGGATCAATGGAGCATCCTTTTTATGCTCATGCATCAATCAACACCGATGCTTCCGCGTCCAAGCTGGCCCACTACTGAATTCATCATTGAAGTGCTGGATTCAGCCTATGCAGACGCTGTTTCAGAGGCTGAATCATGAGCATTGAACCTGTAGAAATTGGTCACGCGAATCGGAGAGCACTTCAGTTCGCAATGGCTAACACTGGTTTTCCGCAGATGCGTGTGAACCAGCTCGTTCTTCTTTTGTTGGTTTCTGAATTCCCTGGCATAAGCCAGAAGGAGCTTCAGGAGCGGGACTTTTTGAACTGCTCACCTGGAGGAGTCTCCAGAAACATTGACGTATTCGGGACCGGTAACGTTCGCGGAAAATCGGAGCGTCATAAATTCGCCGGTTTTGTCGAAGTCAGGCCTGGTCAGTGCGATGACCGCACAAAGCATGTTTATCTCACCAAAAAAGGTGAGTCATTCATTGAATCTTTTCTGGGGTTTACTACAGGATTATCTGAATCATGAAAACCATCTTTTTCAGCATCAGCAGAGCCGTCTTTATCCATGTTGGAGTCTGCGCAGCCCTTCTCGTGGGTTGCACCAATAATGAATATCCAGCATCAAGATCTAAATTTCACTATGAAGGCATGAGTCCAGAACGGTATCAGAGAGCAATGCGACGCAGCGCCAGAGAAGCGGAAATAAAGGCTGACCTAGAGGCCTCTGGTTACAAAGTCGAGTATGGGGGTGGCCTGTACTGATGTATTCATCCATAGGCTCGATCAAGCTGCGCCATGAGGGCAACTGGTTCAATCCAGCTTGCCTGAAGGGCCTTGACTCAGAGCATCCTGCAAAGCCCTGTTATCCCTGCTGGGATGGGGCTTTTTTTCTGTCTAAGGAACGGCTGAAAGGCCGGAGGACCACACTGGGCTGGATCCCACCAGGACCATGGCGGTTTACTGTCCGGTGGGTCGATGACGTGGGGCGAATCTCCACTGTCGGCAAGTTTCAAGGGCATGCAACCTTGCGAGAGGCAAGAACTGCTGCAAAGTCACTGCAACAGGAGCAGTGTGAGCGATTCCCTGCACAGAAGGGTAAAAAGCTATGAAAATCCGTACTTATGGGATCATTCATCAAAAATACCTATTCACAGCGAAGCCCTCACTGGTCATGCTGAGCAAATATATGAGGAGGAGATCAGTAGAACGCCGAACATTGCGTCCACGAGATCATCCGGTGTTACAAATTATACGCGCTGTAGTAGGTGCGGCATTTCTGGACCATCGCCATAGGTAGCCTGCAGAAGTCTCTGCCAAGGACTGCCAACCGTGTTTATTGCTGACTGTGCTTTCTTTCAAATTGTTTGGACCCTGCCCAGAGCGGAGCATGCAGCTCGCTCTGGATAATTATTTGCTCAACTTGCCGATAGGCACTAAAACTATTTTTCACAAGACTTTTAACACTCCATTTTTTTCGCAGATCTCACTAGTCTGCACACTACATGAACGAATTAAAAACTGGCGGTCAGAATGGCAACGAGCAAAGAAACGCCCATTCAGACTGCTTCCTGGCGGCATGCCGAGCCATCGTCAGCACAGCATCGCAATTAAGAGTATCGCAAATTGCGTTTCTATTACTAATCGACTTAAACCCTGGAATAACTAGTAGACAGGCTGCTGAATACCTTGACTGCAGTGAGTCTGCGACTTCACGCAATATTGATATATTCTCAGACATTCCAAACAAAGCTAATAGCAACAGAATGCTGGGCTTTGTGACGGAGAAAAAAGATCCAGACGACAGGAGATTGCGCAGAGTTTGGCTCACTGCTAAGGGCCGTACCTTTATTGACACTATTCATCGTCTTAATCATGGCAGTATGGTCTGAACGCGGAAAATGGCGTGCTCGATGTCGTCAACCTGACGGCAAATATCGGGGCCGGACATTCCCGACAGAGCTGGAAGCAATGCAGTGGGAAGCTGCAATGAAGCAGGAGACTGCTCAGGAGCTATCAGCAATCAAATTCAACAGGGGCAAAAAGTCCGTCCTGGATGCTGCCTATTTGGGCGCTGTCAAGCAAGAGCGCACCGTGGCAGCAGTCATGGCCGAATGCTTTGACACTGATGTACTGGGCAACAAACAGCAGACAGAGCGACTGATCAGGGCTGGCAAACGGATTGGTCTTGACAGGTTGGTGCATGAGATTACCTGTACTGACATTGATAAGATGCAGGCCCAGATGAAGAAAGAAGGATATGAGAACAGCAGTATTGAGGTTTATTTGAGTTCACTTAGCACCATTTTCAGCAGAGCAGAACGATTGCACTGGCTTGCAAAGGTGCCGCTGATGCCCACTGCTGAATCCAGGAAGAAACCAGAGAAACAGTGGCTAATAATAAAAGATGAATGGTATGAGCATTTAATCTCAATCTGTGACGTTGAGAAGTATCGACTGGCTTGTGAGTTTATGTGGCATACCGGCTGCAGGGTCAATGAAATAATTTTGCTGCGATGGGACCGGGTGAACTGGTCCATGAATACAGTGCAGTTTGTAAAAACTAAAGGGTTGCGTCCTAGGACACTTCCAATGTCGGAGGATGTGCAACGGATCCTACTTGCATTTAAAAAGCTTAGTAATCCTGATTATGACACCTTCAGTGTTTTTCCTGGAACTTATACAGACTATAGACAGGCATACAATGGCCTCTACCATTATTTAAAAATGGAAGGATCCACTGGAGCACAGAAGGGCAAGCGATATGGCAAGATCCATCAAGTTTGTGATTACTTCCAGCTGGATGATTTAAGTCGATCAGAATGGCATGCGTGTCATTCTTTCAGGCATACCAAATGCACACGATTGGCTTGGCTAGGAGCAGAAGCAACAGAAATTATGTATTGGGCTGGTCATAAAAATCTGACTACCTCACAGGATTATTTGATGCTGTCTGAGCGGATGACTAAGCGCTTGCTATTACTTGAACGAGGGCAAACGTCCCGATCTGAGGGCATGCGAGGGCAATTGCCCGCATAAAACCCCAGTTCACTACTGCGTTTGCATTTATTAGAGATCATGTGACCTGATCCTCAATACTTGCAGACGCGCAAACATCAGTCGTACCAACGGCTTTGCCACTGCAATCCACCGAAATGACCACGCAACCATCAAAGGGCCTCAAGGGGTTTCCGCTCCCTCAGCATCAGGACCAGCTTGACCTGGAATATTGGTCACAAAACATCGGTGGAGATAGAGCAACAGCAGGCAAGTGGTGGGTCGGAGGCGAGGGATTTATGGCTCATGCCTTCGCCAAGCCTTATCTGAAAGCTTGCCTTGAAATGTGGTGGAAGGCCAAGAAGAACCCGGTCAACTACGGGGCCATGTGGGATCTGATGGCTGATGAGAAAGCTGTTGCTCAGGTCTTTGGCGAAGCTCTGATTTACATGATCAGCAACAGCACTGAAGGACGGAAGCGCAACAACGTTGCGGCAAGTATTGGCAGGCGTGCTGAGTTCGTGCTCTGGCTAAATCATCCCGAGTGGAAGGGCAGTCAACACCTCAAAGGACTTCGCCTGGCCAATGGCCGAAATCTATCCATGAGCCTGATCAAAAAAAGGCTGATCCATAAAGGGTTTGGCAAGGCTGCTGCCTATCAACCACTGTCAAAGAAAGAGCAGGTTGGTCTGGGCACATTGGCCATTGAGATTGCAGCCCGTGTCACTGGACTGATGCGCTTTGATGCCGAACCACAGGGCTACGGTCGTCAAGCACTGGTCGTGCGAATGACGGATCAATATTGGGAATTCATGAAAAACTGGAAGCGGAACCTAATGCTGTTCCGTCCCAGTTTTATACCGATGGTTTGCCCACCGGTTGCATGGACAGGACTCAGCGAGGGGGGATACCTGAGCCTGGCCACTACATGCTCAACAGTGCCAGATGAAAAGTGGGCTGGCCAGATGATTGATGCCCACCCTTGTGTGCTCGGCTCCCACAACTGGCAGCAGTCTGTTGCGTTCAATCTTGACTATGACCAATGTGATCTGATCCGAGCTGTCTGGGATCGAGGCCATGAAGTGGGTTCCCTTCCTCCAAGGGATCCAATGGAGAAACCCAGTGATGATGCCTACAGGCAGAAAGCCAAGGCCCTGGGCGAGCAGCAGGCCACGGCCTATTGGAACCACTTCTGGAAATACAAGGCCGATCAACGCAAAAATGGACAGAGAACACAGGTCATCCATAACTTCATTGCCACCGACAAATTAAAACCACATAAAAAACTGTGGTTTGTAGGCAAGAAAGACCATAGGGGCAGGTACTACATCAATGGCTCTGCGATCAGCTATCAGAGCAATGACCACACCCAGTCACAGCTGACATTCAATCGTGCCGCTCGGATCGCAGGCAATGAGAAGCATTTGATCTGGGCGATCGGTGAAGCATGGGGTGTCGATCCAGACTGGGAGAAGCGATATGAATTCTTTGGTGTCTACGAGGATCGGCTGGTCACTTGCGGCCAAAGGGAGCTTGAGTGCATTGGCTGGTGGGAACGGGCCAAGAAACCATGGCGACTGGTGAGCCTATGCCGTGAACTGGCACGATTCAAGGAGGATTATCAGTACAGGACAAGGCTTCCATTCAGGTTGGATCAGACCTGTAGCGCCTATGGGCATGCAGCTTGCCTGATTGGTGATGCTGCTCTGGCTGACTTGACCAACATCACAGGCGAAGGTTATAGAGATTTGTACTCAGAGCTAATGGAAACAGCGATTACTGAGCTGGGTCGGATGTTTATGGAGCTGGACCTATCAGATGAAGCAGGTGAGAAAAAGAGAAAATGTATTGAATGGTGGATGATTCATAAACCAGACAGAAAACTAATTAAGCAATGTTGTATGCCAATTGTATATGGAAGGTCATACAATACGATGCTGGAAATTATTCAACTGCACTGTCGTGAGAAGCTGGGCAACTTCCTAACAGAAGATGGGATCAGGATTATTGACCTGGCTACGGTCCTGGCGAAGGCGATTGATAATGCGGCAAAGCTCTGGCTACCTGGCATTAATGATCTACATGCTTGGCTAAGGAGATGCGCCAAGGTTTGTTTAACAGAGAAAGGTATGGCTCCATGGTGGAAGACACCCAATGGGATGACAGTCTGCAGCTACGGAAGAGAGTCATCACAGCATGATGTTTATTTAGAACTGTCAGGCAGGAGACTGAGGGTGTCGATGGGAATAGATGATGGGGAAATATCAAGCAAGAAAACTTACACCCGTATCTGTGCTGACTACATCCATAGCCAAGATGCTGCGTTCTTAGAAAGATTTGTATGGCACTGGGCGACAGCGTATAAGTACCCGCTATACACAGTGCATGATTGTGTCGCTGTGAATATAGACAAGGTTGATTTATTGAATGATGAATTGAGGGATCAATTCTGTCGGTTCTACAGTGAGGATCATCTGATGAACATGCGTAACAATATTATGGAGCGCACTGGCAAACGGATACCAGTGCCGCCTGCAAGAAACACGCTGAAACGTAGCCATATCGGAGAAAATCGCTTTCTATTTTCTTGAGAAGGTTGCGCCCGTTCAAGTAATGGAGTAGACTTTGTGTGTCTCTACTAGAGACGCCTCAACTTTTAACAATCCATGCAACCATTCACTTCTCCCGTCGGGCGCTTTGCGTTCGGCTCACTCATTTCGCCACAGGAAAATAGGCAGGGGAAAAAAGAATGGCTTGCCGCTCTCGTTATCAGCGTCGAGGACAGCAAGCCCCTCTTTGAATCCGTAGATGAAGAGATAAAAACAAGACAGGGTAATAAGCAATGGCCTATTGATCCTCCCAAGGACGCATGGATGCCATTCAAACCTTCCATGACAAAGCAGGAAGACGGCAGCAGAATTGCAGAGGAAGGGATGCTCCTTTGGACATTTAGGAGGAAAGAGGTCATCAACCTAAGGGGCGAGCAAAAGCTTCAGTCAGCACCCCAAGTTTGGGATGGCGGCGGCCTGAACATTACAAAGAACTGTCCTGACATTGGAAACGGCAGCGAGCTGAAGGTTTTTTATCAGCCCTATGCATACTCAAATATGTCAACTGGAGTTCAGCTCCAGCTGCTAGGCGTTCAGATTGTCACGTTGAAAGAACGCACTACTGACAACTTCACACCCGCAGCAGTCGAAGGTGCATACCGGGCACCAGAGGAGATGCAGCCTGGCAAGTCTCTTGCTGAGATGTTTGGCGGGGAAGCATTTGAGTCTGATGACTGATGAACTACTCCCGCTTCAATCACTTCGGAACTAAACGTAGGAAGAAGGGGGAGTTTCGTTCAGGTCTTGAAAGAAAGGTCAATGAGTTCCTGCTTCAGCAGGACTCTGCTCATTTCTATGAGTCTGAACGGTTCCCTTATTATCTCAAGCGACAGTACACCCCTGACTTCCAGGTTAGGGGAAAGAAGTTTGACTTCTGGATAGAGGTTAAAGGGAGATGGCAAAGTGATGACAGGAATAAATTCCTTGCTGTTATTACTAATAACCCTGACTTGAATATATTTGTAGCCCTACAAGCTCCAAGACAAACTATTAGCAAACAATCATCCACAATGTATTGCCAATGGGCGCAACGTTTTGGCATCGCATGGTGCCCTTGTCCAATCCCTCAGCAGTTCTTTGACTCATGGGTAAATGGAGTAAAACTGACCTACCCTGCCCCGACAAAGGGGGATGTGGATCCTCAGATGGTTATGCCATTGACCACGACGGAAATGGCTACTGTTTCGTCTGTCTCCAATATTTTAAGGGGACAATGAATTCAGAAACTTTCTTAGATCAGCTCAGGAGAGAACGGCTTGATGAGATCTCCGAACCAGCCACCATCAAGCCACTTCCAGCTGGCAACTATGAGTCTATGCCTGATCGCCGGATCAGCGCTGATACTTGCAAACTCTATGACTATTCACAGGGTTCGTATCAGGGGAAGCCAGCACACTTTGCCATGGTCCGTGATCACAAAGGCAACGTGGCCGGGTGCCATGTAAGAAAGCTCCCCAAGACTTTCGCCTGGGTAAACAAACCTAAGAAGACTCAGCTGTTTGGGCAGCACCTCGGATCAAACAATCACCTCATCATTTGTGAGGGACAGATTGATGCGATGTCTGTTTACGAGGCGCAAAGAGGTTTTGATCCATCAATCATTGTTGTCAGCACAACCAGTGGTGTTGGCAATGCGATCAACGATCTCAAGGACAACCTGAGCTACATCCAGAGCTTTGGTCGCGTCACCCTGATGTTTGATCAGGATCAGGCCGGACGTGATGGAGTCACCAAAGCCGCCGAGCTACTCGGAGCCTGTGCCCGAGTCCGTGTTGTAACTGGCCTTCCCTACAAGGATGCCAATGAGG
>Ga0209503_10000443_pt1 | contig 26318 bp, 10 predicted proteins | sample SouAtlMetagenome_2_FD_187448 | JGI IMG/M metagenome (GOLD analysis project Ga0209503, IMG submission 187448) | Marine eukaryotic phytoplankton communities from Atlantic Ocean - South Atlantic ANT15 Metagenome (SPAdes) (version 2) | ecosystem: Environmental > Aquatic > Marine > Oceanic | place... | reverse complement strand
TTCCAAATCTTTTTCAGCATCGTCATAAATTTGTCTTCCATTTAATTCAATTCCACCGGGCAATTTAACACCTTGAAATTTAATTAAATTTTGACCCCACTGCCTTTTTATAAGAGCCGTAAGGTATCTCTTTAGGAAAGAGTCATTATATACTCTAGTAAAATCGTTTGGATTTAAAAGTCTAGTGCAATCTATGACAAGATAATCATTAAGACTAACAGATCCCCAATCAAGATCCAGATAAAGTCTATCTTGTCTTTGATTAAATCTAATTTGTTTTTCTGTAGTAAGAAGAAAATCCATATCTTCAAGATATCTTCTTGTCATTGCGTATGTCAATATTTCTGTTGACCCAAAATAATAAATATCATTTAAAAATAATTGATATTTAACACTAAACATATTATTAGTGACAGTATTAGATCCATCAAATTTAAAAATCTTTGTTATTCCAAGAATCTCTGGTGGAACTTGAAGATAGTTACTATTTTCTTCAAATTGGAATGATGCTGATGCACCATTAATAGACGTTGTAGCGGTGGTAGTAACAATACCAACAGAGTCTGTTCCTTTTCCTCTGTCAATATCTGCTTGAGTAATTTTATATTTTAAATATACCTGACCTACTCCATCAAAATGTCTTTCATTAAAATATTGTAAAGCATCATCTACAAGATCATCAACTTGTTCATCAGCAACGTTAATCTCAAGGACAGGAGCCCCAAGTTGCCTTTTACAATAATTGATTAAATCTGATCTACTTGCTGGTTGTGCCATTTATTCCACAAGTTTCCTAACTGTATTTAGGGTGCTGAAGATACGGGATTATAAACATAAACGTTCCCGTTTACTAAACTGTAGACCGTAGTTCCAGAACTTACTAAAATATCGTACATATATCTACCTTCAACCAAACTCCTAGTGTCTGTTCTTCCAAGAGATATTGACATCTTACCGTCAAATGCACTTGTAAATCCTACTGTAAACTCTGTAGTAATTCCAAGTGTTGCTCCCACTGCAACACTTTTTGAAATAGCTGCAGACCCAGTGTAATCTGTCAAATTAAATGCAGCGTTTGATGTATCTAAAACATTAAAATTTGCAGAAAAATCAGAACCACCGTAAATCGTTAGATTTAATCCGTAGGGAACTCCTGAATCTGAATCGAAGGTAATGTTTTTAGTTGCCATCTGCTAACCCTATTACTGCCATTGTTTCTTGTTGTTTATAATAAAGTTTTGCAAAAGACTTTGCGATGTTTTTTAGTTCATCACGGTCATCACAATTATCTATATCAGTTGCAATCTGTTGATATGCAAAACTTTTTGATAAGTTTTTTAGTTCGATTGTATCAGGATCCATGTAACAACTCCTTTAGTAAAGATTTAATTTCATCAATGTCACTTTTCATATTAGCAAGTTCTTGCTCCATGTTCTGTGTCTTATGATTCTTTTCAGTTTTCACCTTTCGTCTTGAAAGATATTGTTGATACTCAAGACTATTTACATTTACTACAGCATTTGTAGAAGGATCCCTTGCGAGATCCTTATGTCCTTCTAATCCGTAAAAATCCATTATGCTAACGCGATTACTCTAAGTTCTTTAATTCTAGGAACAAAGCACTGACTATTAGATGTCAGTGAGATTTTTACTCTATAGGTTCTAAATGCAGGGAGTTGATCAACTGTGAATGTATACTCTCTGTAATCAAGATCTTCACTGTCGAAAGATTTTGTGTTTGATTTTACAATAAAGGAATCAGATTCTCCATTGCTATTTTCAGCAGCGATAACTTGTCCTCTAGAATTAAAGTTAGAATATCCTGGGAATGGTGTGAATACGGGTTCAAGTCCAACATTATTATTTACTGCATAGAATGCTCTAATGTCAGCATCTTCTCCAACGTGCCCAGCTAGTATGATTTTGATTGAAGATGCAGAATTTTCAAGAACAATCTCTTTAGAGATGTATTGACATGCTGTTGGATCTTCTTCAATGATGTCCACTCTAGAATCAGTAGCGTAGTTTGTAATAATATTGTTAATTCTATTAGAGGTTACAATAGCATTTACTCTCTGGGCATCGATGATTGGACTTATACGAGTATCATTTGAATTAAGTGCAAGACTCATTTGCATTGATTTTCCACCCACAACATTAGTGAGTTTTAAATCTTCATTAACTTTGGAGGCAATCATTCTTGGAGTATCAAAATAATTTTTTTGATTTATTGAAATATCTTCAAATCCAGAATCAATATATGGAATTTCATTTCCACTAAAACTCTTACTGGTAGTTGTTCTTACTTGAGCAGTAATATTGGTTCCAGTAACAGAAACATTTTGAACTTGTGGTGTAATAATTTCAAATGGCATATTTTGAGTAGCTCTTATCTCTCTGCCACCAGTTGACTTGTTCCCTCCAATATAAAGTTTTGGATGACCAATGTCAGTGCTTCTATCAGTTCCAGTGGTAGAACTCATATCAAGTTTAACCTTATAAGAATCAAATGTAAAGGGATTTGACTCAGTTACGTCACTCAAATTATGAGTTCTATTAAGTCTCATCAAATTAATATTTGAGTTTTCATATTTAAACACTGGTGTTCCAACCGGATATGTTCTTGGATCAGTTCCTCTAACAATATCTCCTCCAACGTTATTTCCAGAGACATTAGTATACTTGATAACTTCCTCACCAATCAAAAGATATCCAGCATTTGTGGTTCCAACTCCAACATTTTCAAAAGTAGAGAACAATGTTCCAGATCCAACAGCAATTGCTGAGGTAGACCCGGAGTTATACTCTGCTGTTAACTTAGTTGGTTTGATATCTGGAGTTACTCCAGAAATAGCAACGGAGTTTTCTGAGAAATACATTCCATGATTTTGATGGTTCACCTTGAAATGGGTTCCTTCACTATCAATATTGATTGTTGAAATTTGAACATCACCTCCAGTTCCAAGTCCAGTAGCGCCAGAAGAATTGAGTTCCGTTGTAATACCGGAACTATTGACATACATTAGAGTTTTTGCTGCACCAACAACAAACTCACCCTGAACATTGCCAAACACTAATTCATTAGTAATACCAATTCCAGCAATTGTTAATCTTGCATTTCTACCAATAGTTGCAATACCAATGGTAGTAATACCAAGAACATCTCCCACCTGATAACCAGAACCACCAGTTGCGATTGTTGCACCACTAGCAACAATAGAACCATCTTTAATGCTAATATCGGCAGTAGCACCTCTACCATTACCTGTAATGGTTACCAGATTAACTCCAGTAAAGGTTTGACTACCATCAGCTGGTGTGTATCCAAGACCAGCATTGCTGATAGTGAGATTACCAACAGCAGAAGCTGCTACTCCTACTAAATCTCCAGTTGCATTTGTTCCTTGTTGTGAGAAAGTATTTCCTATTTCATAGGAATCTGCTACTGTAGTTCCAAGACCAACTCTAATTTGTCTAGAGTTCATAATAATTGAATCTGGAAGAAGTTTTGGAATTTGTCCATTTCCTCTAGTGAGTTCTGGACTGTAGAATTCTACTGTTCCATTTTCAACAAAGTCTGCTCTATAAAGAGTAAACTTGAGATCTTCCCATTGACTTGGTTCCCATGTGGATGCGTTTTGTGATTTAAACAACGATCCAAGATATGGTTGATTTGAAATAAATGTATCTGTCAGAAGATCTACTTCACCAATTCTAGAGATATAAACACTATATTTGGTAGAGTTAGATGCTAAGCATACAGCATACTCAGTGCCCCCCTCAAGGTACACAGGTGCTTTAAATTGAATATTAGTTGCAATTGATCCATCAGCCGATGTTTGAATATCATCAGGGTCTAGAACAATTTCTGAGAATGGTATAATTCTTGCAGTTGGTGAACCATTCTCCATAGTTCTTAACTGGAAGACAACAGGGATATCCATGTCATCTTTGGATCTAAAGAACACATCACAACTAGTCAGGAACACTCCGGTTTCATCTTCTACCAAGAAGGACTGTGCGAGTGGATCGTAATAACTAATGATTGTCTGTGTTCTTGCTTGCGAACCAACAGTTCTTGATGATACGACTTGTGATCCAAGGGATCTACTAACGTTCCTACTTTGGAACTCATTCTTAAGTTCAATTCTTGCATTTCTAACGGAAACAATATTTTCCTGAACTGTCTCCAAAGTTCCCGAAGACGCAAATCCTTCTTCTGCAATGGTGACTGCTGCATCTTGATTATTATCAACATTATTAGTTAAAGTAAATGTCTTAGTTCCTGCCTCAAATCTTGGGAAACTTATATTATTGGGATCAGGAATATAGTAACTACCAATAAGAGTGGCAGATATGTCAGAAATAAGTCTGACATTAGATACTGACGCTATGGCACCACTAGTCTGTCCACGAAGAGTCATTCCTGATCTTACCCAACCATAATATTGTCCCTGAGCTTCATTAGAAAGAGAGAATGTATCAACATTTAATACAGTTGCTGTCGAAGAATATACGGCAGACAAATCCTGAGTGTTGTATGGGTTCTGTCTAAAGGTCTTTGTTGGTGCATCATAAGGACCTTCTTTGTGATTAGATTGTGCAACTCTAAATCTAATGAATGGAGAAGATGGAAGAGTATTGGATCCAATATCACCAACAACTTCTGTCAATCCAACCACTGTTTCACCAACCTCAAAAGTGCCAGAAGTCATTGTGATTTCCAATAATTTTGGAATACAATATTTGGAAATATCGACACCATCAAAGAAAGGATAAAGTCTTGTGAGTGGTTTCATTTTCTTAGAAACAAACTCAACATTTCTAGATCTCATGAATGGAATAAGATCTCTACTTACAACTCTATCACCAACAGATTCACGATCAAATTGTTCAGTAACGATAGTTCTGACACCGTTTCTGGATGTGGTTCCAGTTTGTGTTGTTGTTCTAACTCTATCTTCAACAACTGTATCCCAAACCGTTCTTGTTGATACACGTCTTCCTGGTCTCCAAGTTTCACCTGAATGAATAGCACCAGGACCTCCACTAATAACTCTTTGACGTGTAGACTCAACTACATCGACACCAGTCCAATTGGTCTCCCAAGAATCCCAAACAATAGGACCAAATCCCGTTTGAGGATCAATGGTTTGATTATCAACCAGTCTTTCAAAAGTAGATGCATAATCACCCTCAACATCAATAATTTTAGCTTCAAGTCTTGCGGTATCAACCCAGTTGTCGGATGCTGGAGTAAGTTCAAGAGTTCCATTCCAGAAACTGATTAAGAAAGGAGTTACACTCTCAGTTCTAGTAGCAAAGTTTTGTTTAATATATTCAACCTCTGCATAATCAAGAGTTAATATATCATTCTGCTTTCTGACATTGGCACCTTCTATAGTGGCAAAATTGAGATCTAAAGTTGGATCTTCATCAATAACTGGACCAAAGATAAGGTCAACTGAATTTGTATAGTGTCTTGGTCTTAATTCATTATATTTTCTATCAATTGCATTATTAATTCTATATGTTTCATCTTGAGCTAAGAAATCATTAAAATTATCTACAAAGAATCCAGACTTAAATCTATTCAAACCTTCACTATCTGCAACGAAAAAGTTTGCAGTTTCTTTTTCCAAAAGTGAAAGAGTTGTGTAATATTCAAGACTCTTGATTCTATTTTCAAGTTCCTTGATATCTTGCATTCTAAATCTCTTGTGCTGTAAGAAAGAGAACTTAGCATCTTTTACATTAAAAAGATATGCAGGAAGTTCTACTCTGCAAATTTCAAGAGCATCATCGATTGGATCTGGTTTTTGTGGACTATCTGATGGAGTTCCATAAATGATTTGGAACTTACCCTCTTTTGTTAAGAAAACTCTATCAATTCTTCCTTGATAATATGATACATCAGTTAAAATTGCATCATCAGATGCAAGTGGATTTGCAGCTGATTGTCCAGATCCATTAAATGATCTACCAAGGAATTCAAGAGGGGATCTTGAACTTTCACTTACAGTATAATTGGAAACTCTAGGTCTGATATCTATAATATCAGAAGTTCTAACAATACCAACATCTTTAATATCTTCCGCATAATCTAATTGTGCATACGAATTGACCGTTGTTATATCACCATCATCAGTATTTGAATATGAAGCACTTGAGAAATAAATTTTTAATTGTTTTGATGGTTGAGAAGAATCTACTTTTCTCTTTAATCTTCCATGATCATAGAAAGTATTTTCTTGACCAGTCTTAAACGTATAGTTGGGGGAAATATTAAAACTAGGTGCTGATAAAGTTGATACTAATGAAGAAGCACTTGATTCTTCAAATTGCAATGTTTCTCCTTCAACGAATGCTATATCATTTTTATAAAGGAATGATATAGTCGAAGCATTTAATTTCTCTGCTACTATGGCAGCAGCACCACTTGTTTGTCCAACAAATTTTTCACCGACTAGCAGTTCCGCAGTTGTTGTTGAATTTGTATTAATTGATTGTAATACAACTTGTGGACAAGATGGCGCAGAAGTATCTGCAGATTCAAAAATTCCATGAATCTCAATAACATCTGGAGTATTCAACGAGATAATTTCATCTTCAACTCTGACACCAAATGGAAAATTACCATATGTTAATCCATTATTTAAAGTTGTTGAACCAGTTCCAGATCCAGCAAGTTTTGATTTATTTACAATAATAGAGTTGACTCTATTTTTAATTTTTTCCTTTGCTTTTGGTTTTATTTTTCTAAGTGTAGTAATCAAAGTTGCATCAGTATCATTAGTGCCAAGATTACGAATTAATAAAGTTTTACCATTAGGTGAAATATCAAACTTATCTGATGACAATGCTTCTGTTGATCCGTCAGATCTAATTAACAAATATCTCTCTTCATCAAATGGTAAAAATGTTTCATTTGTTCCTGCCACTACCTGTGCAGACAACTCATTACTTGCGATATTAACACTAAATGTTTTTCTAATACTTAATGAAGCATCTGCGAGATCAACATTAGATACGTTGGCTTTTGGTAAAAGGGTAAACAGAGTATTGTCAGAGGAAGGAGCTAACTCAGTTGTAAGAACTTTTAAATCAGTTACGTTTAAAGTCGTAGCAGGTAAAAATCCACTAGAAATTCCAGTAACCGCAGTTACACCAGATACAGTGACGTGAGTTGTACCCACACTAGTAACTCTAGCAACAATTGGATCACCATCTAATCCTGGAGTTGTGTCACTATATTGAATTAAATCATTTTCTTTTACAATGGTTCCTGGGAACAGAGTATTTGCGCTTCTAATGGTGCTAATCCCACTAGACAGGGGACTTACGGTCGCAATTCCGATAATAAATTTATTTGATTGAATTACATCAGCACTAAATGTATTGATACCTGTTGTTCCGTCATTTGTTCCATATACAGACTTGGCATCAGAAATAGTATGTTCAGTAACTGCTATGGCAATTCTACCATCAGAAATTCCATTAAAAATAAGGTTTTCATTCGGAATAAAAGTTCCACTGGTTTCATATACAGTTATTGCTGTTCCAGCAGAAACAGCGTGTCTTAAGAAACCAGTTGCTCCACTATTGTCGCCCTTCACAAAGGTAGGAACTGTTAATGTTTGTGCTTGGTTTAAAGCAATATCAGTTGTTGTTTGTACGTCATAGAGAGCAAGATTCCATTCATTTTCATTGGCATTAGAAAGACTATAAGAACCAGACTCTAATCTAAAATCATATACTCTTGCAACTCCAACTTCATTTCCAGGAAGGGTCTCTGAACTACTACCAATCCTTTGATCTCTTAAACTTACAAAATAAGTATTTCCAACACCAATTGTGGGTGTTCTGTGTACTCTATTAATTCTTAAAGTAGGTCCAGTATTATAAATTATACTTTGATCTTCAATTGTTCTAGTTGTTCTTGGTTTGTCTACGTCAAGATAGACTGTATTAACACTTTCAATTTCATATCCTTTGATATATGCTTTACCAGGAGAAACTCTATACAATGCCAAATCATCACTTGGTGTTACTCCACCAGGGGTAAATTGACCTGCATTAAATATTCCACCATTACCAATATCATCATTTAATGATTCTGCCATGCCTATATCAAAGGCTTTCACATAATAATTTCCAGATTCATCAAAAGTTCTTCTAGCAAGAGTGTCGGTTATATCAGAAAATCCTGCACTTCCACCAAACAGAGTTTTTTTGCTTTCAGTTTGAATATTGCCATCAATTATGGTTGCTAATAAAATAAAATTATCATCATTAAAATCATCAAGTGCTTTTTTAAACAAACTTGCACTAATTTTAAGTCTATCTGCACCTGGTGCAGAATAATTATTAAATCCTTGAGAATTGTCATTCAGTGTTTCATCTAGATCTGAAGTAACAATCTCTTCATTTATAAACAAACCAACTCTATAACTAGGAGTGTTTGCATATTGATCTAAAAGTAAAGTTTCTCTACTTACATTGACAAAATTTCCTCTAATAAAATAAATTCCATTGTCTATCTGAAATGCAGATCCTATTGCTGCCGCATTCGTTTCTATTGTTGTTGCAAAAGCAGATCCAACAGCAATCGTTGTATTGCCCAATAAACCAGAGGTTATAACTTCACTGGATGAAAGTTGTTCACCATCAAAAAAAGTTTGAGTTGAATTATTTCCAGTGCTGGAAGACAGATAGTTGATATAAAGAGTTAAAGTGCCATTTTCAGAGTCTTCTGGTAAAAGAACACTATCAACAAAAGCAGTGACCCCAGATCTTTGCCCTGTTATTTTACCTCCAACTAATTGATCTGCATATGCAGAAACAGGAACCCCCTGAAAAGAGTTTTCTAATTGAACACAATAATATAATTGAGTATATCCTGTATTTCCTGGAATAACTTTGGCACCTTCTTTAAAGAAGTGTTGACCAAATCTCTCAATTTGATTTTGCAGTATGGATTGAAGAGATGTTAATTCTCTAGCCTGAACAGGATATCCAGGTTTAAATAATACCTTGTGATAATCATTTGTAGAATCAAAATCGTCAAAGTATGGTGCTACGTTGAGGTTCGTCTGTTGTGGCATAATTCTTTAGAACTGCAAAATAACTTTTATGTCTTCCTTTTGGTTTGACGATCTTGTTATAGATGGTCTGTTGTCAACGTAAATTATATTACCGGAGTGTTTCTTAACCTCTGGATTGGCAACACCACTCGTAAAGGTTTGACCGAGATAGTATGTACGATTATTTATTACGGTAGATATACCTGAGAAACCAGTGTCAATTGATAAATCTAAACCAACCGTAGGTGTAATTGTTATTGCGCCACCTGTGCCAGGAGATGAGGTAAACTCTTCTGCATTAAATCCATATTGAGGTTGAGTTTGTGCAGTTCCTACGGTATTAAATCCTGCCAAAGATCTGTCTTGCCAGTATTTAAGAACTCCGGTATTTTGATCATAACTTACAACTCTACCAACTGCTGTTGTGCCTGTAGATACAGTTTGAGTAAAATATGAATCTGCTGTAAAAGTAGCAACACTATATCCAATTCCAGATAGTTTAAGAGCTCCAACGGCACTCACTTTATCTGCAGAAAGTAAACTAGATGATCCAAATTGTTCTGGATTTTCTACAACACCAACTCTTGCAATTTGATTTCCAGTTATAAAATCTGGATTATTATTATCATTTTCAATTCTAGAATAAAGCAGAACATTGTATGCACCAAGTTCTCTATAAATGTCTGCACCATGACCACCTTGTGGAGGTACGATTACATTAAAAGTTGGTCTTGTAGTTCCAGTTGGAACTCCTCCTGCTATTAAATCAACGCTGCCAAAAGTATACCCAGATCCTTGATTTGAAACAGTAACAGAACTTACCTGTTGATTACCATCAATTGTAATAGTGCATTCTGCACCAGAACCATCTCCTTTAATGGGAACGGAAGTATAAGTGGAATTAGCGGTTCCAAGACCAACACCTTTATTTGTAACTGTTACAATTTTAATTGATCCATCAACAGCGTTATCTCTAACAGCCTCATTATCTGCTGCTGTTGCCCAATCATTGGGAACTGGCATGTAGTCTGTTGATTCAAATTTTGCGACATCACTTGGTTTAATTGTATAAAGATATTTCCATACATAACCATCACCACTTGTCCCTGCGGATCTTGGTTCTAAATCGGTAAAAGTTGGTTCATCAAGAGAAGGTCTTCCAGAGGGATTATCAGGATCAATTCCGTTTTGAAGACAAATATAAACTCTAAAATCACTATTCATTACAAAATAAGTTGCAAGATATAGTGATGTTGATCCAGAAACTACGGCAGTATTTGACCTACTATAATCATGTCTATACATGTCATAAGTAGTTCCCGAGGACCAAGTTATCTTAGGTACAACTCTTCTGGCATCATCAGTATTAATTTTTTTCAAGGCAACCATTGTATTCCAATAGTCATTTTCCTGATCAAAATTATCTTTAGGTGAAGGTGGATCTTCGTCCCAATCAGTTTGATAATCCGCAGGATTAGTCAAACCAATAAATGAATAATATGAATTGCTGGCGTTAGAAACTCCAGCAATAAAATTACCAGCATTTAATATTCTAATTTGATCAGTTATAATGGCAGCCATTTTTAAGACTTTTTTACTTATTTATTAGAGATTAAACCGCATAATTTTTAAATTTCAAAAAGTTTGATCTTGTAACCATAGTTGAGGTTGAAATACCAGATCCTTCAGTCAAACCAATACCACCTTGAGTATATGCAGAATATGAAGTAGATTCAGATCTTCCAGAAATATCAATTCTTCCCCAACTATAATTTCCAAAGAAGTCGGAAGTTGTTATGCCTGATGTAATAAATTGATCAACATCAACTGTAACTCTTCTCACATAAGTAGTGATACCCTGAACACTAGTGGAAATAGAGACTGCAGTTCTCACTGCATACACATTATCTGCGAAGGATGTTCCTACACCGACAGTATTGCCTGCAGGATCAAACGCAGTAATTGATGTTGTTCCTGCACCAATGTTAGAGTTTTTAACTACGAAGATATCATTTGCATTAAGAGAACTAATTGTAACTGCAGTTCCAGCAACTTTAGCATCTCTCAAGAATGAGTTAAACGGAATGTGAATATCAAAGATGAGTGATGTCGTACCAACCCCAACATTTGTAGTGCCAAATCCAACAATAACACCATTATCTCCAGAATATGAAGCGACACTGACTTCCTCCTCAGTATAAGATGGTGGAGCGATAAGAACTGGTGGAACACTTGTATTTGTATATCCAGTTCCGGTATTAGATAGTGTGATACTTGTAACAGCACCTGCAGTAATTGATGCAGTTGCAGATGCAGTTGTTCCCAGTCCAACTGCTTGTAACGTGCTTCCAATTGTCACTACTGGAGCAGATATATATCCAGAACCGCCATCAGAGATTGAGATGGAAGATATAGTTCCAAGACCAGAAACTATCGCAGTAGCAGCTGCTGCAGTTTTTGATTCTTGAGATATAAATTTAATTTTGTTTTGGAATAAAAGACTGGTATCATTTTCATTTTGAGAGTTGAATATTGGTCTTAAATTATCAACATAAATTGCCGTTGACCCAACACCAACTGACTTAGTAATATAAGCACTTGGATTGATAACAGGTTCATAAAGTTCTCTACTCTTACCGACAGGAATTTGATCAATGAAAACATCTTCAGTTTGCCTACACCAGATTACTGGTCTTTCTAGCGTAACATCATCAGTATTTCCTGGTCCTGAGTATGGATTAGTTCCAACTAAATCTGTAGATTTAACCTGATCAACAACTCTTTCATCTTCATCTAAGGAAGGTGCTTGTCCGACAGAGGCATCATGCATAATTTGAAGGGTATCTCCCTTCTTAACTGTTTCAATGATATTTCTAAAGATAACATCAGTATCACCCGACCCTTTATAGAATAGAATGTTTATAATATCACCAACTTTAGGTGCTTCAGTAAATGTTATAATACTTCCACCTTTGAACGTATAAGATTCACCGGGAACTTGGAGTATATCATTTACAAATATAAGAAGAACATCTTGAACATCAATCTTTGATCCTTTTCCAGAAACAATAGAAATAGAGTTTCCTGCTAGAGAAAGTGGGAAGTTCTTTCTGGATCCATCAAGGAAATCTTCGACGTTATCGAGTTGTTGTAGTTCTCCAACAGACCAACCAGAGAAGGAGTCATTAAAGACTTGATCTATGGTGAGTTTGAATTCATTTGCAGTCGAGAATGATGATGTTGTTGGTATTCCAGTGAGTCCACCAACTGGAACTGTCAATATTTCATCATTACCAAATCCATATCCAGTATTTGTAAATGTAAAGTCAATAATACTAGATCCCTGACCAACAACAATATTAACAACTGCACTGGTTCCTACTCCAACAGTGCTTGAAGAGGAATAATTCAAATGAATATTAGAATAACTTAATGGATCATCAAACACAACAAATGGTTGATTGGTTGCAGTATATCCAGATCCTGGATTTGTAATTGCAACACTGACAATATGTCCACCACTGATTGCAGCAGTTCCAATAAATTCAATATTTCCTGTTCCTGTGCTGGATGTTCCAACACCTACGTTTACAACGGTTTGAATTCCAGCTCTATATCCAGAACCACTATTTCCTATACTAATAGAAGAGATAGTGCCAAGTCCAGAAACTATTGCTGTTCCTCCAGCAGATATCAGTGGTTGATATCCTAGACCCTCCTCAGATCCTACAGAAACAATAATTCCACCTTTGGGGAAACTAGAAATTCCAACGTCTGGACCAAGTGGAGATGTATCAGTTCCTTGGAAAGCAATTGTTGAAATTCCAGAGGATTCATTAATTACATATTGATCGGATAATCCAGGTGATTGGAATATACTATTGACCAATATGACCCCATTTTCTGTAGAAATACCAGTTACATCGGATCCATTTTGATATAGTCTAAATTCATTCTCTGTAGCATTAAACTGATCAGATATATCATCAAAAATGTAATTTTTGTGATACGCTTCATTTGAAGTATTCGTGACACCAGATCTCATAAAACTTCTACCTTGGAAACTAGAACTTGTCGATATTCCAGTCCAATCTCTTTCATCTGGTGGATTTGTAGTAGATCCAATCGGAACGTTACCAAAAGGTGCTTCTACAAAATTCAAATTATTGTCTACAATATTGTAGTTACCAGAAATTTTAGTTACAAGTGTTCCAGTTCCATATCCAGATAAAACAGTTCCCAACCAAGGTCTACGCACTCTAATAGCATTTGTTGATCCAATACCAACACCTTCAATCTTCATTATTTCTGAACCAATTTGTATCAAATCAGATCCAAAGAAAGATGTTATGCCGCTGAATTTTATTATATTGTCAACATCTCTAACCCGATCAGCGAGAATGGTCGTAACAGCTGTGGATACAATTGGCGATTGAATAACATTATCAAGAGCAACAATTACCTTTGCATTTTGATTTGTTGCAATAAATCTATGGGATGTTCCTATGCCAACACTTTCAAGATCAACTACTTCGGGAATTGACTTAAGCGCATTTTCTGCGCTGGTAGCAATTTTAATATTATTATCATCAACCTTAACAGCGAATAGATTTTCTCCAGGTAAGAAAGTTGTATCAGCAACACCAACAAAAGTCGTAGTTGCAATACCAACAGCAGATGAAGCTGTGCCAACATGAACGTATCTAAGTTTTTCACCACTTACAAAGAAGTGATTTGGAATCTTAATTGCATTGGTTGTCACATTAACAACATCACTATCATTACCCAAGAAATATCTTTCAAAGATTGGTTCATTATCGTGACTTAATGCAAACTCTCGTTTAATATCAGATTCCGTTCCAAAGTATTCTCCAAGTCCATCACTTATAGATGCATTTGTGAATTCTATGGAAGATGCAACCTCGGTATTTTCATTTATAGAAAGTGCATTCATATAAATGTTGACAACTGCATCAATACCTGAATTTGGAGTAAATACAAGAGAGACAGTTCCTGCTGTAGAAACTCTTGATCCAAATGTTCCTAAACCTGCAGTAGTTTCAATATTTGCATACTCTGTCATATAGACTTCATGATCATTGGATGCATCAACATAATCATCAACTAAAACAATTTCAGATAATTGAGTCGATGTATTGGTGGTATCAGTAACTTGTGCTATGAAATATGCACCATCATAAGTATTCAAATACTCTGCAACGGTAGTAATACCAGGAGACCCAGACGCAGAAATACTTGTAGTTCTTCCTTCCAACTTGGATCTTTTAAGTTCAATTGTTCCTATTCCAGTAACAGTATCAGTACAGAGTCCAACCGTAACTGTGTTAATGGTGCCGGTTGTTCCAATACCTGTAGCTGTTGGAATAAAATCAACTTTTAATGTTGATGCATCAATATAAGCATGATAGGTTCCGACACCAGCGGCCGCAAACGGACCAATATTGGTGGATAACCTACCATATTCAAGCATTTCTATATTTGTTCCATCATGAGTTATGTTAAGTTCAATTGCTTCAAATTCATCTACAGACACATCTGGATTGATAGTTACTAGAACTTTTGCGGAAGTATATGTATTAGCGATTGAAACAATTGTTTTAGTAGTGTTTGAAGGAATTTCAATACTATCAGTATCAATTAATACTACACCACCAAGACTTGTGCTTCCTGTTCCTGCAACAGCATCACCAATGTTATATCCAAGAGTGATAATATCATAATCATTAACTGTTGATCTTGTTGGATAGAATAATAATTGCGAATCAGATCCATTAGCAGCGAAATCAAAAGACCCTTGATCATAATGTGTTTCAACCCTAGCATATTGATTAATATATCCCCTAGATCCATCATGCAATAAATCAACAAGCATTAACTGTCTTTGTGCTACAAATCTTTTATCTCTCACATATGTCACATATTTTTGAAGTCTGGACCCTGAAAGAGGTGTAGATGCAACGAGACTAAAATTAGTTGGTCTTGGATTACTATTAAATTGTCCACTTATATCATCAATTGAAAGAACCCTATTTCCAACAGACTCAAAGAAATCAGTTAAAATTCTGTTTGAAAATATAATTTCATTAGATATAATTTTTGAATTTTGATTTAAGTTGTTTTCTTTGACCAAATCAAAATCATAAACACAATGTAGACTTGCAAAACCATCTAAATTATTAACTACATTAAGGAATGTTGTAGCTGTTGTAAGTCCAACAGACATAGAATTATCATTTTTTGTTTCTAATTGATAATCAGAGAATTTTTTAAATCCTAATGTATGGTTTAAAGCAGAAACAGTATCATTCCAGGTATCATATGGAACTTTAGATTTGAGTGAATATGAGAAGTTTTGATAATAAAAACTATCTTGAACTTTTTGAATATCTTTGTTTAAAAATCCAGTATCATTTTGCCAACCACTTATAAATTTAGAAGAAGAATTCAAATTCGCATATGATTCAAATGATTTAATAGAAGATGCAACTCCTTGAGTCTTTGAACTTGTTCCCTCTATTACATTTCCAACTACAAATTTGTCACTTGAAGATACTCTTAAAGTTACTATTTTTTCATCCCAACTATCAACAATTCCAGTTGCAGAATTAGAAGTGACAGTTTCTCCAACAATAAAGTTATTAGTTGTTAGAGACACATTAAATTCTGGGAAATGTTTTTGTGCTAAAATCTTACCAGAAGAATTTATAGTATCAAAAATTCCTGGAATTTCACTTCCCACAAGTAAGTCAGAAACTTTAAATGATACATCTCCAATGCCTCCCAAATTCTCAGTGACTCCTGTTACTGAGAATAATTCATAATCATACGCCGAAGAATTATATCCTTTACCAGTAGATCCAACACCAACACTAACTCCTTCTACAAGAATTTTATCTCCAACTGCAAATGGGAAACTATTAATAGTACTAAATCCCACAGATAGTGTTGCTGTTGCAATTCCCGTTGAAGGTGTATAGACTATTGAATTAATTCCAACACCAGCTCCACTTTCAGTTGGAATGATGGTTGGAGTAACATTGCTAATTCCTTTAGTATTTTCAAGAATTTCTATGCTTGATTTTCCTGGAGTTACTTTAAAATCAACATCAGAAATTACTTTTTTAGTTCTACCATCAACAACCACCAATTTAGGTGATATCATAAATCCTCTACCAAAGGATGTGATACCTATAGATTCAAAAGATGCAAGAGAATTTATTTTTATTACTTGTGGGAAAATAATCGTTGGGTCTAAAGTTCTATCAGAGGGATATTTAAATCCAATATCTTTAATCGATACTGATTTTACTGATCCAATGCCGACTCCAAAAGTTTCAAATATTGCTCCACTACCAGCAGCAGTGGCGACAGTAGTTACTCCAGGTAGAGAATAGTAATTAGATCCAGGATTTGTTATTTGTACTTCAGCAACGGGACCAAAAGTATGAGTACAATCAGTTTCATAAGAAACCTCAGATGGAGAATTATATGATGATTGCTCAGGAATTTCCGCAAGGGTATATGTAAATGAAGTTGTTGTCCCCAAATTTATTACATGTTTTCCATTGTAAAGACTTTCTCTGATCTTTATTTGATTTCCAAGAACAACTTCATCATCAACAATAATTTTTCCTTTGTCTGTGGGAACATCGGGAAGATTACTTTCGGTTATAATATCTAATTTGTAATATAGGTTTTCAGGAATATTTTTATTAACCGTAAGTGTTGCCTTTCCACCAGCAGTTCCGACTTTACCATCCTTTGTAAGTTCAAAATTAGAACTAGTCTCAGAAGTATTCCAAACTTTAGTAAAGTTTTTATCACTGTACAGATTAAATTCAAATGCTGAATATTGTGTTCCCTGTCTTGTAAATGAAAGGGAAGCATCAGAAAGATCAAATGTTACCGTAGAATCTTTGAAAAATTTGATATTTGGATTAATTGGATTAATGGTTCCAAGCGAAGCACTTGTTATTCCTACAATATTTGGTTTTGGTTGAGTTGAGTCAAAATAAGTATTTGATAATTTAAATGTGTTATTATCAACTTTAACAATATAATACATTTTTTCATTCTCTAGTCCTTGTGCAGGAGCAGAAGAAGTATGAATAATTTTATCTCCAGTTTTAAATCCATGAGAAGATATTGATATCGAATTAACTGAAGTATCAATCCCAGCTGTAGCAAAACCAATTGGATTTATTACAACCCTTCCATTATAATCATTATACTTAACAGTTACAATACCAGTATTTTTTGGATTTACTGTCACAAAAATATTATGAGGAGCACTCAAACCATGAGTTTCTGCTGTTGAAACTGTAACTCTATTTCTTTGAACTTCTCCTGTAATTACATTATAGTTTGTTGTAAAACTATGAGTATCTCCAGTTCCAACAGTTCTAAAGAATACTGTAGAGGAATCTGCATTAGCTCCGCCAACAAACGTTCCGGTGGTTCCAAGTCCAACTCTAATAGTGGCAATTCCAATTAAATCATCAGATATTTTTGCAACAAATAAATTTTGTCCGTTGGATAAAGTCGTTCCTACTCCGACGTTTGTTTCATCTTGAATAATAATACCATTTCCACCAGTGCCAGGAGAATATGTAATTTGATCTCCTGTCTTAAGGTTGTGATTTTTAATAAAAATACTCTTAGTTGGAATAAATGCTTGAGTAATTCCTGATCCTGGGTTTGCAAAAGAAATAGTTGTTCCAATGCCAACCCCAGCAGTTGTTCCTAAACCAACTGCACTCGATGGATCAAAATAAATTTGCTTATTTAAACTATAATTGTAATCGGTATTAAATCCAGCATTAATTTTTAATTTTCTTGGTACTTCATAGATAAACTTACCTATCGTGTGAGAGGTGCCTGTAGTGCCCTCTACTGCCCTTAAAACTCTAATTCTAGAGGATAGGGCATCCACATTCAATACCTTTATTTTTTCGTCACCTACTAAGAGAACGTCATTTTCTCTTATACTTGGGTAAGACAAATCTCCACTTACTCTAAAGAAAGTTACGATTCCAGTAACACCAGGTGCTCCTATTGCCACTCCGGTGGTTCCCACTCCTGCTATTCTTAATCTATTAGTCTGAATGCCTACACTGTAACTCCCTTCAATTTTGGAAGATGTTGTTGACAATCCCGAAATTGAGATAATGTCTAGGTTTTCAAAATTATGTGGATTATCTGCGAAAAGTAAATACTCGCCTTTGGATTCTCCTGGATAAAATTCAACGTTCTGTAATATACTAGAAGCTACACTAATGTTATCAACAGGGAAACCCTTCAACTTACTAATTTTTGCAGTTAAGTTGCTTCCTCTAGTTTCCTCATTATTAAAGACCAGTGTTTCGCCAACTCTATATTCACTTCCAGAAGTTATAATACCAATTCTTGATATTTGTCCTGGAGTCGCTGCAGTAATCTTAGCGGTTTGTTCTAGTTTATTTGGAATGTACAAATATGGATATTCAGAATCATCTTCTATAAGATTAAACGGTTCTGTGTTTCTCTTCCACCCATTTGCCGCAACATCGTAATCATCTTGATTTGATCCGAGTTGGAAGTTAAATTCATTGGGAATAGAGTGATAATTTTCTCCAATTGCATATGGGAAGACTGGTTCTTTATATTTTTCAAATACTCCAGAGGTTGCAGAAAATTTATCGTTAACTGTCAAGAAATATGCATAAGTTCCATTAGGATAATCTGGAGTTATGCAGAATCTACCATTATTTTCATCAAGAACAGTTTGATCTAAGACTTTATAATGAGTATAGTCTTCAACAAAATATCCCTCAGGGAAAATACTTGTAGGAGGTCTTTCAGATTTAATATCAAGTTCATAACCAGACTTCATCTGAGATATTACACCACCAGTTGATGTTTGATATGCATATGGACCATAAATTGGATTTCCATCATATGCAAATCCTAAGATAGGAGAATGTTTAGATGATGGTTGTTCAATACTATTGACTTTCCTTAAATCATTTTCTCCATATAAAATATTACCATCTTGATCTACAGAGTAGACAGTTTCTCTAAGTTTTCTTGGAGCATATAGATGAGCATATTGGAGTTCATATTTTCCATTGATAACGACACCATCATCTTTTGTAAAGTATGGAAAATACTTTTGATAAAGATTTACTCTCCACGATTTAATATTCGCATAGAATTTTGGAAGAATTTGTGTGGAACCCGCAGGAATAACATTAATAGTCGTTGAAGTTTGATCATATCCCGATCCTGGTTCAATTATATTAACTGTTGATATTGATCCATTTTCAATGACCGCAGTTAAAACAGCACCAATACCATCGCCATTAATAGTAAGATCTGGTGTTGAGAAATATCTACTTCCAGGACTTAAAACAATAACTTGAACAATTCTTCCATTACTAATAATTGGTTGAAGTTGAGCTTGAACTCCGGCATCTAATGTTATTTGTGGTTGATGGTCTAGACCAATAACTTCAGAGGATCCATATCCAACTCCACCATTTTCTAAGTGAACTGAAGTTACTGTTCCCCTAACAATCGGTTGAATAGAAGCTTCAAAAGTTTCCAATCCAATTGATGAAATACCAATCTTACCAGTTAGTGTTGCAGTTATTTCTGGATAGTTAAATATGTGAGTTCCAACTCCAACTGAAGTAAGATCGACATATTGCTTTGTTCTATAATAAAACTCTGTATCGGAAGCAACTCCAACTTGAGATAGTTTAAACGTTTTATTATCAACTTTAGTGACATAATATTCTGTATTAGTGGTCAATCCAGATATACTTGTTCCAGTGCAAGTGTATTTTACTTTTTCTCCAGAATTATAGTCATGATTATTAATTACGATAGAATCAGAAGCAGTGTTAATTCCAGAAGATGCAGGAGCAGTTCTTTTTTTATTCTCATAACCAGATCCATTATCAACAATATTAATAGAACCAACTACTAATTTTTTACTTACTGATTGAAGTGAGTGTTTTCCAATACCATGAGAGGATAAAAATACAGTATTAATTCCAGATATTGCATCTGATTGAGTTGGATGCAAACTAACCGTGGTGTTATCAATTGTTGAAACAAAATAAGATGCGTTAGTTACTATTCCACTTACTCCATCCTGATCAGACGTTTTATAAATTATTTGCTCTGCGTTTCTAAACTTATGATATGTTGAGAATCCAATCCTAGATTGAGTTGCTGCAGTTCCAACTATAACTTGATTTGATACTAAGTCAGCAAAAAATTCTACTTTATGAACAATAGATTTCATATTGACTTGACCCAGAGCTCTAGATCCATTACCTCCAGTAATTGTTAATATGGGAGTTTCTGCATAATCAAATCCAGGGTCTACGATTCTGATTTCTCTAACTCCTCCAGATATTGCTGCATATCCAGTTGCTCCGGTTCCGACAGAATCATTAACAATTAAATTTGGAACATTAATAACGTCAATATTTCTTCCAGGAGCAAGAACTTGAACATCTTCAATTTTTCCATATTTGACAATATCCTTAGATTTGTAATTTAATAGTTCAACACCATTAACAAACATACCAGTGGATCCTGGTTTTGTTTTGCTAACAGTTCCATCATTAATTGGAATAGAAAACTCTCTAACTAATTTTTGAGATACTAAATCTTGACCATTTAATTCAAATGGTTTTATCGAACTATCAACAACAGCAGTTTCCTCAGATAGAGATATGAAATTTGAATTTAAGATATCATTTCTACTTTTTCCAAATTGTAAAGTAAATCCATCAACTCTTTTGACAAAATAAAGTCCATCCGCAAAAAGTCCAGTTCCTCTAACTATTCTGGTATCGGAACTTCCAGAGTCATTGATAAAAGATTCACTGACTAATCCAGCAGAGTAATAAATTGCGTCTCCAGTGTAAAAACCATGCTCTTTACCTGGAGATATATTAAATGTATCTCCAACAAAAGTTCCAGCGAAAGTAATGTTTCTAGAAGAAACATCTAATGGTAACGAATCATAATGAGGAATTGATGGTGAAGCAACTAAGTAGTCAGTTCCATTATTGTAAACATTGGATACATCAGTGGAAAACTCGTCTATATTTGAAAATGTATTTGATACTCCTTTTAAAATAATTCTTTTAATTTTATATACTGAATTTAAATCAAGAACACCCTGCCCTCTAACACTAAAACTCTTAGATGAAGTAACTGCAATAATTCTTGTTTCTTTTCTTGTTCCATCACTTAAAACAAATTCAGCAGAATCTCCTGGATTAAATCTAGGTGTTACGTTTAATGTAACTCGATAAGTACTATCGGACGAATCGATTAGTTCTAACTTACTTACTTTGTAAATTGGGGATATATTATAAAACCAATTTCGTGATCTTTTACTATTGTCAAAACAACCAAGCGTTGATATATTAACTGTTCCACTCTTTTCTAAATTATTTGTATTTGATGGTAAATTTATAGTCCCTAAAACAGAATTAATTCTAACTTTAATAATTTCATTTTGATCTAACTTAGATCTTCCATAAGCAAAAGTGTTAACACCAACAGTAGTGGCATCTAAAATAGTATTAGTTACATTACTAACACCAAAAAATTGAGTTAAAGATTTTGAAGTATAAGATACTACTCCTGTGGTGGTATCATTGTAGGAAACATATAGCTCTCCTGTAGATCCAAATCCAACCGTAGAGTCAACATCTAGAGTTGTTGCCCCAGAAGGAACTTGTCCAATAATTCTTGTTGTTGGTTCTACAGCAAATTTTCCATATATTGATCCGTCTACACCAATATCTCTATTATATCCACCGTCAAATTTAAGTTTATAAAAAGTTTGACCAAAACCAACAGATATTTTTTCAATGTCTGTGACGGGTGCGTATGCTTTGTTTATATTTGATCCAAATTTATATTGATCTTGATATAAAGTTGCATTTTCTAAATTTTCTGGATTTCCCTCAATAGTTTCTACTACCAAATCATTGGTAATTCTGTATTCTGCATTTGAAGGAGATATTAGAAAATCTCTGGGTTTGATAATTTTTATATCTTCATTATATAAAGCTTTAAATAAAATTTCAAAAGATACATCAGTTCCTTTACTTAAGTAAAAATCTTTTGATTGCTTTATGAACAAATTTTGATTTACTTCTGGGTTTAAAGTTCTATTTTCAAATCCAGGTAAAAATTGAGTTTTTGTTTTTGTTAAAAATTCTTTTAAAAATAAACAACTTAAATTTTTAATCGTGGATCCAGATTTATGATCATCAGATTCACTTTCTTTAAATACAACTTCTTCTTTATTGAGTTCACTTCTATACGAAGTTATTCCAACAAATCCTCTAATACAACCAGTAAAGGAAAAGTCAGTTTTTCCAGTATATGTTATTAACTCATCATTAATCTGCAAAAGACCATATGAATCTGGAAATCCCTGAGATCCTGTTGGAGATTCTCCAGGGTCAATATTAATTGTTGTTGCATCAAAATCAAGATCTCCACTCAGAATAACAGTTTCAGATAGATTTGTAGTTTCATCTAATTTAATATATCTGTCAATATTTTGAATTAAATCAATAGGACCACCTTGATATTCTTGCCCAAGATAATACTGTGTTAAAAATTCAGAAATGAGTGGAAAGTCTTCCTTCACATATGAGGGAAGTTGATTAGATACAATGCTATTAAACTGAACTCTGGTTTCTGACATTTTATGATTTTATCGTCTTTGTGTTTAAATTAAATTTAGTAAGAATAAGATCCACCCGATGACCCACCAGATGAACCGGCAGTTGAGGTAGTTGATTGTGGAGTGGTTGCAGTAGACTGAGTGGACTGCTGTACTACTGTTGTTGATGTTGCTGTAGAAGAGCCTCCTGTAGATGTTCCAGCGATATTAGATGTATCTGGACCGCCTGAACGAACCAAATTGCCATTTGGATAACTAGAGGACACAGTGTAACTTGATGCAGAAGGATCTAAACCAGATGCTATGTCATCAATAACAGTTTCAAAGTTACTGTTACTTATATCTAGTTGCAAATAAAGATCCTGTAATCCGACAACATCATTAGACGTTGGAGTTACTTCAATTTCAATAATTGGTTGATTGTCTTTTGATTTTCCGCCTAAAACATTAACTGGGTTTAGAGTAATCGTTCCATTAACATAGTTAATAACGCCAACATTTCTTCTTACAATAGTTGGCGATTGAGATCCAACACTTGGTAGTGTAAAGAAGAAAAGACTTCCCGTAGTTCTATTTGTATCGGGAATATCGGATAGATAAACGTTTTGATCAATTCCAACAACTCTAAATGCAGATGTTTTAATATTGTATCCACTCATACTTTTAATGTGGAAAGAATTTCCAAATCCAATCGAATATTCCGCAAAAGTATCCAAAACTACTCTCAGGTCTCTTCTCATAGCCACGGTAGTGATGTTTGAAGTCACTGACTCATGACTATCATCTACCATTTTCAAAAATTTACTATATTTAAATCTTGCACCATATTTGTTCAGTTCACTAGACTCTGAATATTTTGTTGTATTGTTTTGAACAACTGCTGAAACAAAGGACGCTGATGGTGCTAGGTTTGAATTATAGTAAATCTTCGTATTGACCTCAAGATACAAATACTTAAGATCTAAAATTTCAGGAACAATTCCTGCAACTGCATATTTTTTTAACTTGTTTTTTATATTCTGTTTGATCAAATTTGGAATGAAATCACCAAATCTAGGTTTGATACTAATAAAAACCTTTCCATATTGTGGAGGGACTAACTCTTCACCACCAAAAACGGAAATTGATTCAGTTTCAGGATAAATTTTCGCAGGAATAATTGTTTCATAATCATTTGCAGTTAAAGCTCTATTCTGAGATGCATAAATTCTTGGTGCAAATTTCTTAATTGACTCTACACCCTCAATAGTTTCTCCTCCAGATGCTGGTATTTCAGTTGAGAGGAGTGAAATACCAGCAGTTACTGTGTATTCTTGAGAATTTCTTACATATACCAATCTACCTGCAAACGTAAATTGACCTACTCCGTTTGCAGCATCACCATTTGATGTAATATAGTCCACTGTAATAAAATTGTTATCTTGGAGTTTATTACCAAAAACTCCATCTCCAAAAAATACTTGATATCTTTCATCTTCAACTTCTTGAAGATAATAAACTTTTGAATTTGAATCAATATCAAAAAGACTATCTTGACGACTATATTTTACATTTCTAGAGGATTGTTCATTTGGTTTTACTGTAACCGTAATTAAATCAGTATCAATTCCTGGATTTTGCAAAACAAATTTTTGATTTGGTGTTCTTGCACTGTAAGTGAAGTTTGAAGTTAAAAGAGATCCCTCATAAACAAATATATCATCAAATGATGCAATATTATCAACAACAGGAACTGTTATATCCTCTAATATGCAGAAAGTATATGATTGTCTTCCAAAAGAACCTTGACTTGTAGCTACAATACCTTTCTTTAAAGTGATTGTGCTTGGAACTGGTGTAATATTACTCGTATCAATGAAAAAACTAACCGTTGCAGCAGCTGCTTTTCTAGATCTAGGCAGATATCCAATATTTCTTGCTAAAGAAACAACATTTTCTCTTAATGTTGCACTATCAATGAATACTTCATTTGCGACCATGTTCGCATTATATGAAGTAATATAGGTATTGTATGCCAAAACATCAAGAATTGTTGAAAGATTTGATCCTTCAAAATCATAATCAGTAAAATTAGAGTTTTCTTTTAGATATTCTCTAAGTGTGGTTTTTACCTGACTAAAGTCTAGGTTTGTAAAATTAGCTAGTGGCATCGTTTACCTAGTTTGCTGCAAGACGAATTGTAATTCTTGTGGGGGTATATCAGCACCAATAATCTCATAAGTGATTATTGCATCGAAACTATTGTTATCAAAGTCTGGAAGGATCCTTACTTTGTCCAATCTAACTCTCGGTTCAAACCTCTGAATAGATTCTGTAATTTGATCTTTAATGACTATTGCCGATATTTCGTCAATATTATCAAAAAGTGACCTATTAATATTAGATCCAAATGTTTCATCAAAAAATTTCTCACCAGGTATCGTAAATACAATATTTCTTATAGATCGGGCAATTGCATTTTCATTTTTAAGGACAATAAGATCACTAGTCAGAGGATTTCTCTGAAAAGTCATACTAATATCCTTAAAACCCTGACTTACCCTCTCTAAAGGCACAAGAATCCTGCGATTATGTATTATTTATCAACCAAAAAGTGGTTCTGGATCACTCTCCGGGTCAAATAATTCACTTTCTTTAATTTTATCGGTCTTTTTAGGGGTAATTTTGTCGTTAGCAATCTCACGAAGCATTTTTTGGTACTGATCGTTAGCTAAATTGTCTAAAAAATCATTATTCGGGGACATTTTCTTCTTCCTTTGATAGATTTTCGCGTTCTTTTGCTGTTTTCCAGAAATATTCGTCCTCACGACCCATTCCGAGTCGCTCAAAACCATTTTCAACTTGATAATATTGAGTTGAAACCTTAAAATCTGGCATTTTTGGTTCAACCGGAGTTAAACTGTTGTCATAGATACGCATTCTGTTATTAGGATACAGTGCATATTGACCATTTTCCAGTTCAATCAAGTTATGTGACTTGTGTTCAGCTGGATTTTCACTTGTTGCATAGTCAACCACCTCAGGATCCTGATGATAGTTATCTATTGTACAGATATAAGTTCCTTTTTGATGACCAAAGTCGCGTGTATACAGTTCATAGTCCATAGAACCAATAAATTGCTTTGTAATGGATACGACGCCGTAATCCATGCAATTCCAGAATTGTAGGTTAGGTAGGTCCATATCAGGTGAAGGCGTCTCAGGGGCGCTTACAAACGCGCTGATGGGCAATTTATCATACAGTGCCGCATACTCTGGTAGATAGGTCTCAAAGTAAAAAGTACGTCCAGGAATCGATTTACATGATACCCAGACACCTTTTACAAATTCTCCATGTCCAGATTGATGATCCGTTAGATATTCTTTACGAACCCAGACTTCAACCGAGGGGAGGTTACAAATAAGAGCTGCCATATAAAATAATCAGTTAATATATCTATACAGTAAAAATGCCCCTAGAGCATTCCTAGGAGCATAATTAAAAAACAAAGTATTGTGAATACCATGA
>Ga0209503_10000442_pt1 | contig 26426 bp, 21 predicted proteins | sample SouAtlMetagenome_2_FD_187448 | JGI IMG/M metagenome (GOLD analysis project Ga0209503, IMG submission 187448) | Marine eukaryotic phytoplankton communities from Atlantic Ocean - South Atlantic ANT15 Metagenome (SPAdes) (version 2) | ecosystem: Environmental > Aquatic > Marine > Oceanic | place... | reverse complement strand
TGAATGTTGGAGTTGATGCTAGAATTTTTAATGATAAAGTATCTTTTTCTGTTGATTACTTTAAAAAAACAGTTGATGACTTATTATTCAGCCCCAATCTTTCACTGTACCTAGGTACTCCATCTTTTCCAACAACAAATATTGGAAGCACAGAAAGTACGGGAATCGATGCTACAATTTCATTAAATACGTCAGTCGGGTCTTTGGGAATCTCCTCTAACTTAAATTTCACCACAGCAGAAAACAAAGTTGTCGCAATTAATAATGGAGATAGATACATATGGGGGGCTGGTTACGGAATACCGTTCAGACAAATTGTTAGATTCGAGGAAGGTTTTTCACCTGGATATTTCTTTGGATATGTAACTGATGGTGTTTTTCAGTCAGTAGATGAGATAAATAATCACGCTACACAAAACGGAGCAGCACCAGGAGATATTAGATTTGTTGATGTTAACGCTGATGGGATTATCAATGATTCAGACAGAACCCAAATCGGTGATCCATTTCCAGATTTTACCATTGGTTGGAATCTAAATTTAGATTATAAAGCTTTTGATTTAAGCGTATTTACATATGCATCTGTAGGAAATGATATTTACAGAGCTTATGAAAGAAACTTAAATTATACTAATAGATTCGCATCAACACTTGCAAGATGGACGGGCCCAGGAACAAGCTTTGATGAACCCAGAGTAACTTTCGTGGATTCTAATAATAATAATAGAGCCTCTGACAGATATATTGAAGATGGCAGCTATTTGAGAATCAAAAATATTCAATTAGGATATAAATTCCCAGATGCCCTTGTTGATTTATGGGGATTAGATGAAGTTAGGACTTATTTTCAGGTTAAGAACGCCTTAACATTCACTGAATATTCAGGTTATGATCCTGAAATATCAGTTGGGGGCGTACTTAATACAGGTATTGATTACGGAACATATCCACAGCCAAGAATTTGGTCAATGGGTGTAAATATTAAATTTTAAAATAAAATAATATGAAAAATTTAAAAATAATATTATTGCTGATTTTGGTTAATTCTGTTTTTAACAGATGTACAAATCACGTAGATTATGAAGCAATTGAAGGATATCAAATAACGGCTGATGTGTATTTACAGCAAGAGTCAGATTATAATGCTGCTTTAGTTGGTACTTACGATCCATTACAGTGGTTATTTTTTAACATTCAAATCGGTACCATTGCGTCTGAAATTTCCCTATGTGGAGGTGAAAGTGCAACTGACTACATTGGCCTACAGCAAATTGATAACATGACCCATTACCCAGAAAATGATGTTTTAAAAAGGATTTGGCAATGGCTTTATGAAGGTGTTAACAGAGCAAATTATATGGAAGAAAATAAATCTAATATTGAATTTGAAGGAAAAGAATCATTGTACGGAGAAGTTTACTTTTTAAGAGCCTACTATTATTTTGAACTTGTTAAGTTCTTTGGAGATGTTCCTTTATTCACTGATTTTAGATTAACGGCAGGAGACTCTGGAAATTTAGTTAGGGCATCAAAAGAGGAAGTTTATGCCCAAATTGAATTAGACCTTCAAAATGCAATTTCGGTTTTACCAAATTCACAATCTGTAGCCGGAAAGATAAATAAGTATACCGCTTATGCATTATTAGGAAAAGTACTATTGTACCAAGATAAGTTTGGTGAAGCAGCATCCACATTCGACAATATTATCGGAGTTTACTCATTAATGGGGGATTACGGATCCCAGTTTTTGAGATTTGGAGAAAACGGACCTGAATCGGTTTTTGAAATTCAGTATACTAATACATCAAACTGGTATGACTGGGGATGTCCCCAGTGTAGTGAGGGTAATTATGGTATAATTATGAATGGACCAAGAGGATGGAATGGTCCTGAGTACGCTCAAGGTTGGAGCTTTAATGTACCAACCGAAGAGTTTTATAACTCATACCATCCACAAGATTTAAGACGTGATGCAACTATATTAAATATTGAAGAGTACGCTAATTCAACGGGATCAACATATACCGAAGGATATAATCATACAGGTTTTTTCAATAATAAATATATTCCACGTGCAGGTGAGTCTGGTGGACAGATTGAATTAAATTATTTGACCAATTATCGAATTATCAGATATGCTGATGTATTATTAATGGCTGCAGAGGCTTATAACAGAGGCGGGATAGACGATAACCTAGCATTAAATTATTTAAATCAAGTAAGAATTAGAGCATTTGATGATGATGAATATGAATTAAATAATTTAACCGGTGTTAGTTTAACGGATGCTATTTTAGAGGAAAGAAAATTTGAGCTAGCAATGGAAGGACATAGGTTCTTTGATTTAGTTAGAACAAATAGAGCATCTTCCGTAATCCCCGGATTTATCGAGGGTAAGCACGAAGTTTTTCCTATTCCTCAACAAGAAATTGATATTTCTGGATTAACCCAAAATCCAGGTTATTAAAATAATAAAAAGTTTGTACTATGAAAAAAATAAAAATTTTAGTTTGTGTTATTTCTGTTATACTTTTTAACAATTGCGAAACGGAAAGTTATGAACTTGGAGACTTAATTAGCCCGACTGAATTAACAGTTTCATCTGTAATTCAAGGAGCTGACTCAAATACACCGTATGGCGATGGAAGTGGATATGTAACATTTACAGCTAATGCTGCTGATGCAATAACATATAAATTTATTCAAAATGGTGTAGAATATATGGAGCCAAGTGGCATCTTTACTACTAGATTTACCACAACCGGAATACATATTTATGACTTGGAGGTAGTAGCTTCTGGAACTGCTGGTTTAATGACAAGTACTTCAATTTCTGTGGAGGTTCTTTATACATTTGAGCCACCTGCTGAATTGGTTTCCGCTTTAACCACAGGTAGTTGGAGAGTTATGGCCGAGGCGTCTGCTCATATGGGTGTTGGACCTATTGACGATATGGCACCAGACGGGGTCGCTGTGTGGTGGAATGCTGGTCCATATGACAAGGCTGATACCGCTATGTATGATGACCGAATGGTGTTTTCATCTAATGGAACTATGGAATACCAAACACAGGGTAGTATTTTTGGAAAAGCACCACCTTTAGAATCTGATTTTTCAGGAAATCAGGGATTAGGTGCTCCAAATTCTGACGGAGAACACATCTATTATCCTACAGAAAATTTTACATCAAATTGGACAATCTCTGAAGATAATGGATTTCTTAATTTAAATTTAACTGGAAATGGCTTTGCAGGTTTTTATGTTGGAGGTAATCATTCTTACACAATTCTTTCAAGCGGTGTAAATGAAATGTACCTTAAAACTATTGGTTTTGATAATAACAGCTGGTTTATCAAAATAACCAACCAAGATTAAGTATACAGCTTCAAATCAGAATTATGAATAATAATTTTTTGTTTATTTTTTTTTGGTGTTTTATTTTTTTTAGTTGTTCGTCTGAAGGCACATCTGAATCTTTACCTGATTCAAATGTTCCAGAACCAATAATTCCATCCGATTTAGTTTTAGAAATTACTATAAATGGCCAGTCAAATTCTACTCCACACGGAGACGGTTCTGGATCGATAACATGTTTTGCTAATGCTTTAAACGCTGTAAATTATGAATTTAGATTTGGAGGTGGAGTTACAGAGCAGACCACTGATGGACAACTAGAATATACTTTCACTCAGGAAGGTATAAATTCATATTCGGTTTATGTTTACGCTTATTCTTCGACAGGACACTATACCAGTACTTTCCAGACTTTTGATATTTATGTTGAAGGTGAAACTTCAAATGCGACATGGTCTGAAGAATTTAATTATAACGGAGTTGTAGATTCTGATATTTGGACTCATGAAATCGGTAACGGAGATTGGGGTTGGGGTAACGGTGAATCCCAGTATTATACAAGTAGTTTAAATAATGCAATAGTCGAAGATGGTGTTTTGAAAATTTCAGCTAAGAAAGAAGATGTAGCTGGATACGAATACACATCAGCAAGAATTGTCTCTAGAGATAAATTTGAATTCCAATATGGGAGAGTTGATATTAGAGCCAAACTTCCAACGGGTGTTGGAACGTGGCCAGCACTTTGGTTGTTAGGCTCAAATCACTATGAAATTGGGTGGCCAGAATGTGGAGAAATTGATATTATGGAGCATTGGGGTCACGATCCAACCGTTGTTGCTGGATCAATTCATACGCCGATGAGTCATGGTGATACTTGGACTAAGGGAACAATTAATATAAATGACTATCACGAAGAATTCCATATTTATTCGATAGATTGGAATGAAAACAGAATTCAGTTTTTAGTAGATGATGTACTATATTACACCTATTCGCCTTCGCCGAAAGATTCAGAAAATTGGCCTTTTAATCAGGAAATGTTTTTTATTTTAAATGTTGCTATGGGTGGTAGCTGGTTTGATATTGATCCTGATTTTAGTGAATCAACGATGGAAGTTGATTATATAAGAATTTATCAGTAAAAATTATGAAAAAAATTATTTTAACCTTATTTACCTTGTCCTTTATTCTTTCATGTAAAATGTCTGCAGACTTTGATGATGAAAAAGAAGTATTTATTGAGGATTTAATCTCCAAGATGACATTGGCTGAAAAAGCTGGCCAAATGAATCAATACAATGGTTTTTGGGATGCTACCGGCCCTATGCCTGAAGGTGATTATCAAAAGAAAAGATATAATGAATTAAAAAATGGCCAGGTTGGATCCATGCTCAATGTTATTGGAGTTGACGAAATATATGCTTTGCAAAAGATTGCAGTTGAGGAAACAAGACTAGGAATTCCTTTAATATTTGGACATGATGTCATTCACGGATATAAGACTATTTTTCCTATTCCTCTTGCCGAATCATCCAGTTGGGATTTGGACTTAATGGAGAAATCAGCAAGAGTTGCGGCTACTGAAGCTAGTGCGGATGGTTTAAACTGGACTTTTGCCCCCATGGTAGATATTTCTAGGGATGCAAGATGGGGTAGAGTAATGGAAGGTGCTGGTGAAGATCCATATTTAGGTAGTTTAGTTGCAAAGGCCCGAGTAAAGGGGTTTCAAGGTGATGATTTAAATGACATAAATTCAATTGTTGCATGTGCTAAGCATTTTGCTGGTTATGGTTTTTCAGAAGCAGGAAGAGATTACAATACTACCGATTTTAACCATTACACTCTTCATAATACAATAATGCCTCCGTTTAAAGCAGCGGTTGACGCTGGAGTAAGAACCTTCATGAATTCATTTAATACACTTGATGAAATTCCAGCAACTGGCCACAAACATATTCAAAGAGATATATTAAAAGGGGATTGGAATTTTGACGGATTTATTGTTTCAGATTGGGGATCTATTGATCAAATGATCCCACATGGTTTTGCAAGGGACGGAGAACATGCAGCTGAGTTAGCTGTATTAGCTGGTTCAGATATGGATATGGAGTCTAGTTTATATGTCAGTAAGCTCGTAGGTTTAGTTGAGTCTGGGAAAGTAAAGGAGGAATTATTAAATGATGCTGTTAGAAGAATTTTAAGGGTAAAATATGAGTTAGGTCTATTTGAAGATCCATTTAAATATTGCAATAAACAAAGATCTGATTCTGAGTTAGCCTCGGTCAACAATATGAAAGTGGCCTTAGATGCTGCAAAAAAGTCTATTGTTTTACTAAAAAATAATAATCAATTACTTCCTCTCGAAAAAGAAGGTGAAAAAATTGCTATTATTGGTCCCTTAGCTGGAGACAAAAATAGTCCCCTAGGAAATTGGAGATCTCAGGCTGTATACAATTCTGCAAGCTCAGTTGTAGAGGGAATGAATAAATATAAAGGAAACAGAATTGTATATGAAAAAGGAGTTGATCTATATTACGGAAAAACAAATTTTCACAACAGAGTAAAAATTAATTATGATGATAAATCGGATTTTGGTAAGGCCAAATTAGCGGCTGCTACATCTGATATTGTTGTTATGGTTTTAGGTGAAGAGGGTAATCAGTCTGGAGAGGGAAGAAGTAGAACAAATATCGGTCTACCTGGTCTTCAATTAGAGCTTCTTAAGGAAATAAACAAAATAAATAACAATATTATTCTTGTTGTGATGAGTGGCAGACCTTTAGACTTAAGTTGGGAAGATGAAAATATTCCCGCCATAGTTCAAGCATGGCACTTGGGATCAAAATCTGGAGATGCAATTGCTCAGGTTCTATATGGTGATTACAATCCGTCTGGAAAATTAACAATGTCATTTCCAAGAAATGTAGGTCAGGTTCCTGTATACTATAATTTTAAAAATACGGGCAGACCTAGCACTTCAATTGAGCAGGTTACAAATTCTGGATATGCAGATGTTGAAAACAGCCCTCTTTATTCATTTGGACATGGATTAAGTTATACCAATTTTTCTTATACTAATTTTTCAATTGATACTGATAAGCTAGGGATTGATTCTAAAATTAATGCTTCAATAGAAATTGAGAATATTGGAAATTACAAAGGAAAAGAAGTAGTTCAACTTTATATAAGAGATATAGTTGGTAGTATAGCTAGACCTATGAAAGAATTAAAAGGTTTCAAGTCTGTTGAGTTAGAGCCGGGGGAGTCTAAGACGGTTAATTTTCAAATTGACAGCTCAATGTTAGAATTTTATACTTATAGAAATAAATGGGAGTCTGAGGTTGGAAAATTTCATATTTTTGTTGGAGGAAATTCAAATATTACAGAATTTAAAGAATTTTATTTAACAGATTAGTCATTTAATTTTAACCGTGGTAAACACCTCTTAATATTTAAAATATATTGTTAAAATTATTTAAGAATAAGTTGATGTAAATTACCAGAAATACAATTGAAATTAACGCTTTTGTAAATCCTGAAACTAATAAGCCAAGAAATACCCCAGCAGAAGCTTTAAGTGATTTTTCAAAGTTTTTATTTAATAAAAGCTCACCGACAATAGCTCCAATTATAGCACCAAATATAATTCCAAAAGGAGGTAAAAATAAACCGATTAATGTTCCTGTGGATGCTCCGATTATCCCATATTTACTGGCACCAAATTTTTTTGATGTATATATCGGAATTATGTAATCCAGTACAAATATTATTAATGCGATTAATAAACTGAATATTAGCAATCTACTGCTAACTTCAACATTAGATATATTGCTGAAAATAAATAGACCAATCCATGAGCTAAGCGGCCCGGGTAAAACAGGGATGATACTGCCTATAATTCCTGCAATCATTACTGCAAAAGACAATATTAATAAAAAGATATCCATATTTATATTTCAGAATTTTTAAATAAAATCATTTAACTTTATGAAAATAAATAATTAAAATTTATTGTGAGAAAATCTCTCTTTTTAATTTGTTTTTTTTTCTTATTTTCATGTGAATTTGATTTTCAATTAAATAAAAAAATTTCTGTTGATGAATTTGTTAAAGATGAATTGAAATCTTTTAATTGGAATCAGGTTGATCAGTATCCTGTCTTTGAAAATTGTCTAAATTTTAATGATATTAATCAGAAGAATAATTGTTTTGTAGAAACAATTACAGACAAGTTAAGATATAATTTAAGCGATAACGATCTTGTCTTAAACAGAACATTAATAGATACTATTTTTTTGGTTTTGAAAATTGATAAAAAAGGAATTATGGAGATTCAGAAAATGAAAATTAGTGATGAAAAAATAAATTACAAGGATATAATAAGTAGTTCTTTTGAAAATACTATTAAAGACTTACCTAAATTATACCCTGCAATTAAAAGGGGTCAGGAAGTTGATGTGATATTCAATTTACCGATTCTTATTTCAACAGAATAGTAATTATGATTGAAAAAGTTATTTTAGGAATTGATCCTGGAACTACAATAATGGGTTTTGGTATTATTAGTGTAAAGGACAGGAAAATGAGTCTTATTGAAATGAACGAGTTAAATTTAACAAAACATAAAGACCATTACCTAAAGCTGAAATTAGTCTTTGAAAGAACAATATCACTAATTGACGATTTTAATCCAGACGAGATAGCGATTGAAGCGCCATTCTTCGGAAAAAATATTCAGAGTATGTTGAAATTAGGTCGAGCTCAAGGAATTGCTATGGCAGCTGGTCTTTCAAGGGAAATTCCCATAACTGAATATTCCCCAAAGAAAATTAAAATGGCTATTACTGGAAATGGTAATGCAAGTAAAGAGCAGGTAGCAAAAATGTTACAAAATTTGTTAAAAATTGAATCTCTTCCTAAAAATTTAGATTCAACCGATGGTTTAGCTGCAGCAGTTTGTCATTTTTATAATTCGAATAATACTTTTCAGGGAACAAAATATTCTGGTTGGTCTAGCTTCGTAAAAAAAAATCAAGATAAAATTAGAAAGTCATAGCCAGTATTTATATCCATATACCCTTTTGCAAGAAAGCTTGTCATTATTGTGACTATCACTTTTCTACCTCATTAAAAGATAAAGATTCAATGATATCTTCAATTGTAGATGAAATTATTATGAGGTCTTCTGAAATTAATGAAAAAATAAATTCTATTTATTTTGGAGGAGGTACACCCTCAATTCTAGATGTTTCCGATATAAAAACTATTTTAAAAACTATTTATAATGAATTTGAAATTTCTATTAATGCTGAGATCACAATTGAATGTAATCCCGATGATATTACTTACGAAAAAATTGATATATGGAAAAAAAATAAAATTAACAGAGTAAGCCTCGGAGTTCAATCATTTTCAGATCAAGATTTGACACTAATGAATAGGAGTCATGATTCTAATACTGCATTAAATTCTTTACAATTAATAAAGGATAGTTTTAAAAATTTCTCCGTTGATTTAATTTATGGAATGCCTGGTTCTTCGTTCGATGATTGGAAAAAAAACATTGATATTCTTATAGACTATAACGTTCCTCACATTTCTGCATATGCATTGACCGTTGAACCAAAAACCGCTTTAAAAAAATTTATCGAAAATAATAAGATTAATAAAGTAAATGAAAATGAACAAAGAATTCAATATAATTATGTTTATGACAAGCTAAAAAAATACGGATTTATAAATTATGAATTTTCAAGTTTTGCCAAGAAGGGATTTGAATGTAAAAATAACCTAAGTTATTGGAGAAGACATAAATATATTGGTTTAGGTCCATCAGCTCACTCTTTTGATGGTAAATTCAGGAAATGGAATATTAGAAATAACCATAAATACATTAAAAAAATTTCATCAAACGAATTGCCTCAAGAATCTGAAAGGCTTTCAGACAAAGACATTTTAAATGAAATTATAATGGTAGGTTTGAGGACTATTGAAGGAATCGATTTAGAATTAATAAAATCAGAGTTTGATGGTTTAAATTTGGATAGTTTATACAACGAAATCGAATTTAAGATCAATAAAGGTATTATTATAAAAAATAAAAATAAACTACATACGTCCAGAAACTATAAGTTCATGACTGACGGGATTGCTGCAGACTTGTTCGTTATTTAGACGCCCTAGTAAATTATTAAAAAAACATTATCTTAAGTGTAAAATAATTTATATGAAATGGAAAGGTGTTATGCCCGCTATAACTACTAAGTTTAATGAAAAAGATGAACTTGATTTATCTTTGTTTAATAAAAATTTAAACTTTCAGTTAAAATCAGGGGTAGATGCTATAGTTTTGGCAGGCTCATTAGGAGAGGCTAGTACTTTGACCCAAGATGAAAAGAATATACTAACTAAAAATACAGTTGCAGAAGTAAATGATAATATTCCGGTTGTTGTTAATATAGCTGAGCAATCTACAAAAGATGCATTAAATAGTGTGAAAGATGCTGAAGGTTGTGGTGCAAGTGGTTTGATGGTTTTACCACCAATGAGATATAAATCTGGGGAAAAAGAAACAATTAGTTATTTCGAATCAATTGCTAAATCTACAAGTCTACCCATAATGATTTATAATAATCCAGTTGACTATGGTATAGAAGTAACATTAGGTATGTTTGAAGAGTTATTGAAGTGTGATAATATTAAAGCTGTAAAGGAATCAACAAGAGATATCTCTAATGTTACCAGGCTGAAAAATAGTTTTGGGTCTCGTTTAAGCATTATGACAGGTGTTGATACAATTGCCCTTGAAAGTTTATTAATGGGTGCAGACGGCTGGATTGCAGGTTTGGTTTGTGCCTTTCCGCAAGAGACAGTGGCAATATATAAACTTCAAGCTCAAGGAAAAGTAAAAGAAGCTGTAGAAATTTTCAGGTGGTTTTTACCGCTGCTTGAATTAGATATAAATCCAAAATTAGTTCAAAACATTAAATTAGCAGAATCTTTATTAGGAATCGGATCTGAAAATGTTAGATTACCAAGAAAACCTCTTTGTGGTGCGGAGAGGGATAATGTATTAAGCATTCTTAAAAATGGAATTAAAAATAGACCTGATTTATCAAAATTCAACTTATAATTATGATCACTGGAAAAAATTATATTGGAAAAGAATTGTCAGCAAATTCCTCAGTTACCTTTCAGACTTTTAATCCTTTACTAAATATTAAAAATGATATTAGTTTCTTTGAGGCGAGCGATTTGGAAATTCAAAAAGCTACCATTTTAGCATCGAATGCATTTCTGACTTACAAATCAGTTTCACTCACTGATAGGTCAAATTTCTTGACTCAAATTGCTGAGGAACTAAAATTAATTTCAGATGATATTGTTAAAATATATTGTTCTGAAACAGGGTTGTCAGAAGGAAGGTGTTTAGGTGAACTAACAAGAACAATAAACCAATTACAAAGTTTTGCAAAACTATTATCAAAGGGAAATTTTCAAGATATTTCTATTGATAGCCCGATTGTTGACAGAAAGCCTATTCCAAAGCCTGACCTGAGAAAGATGTTAATACCGATTGGCCCGGTTTTGGTTTTTGGCGCAAGTAACTTTCCTTTAGCATACTCAACAGCGGGTGGTGATACTGCATCTGCTCTTGCCGCGGGATGCCCAGTTATATTAAAATCTCATCCAATGCATTGTGGGACTGGTGAAACCGTTTCAGCTGCAATTATTAGAGCTGCAGACAAAACAGGAATGCCAAATGGTGTCTTTTCAAACTTAAATAGTAAAGGAATTGAGGTAGGAGTTAAATTGGTAAATAGCCCACATGTAATGGCAGTTGGTTTTACAGGAAGTTTGAAAGGTGGAAGAGCTATTTATGACATAGCTTCAAGAAGAAATAACCCGATTCCTGTATTTGCAGAAATGGGGAGTGTCAATCCTGTTTTAATATTCCCAAAGAAACTTGAAAATGAGTGTGACGAATTAGCAATAAAATACGCCAAATCAATAACTGTAGGTTCAGGCCAATTTTGTACAAATCCTGGGATTATAATTTCTTTTGATTCTAAAAATTTTGATTTATTTATTAAAAAATTGGTTAATGAAATACAACAAATTACTCCTTCATGTATGCTTCATCCCAACATTTATGATGCATACGATAAAGGGATAAAAAAAATCAAAAAAAATAAAAATGTCAAGGAATTGACTAAGAACGATAATTCAGATAATAAGAATTTACCAAGACATGTCATATCTACGGTAAGCGCTGAAAACTTTTTAAAGGATGAAACATTACAGCATGAAATTTTTGGACCTTCATCTTTAATAGTAAAGTGTAAAGATTATGATGAAATGTGTAATGTTGTAAAATCTTTGCAAGGTCAGTTGACAGGTACAATTTTAGCTGAATCCGATGATGTATTTTTGAGTCAAGAAATTGTTGATTTACTTCAGCTAAGGGTAGGTAGAATTATATTTAACGGAGTACCAACAGGAGTTGAAGTTTGTCCCTCAATGACTCATGGTGGCCCATATCCAGCTTCAACTGATAGTAGATTTACAGCTGTTGGGATTAACTCTATAAAACGATGGTTAAGACCTGTAAGTTTTCAGGATTTCCCTGAAAACTTTTTACCTGACGAATTAAAAAATAACAATGCCTTAAATATTAAACGTAATTTAAGTTGAGTATAACAGAATTTAATAATAACCGATTTGAAAATTTTGAAACAAATGAAATTTAAATACTTAATATTAATAACTTTTATTTTCTTTTGCTGTGAAACTGAGCAGGAAAAACTAGAAAATATTATTGAAGAATATCAAAATCATCAGGGATATGACTATGATGATTTTCCATTGGGAAATTTTTCAGAGGAATATTTTAAAAGTGAAAAAGATTTTGCAGAAGGTCTTTTGTCAAAATTAAGCCAATTAGATATCAATAATTTTGATGAAAATGATAATATTTCCTACGAATTATTATCATTCGTTTTAAATGATATAATTGCTTACTACGATTTTGAAAGATTTCTAAATCCACTTCTTTCTGACTCAGGCTTTCATAGTAGTTTAGTTTACAATGTAAGACCATTATACGATTATGATCAAATTAAAAATTATTTAAAAAAACTTAACTCGATTCCTCAATATGTTGATCAATACTTACCACTCTTGAGAAAAGGGATTGAAAAGGGCGTTTCGCAACCTCTGATTATTTTTAAGGGTTACGAATCTACATACAATGACCATATTACGGATGATTTTAAGTCAAATTATTTTTACTCTCCATTTAACAAACTGCCAGATGATATTTCAGAATCCCAAAAAGATTCTATTTTAATTGAGGCTAAAAAGGCGATAGAGAAAAATGTCATTCCTCAATTTATCAGAATCAAAGATTTTTTTGAAAAAGAATATTATCCAAATACAAGAAAAAGTATTGGGGTTTCAGAAATCCCCAACGGATCTGAATTTTATCAAAATAGAATAAACTATTATACCACAAGTAATAATTATACCGCTGATGATATACACAATATTGGATTAAATGAAGTAGCTAGAATTAAAAAAGAAATGACACAAATCATTAAACAATTAGCTTTTAAAGGCTCTTTCGATGATTTTTTCAAATTCTTAAGAACCGATGAACAGTTTTATGCAAAAACTCCACAGGAACTTCTAATGTACGCCAGAGATATTTCTAAAAGAGCTGATGAACAATTACCTAGATTTTTTAAAACACTACCAAGAAAACCATATGGAGTAGCACCAGTTCCAGATGCTATAGCGCCAAAATATACTGGCGGTAGATATGTTGGTACTTCTAAAAATAGTACTGATCCTGGTTATTATTGGGTTAATACATATGATTTAAAAAGTAGAACATTATATACAATTCCTGCTTTAACCGTTCACGAGGCTGTGCCTGGGCACCATCTTCAGAGTGCCCTTAACAATGAGTTAGGTGACAGTATTCCAAGATTTAGAAGAAGTTTATACTTATCTGCATATGGAGAGGGGTGGGGTTTATACACGGAGTTTTTAGCGGATGAGATGGGTATTTATACAACTCCATATGAGAGATTTGGCAAATTCACATATGAAATGTGGAGAGCTTGTAGACTTGTAATAGATACTGGAATTCATGCAAAGGGTTGGTCAAGAGAGCAGGCAGTTGACTTCATGTCTAAAAATACTGCCCTATCACTACATGAAGTCAATACAGAAATTGATAGGTATATTTCATGGCCAGGCCAGGCACTTTCGTATAAAATAGGCGAACTAAAAATTCGGGGACTTAGATCAAGAGCAAAAGAACAACTAAAAGAAAGTTTTGATATTAGAGAATTCCACGAAAAAATTCTAGAGTATGGAACGGTAACATTGTCAACTTTAGACAGGAGGATTAATAATTATATAGAAGATAAAAAAAATGAATAGCTACATTTTTGAGTGTATAGATGCACATACATGCGGAAATCCGGTCAGACTAATTTTATCAAATAAGCCTAGCTTAAAGGGAGAATCAATGAGTGAAAAGAGGAAAGATTTTATAAAAAATCATGATTGGATCAGAAAATCACTAATGTTTGAGCCAAGAGGTCATGATATGATGAGTGGAGGTTTTATATATCCACCTGAAAATTCAGAAAATGATTTTTCTATTTTATTTTTAGAAACATCGGGATGTTTACCTATGTGTGGACATGGTACAATTGGGATTGTGACTATTGTATTAGAGGAAAAATTAATAACCCCAAAAATCGAAGGAGTTTTAAATATTGAAGTTCCAGCTGGAACAATCAAAGTAAACTATGCAATAAACGGTGGAAAAGTTGAATGGGTAGAAATAAGAAATGTAGATAGTTATTTAGCTGCTGAAAAACTTTTTATAAAATCAGATAATCTCGGAAATTTATTTTTTGATGTTGCATATGGTGGTAATTTTTACGCCATAATTGATATTCAGAAAAATTATTCTGGTCTAAATAACTATGATGCAGAACAAATTATCAGTTATTCTAGAGAAATCAGAGAAAAAATTAACAAAAAGTATATTAATACTTTTATTCATCCGATTGATGAGTCTATTAGAGATGTATCACATCTGTTATGGATTGGTAAGGTAATCGATAAAGATTCCTCGTCTAGAAATGCCGTTTTTTATGGAGATAAAGCGATAGACAGATCCCCATGCGGCACCGGAAGTTCTGCTAGAATGGCACAATTGTTTTCACAAAGAAAACTTAAGATTGGAGAAGTTTTTATTCATGAAAGCTATATTGGGTCTAAATTTATATGCCGTGTAGAAAAAACTTCTAAGATTCAAAATATTTACGGAGTAGTGCCGGTGATTAGAGGATGGGCAAAGATCCACGGTCATAATAAAATTTTGGTTGATAAGAGTGATCCTTTTTTTGCAGGTTTTCAAGTGATTTAGTATGTCAAAAAGAATTTTAATTGTTGGGGGAGGTATTATCGGAATCTGTTCTGCTTACTATTTATCTAAGGATGGACACGATGTTACTATAATCGATAAAAATGGTATGGACAGTGGAGCATCATATGTAAATGCAGGCTATTTGTCGCCTGGACATATCATTCCATTGGCTTCACCAGGTGTAATTAAACAGGGATTAAAGTGGATGCTTGATTCTTCCAGTCCATTTTATGTACAGCCAAGAATTAATATTGATTTCCTAAAATGGTTATTTGCGTTTAATAGATCATGTTCTACAGAAAATGTAAATAATTCCGTTAAACCAATTATTGATATTTCATTATTTAGTCAAGATTTACTAAAAGAAATCAGACATGAAAATAATATGGGATTTCATTATGAACAGAAAGGTTTATTAATGCTTTGTAAACTCGAAAAGTCCTTAGAAAAAGAAAGTGAAGTGGTAAGAAAGGCAGTAGAAAATGGTTTGGATGCTAAACTTTTAAATATTGATGAAATAAAAAAAATTGAACCTAATATAAATATTGATTCAATTGGTGCTGCTTATTTTAGTTGTGATCATCACACCACCCCCGGAGAATTGATTTCAGAATTAAAAAAATATATCAAGTTCAAAGGGGTAAAATGCTTAACCAATACAGAGATTGAAAGTTTTAATGTCAATAAAAATAAAATCTCATCAATTTCCGTGTCTAATAATCGTTTAGAATTTGATGAATATATTCTTTCTGCTGGTACTTGGACATCTCATATTTGTAAAAAGCTGGGAATTGAGCTTTTACTTCAACCAGGAAAAGGCTACAGCGTTAATCAAAAATTAAAAAATGGAATTACATGTCCTGCAATTTTGGTAGAACCAAAGTGTGCTGTTACTCCAATGAACGGATATACTAGGTTTTCAGGAACAATGGAAATATCATCAATAAATAATAGGATCAGAAAAAATAGAGTTAATGCAATTTGTGATTCTGTTGAATCATTTTATCCTTCAATCAAAGTTGATGAATCAGATAGAAAAAATGCTAAATTTGGTTTTAGACCGATTTCAGCTGATGGGGTTCCATATATCGGTAGAACCGATAAGTTAGAAAATGTAGTTATTGCAACAGGACATGGAATGATGGGATGGAGCATGAGTACTGGTACTGGAAAAATTATTTCTGAAATTGTGGCAAATAAAAAAACAAGTATCAATATTGACCGATTCAATCCAAATAGAAAATTTTAACCTTTATGCATAAAATCCTCATTAAAAACTTTTTCAAGAAGGGTCAGCATTCTATCAGTATCTGAAAAAGAAAAAATAATTGGTGGCTTAATTTTTATTACATTTTTTTCTAATCCGTCGGTGCTCATTAGCACACCCATCTCTTTCATTCTATTTACAAGATAATTAGCTTTTTCAGCCTGCGGTACCAGTTTGTCATTGACTAACTCAAAACCAATAAACAACCCTGTGCCTCTAACATCTCTTATTATTGAATGTTTTTTGGCTAATTTATTTAAACTTTCTTTTAAATATTTGCCGATTTTTTTTGCATTAGATTGAAGATTTTTCGAATCAATCTCTTTTATAACTTCATTTGCAATTTTACAAGAAACTGGGTTACCACCAAAAGAGCTAAAAAATTCTAATCCATTATCAAATTTTTGAGCAATTTTTTCAGAACAAACAACTGCACCAATTGGGTGTCCATTTCCCATGGGTTTTCCTAATGTAACTATATCTGGAATTATGCCGTGAAGTTCATATCCCCAGTATTTTTCCCCAACTCTACCAAATCCTGTTTGTACCTCATCGGATATCATGAGAATATCAAATTTTTTAAGGATCTTACTACATTTTTTTAAAAATCCTGATGGCAATTCGATTTGTCCTCCACAACTAATTATTGGTTCAAAAATCATAGCGCTAATTTTCTCGTCAGATTTAGAAGCCTTTGAGATGATTTTTTCAAGTTCTTTATAGTACTTATTTGTTGAATCTTTACCTCTGTGCTTTCCTCTGAATTTATCAGGCATTGGGATTTCATAAATATTTTCTGATTTACCTCTTCCACCTTCACCTTCATATTTATAATTACTAACCTCAATTGTTTTATTAGTATTTCCATGATATCCTCCTTCAAAAACAATGAATTTTTCACTTTTTGAATATAAACTAGTCATTCTTAAAGCTAACTCATTGGCTTCGCTACCCGAATTAACATAGTAAACCTTTGACAATTTCTTTGGAAACTTTGAAAGTAAGTTTTTCGAAAGTGACAATATCTCATGATGTAAATATCTCGTATTAGTGTTTAAAAGTCCGATTTGATCCTTAGCTGCATTTACTACATTTATATTTTGGTGACCAACATGAGCAATATTATTAACAGTGTCAAGGTATTTTTTTCCCTTATTTGAGTATAAATATTGATTAAAACCTCTAACAATGTAGATAGGTAAATCATAGCTTAATTTTAAATTACTTCCTAAAAATCTTGTCCTCAAATTCTTTAATTCATTTTCGTTAAAGTGGATATTTTTATTTGTCTGCATTTCTAAAATCAATTTAGGGTCTGGACAAATACTTGACCAAATCATCTTCTCATCTTCCATGCAAACCCCTGGGAAATCATCTTCAAAATCAAGAAGTGTCAGCATTATTTGAAAATGTAAATGAGGACACCATCCACCATTTTCTTTATTTGCACCGATTTCACCTATTTTTTCACCCCTATTAATTCTATCACCAACTTTATATTTTGAATTATTTTGATTAGATAAATGTCCATAAAGAGAATAATATTTAATATTTTCTATGTTATGCTCAATGATTATCAAACCGCCATAACCTTTAATCGTTTTATCGTTTGTCAATACTTTTATTATTCCATCTTCAATCGAATGAACTGTAGTTTTTTCTTTAACCCAAAAATCAATACCTAAATGAGTAGTTCTATTTTCAAATCCTGAATCGGTCAGTTTTTCATAGTCTTCAGAGTCGTAGACTACTCTGGTCTCCATGTAGCCACCGTAATAAATTAAATTGGGCTCAAAGTTTATTTTTTTCTCAAATGAATCTACATCATTTATCAATTCATTGCTTAGCCAATTACTTGAAACACTTAGGTCTAAATTCTTCAAATTTCTAAGATCACTATTTTGAAATAGGGTATTAATAGAGGATCTTTTATGTTTAATCAGTTTTTTAAATTTCTTTTCATTAGATATGGGGCTCAAACTACACGCATCTCTAAAAAAACAAGTAGCAAGTTCTTTATTTAGACTAGACCACCTATCAAAAAGTATATTCATGTCATTATTACTGATTTGTAAATATTTATTTTCAGAATTAAGCTTTTTATTTAAACGAGACTTAACAACTGAAACGCATATTCTCATTAATATTAAATCATATAAAAAATCGATTTCCTCTTTATGAATATTGATGACCCAGTGAAAGCCTTTAATAATTTCACAAGCTGATTTTAAAGGGTTTAAACTTTTGACTATGCCGTAAGTGCATGTTACTGATAATTCGTTTATAAGTTGACTTTTTATAGAATCTCCAAAATCAATAAATCCTTTAATTTTTGGATTCTTAAGATCATTTGATACAACTATATTATTATCATTTAGGTCATTATGAATTAGCCATTTCCTAAGTTTATTATATTTTTTTCGATTTTTTTTAAAATTATCTAGCAATTGCTTTATCGTCAATAGATATTTTTTATTCAAACCAATTTTTTTGTAGTAACTTTTTATCCATTCAAAGTTTGCTAGATCCCAATGAAAATCTTTCCTTTCATATGTTAATTTCTCCCTTTGTAAGTCTTTGACTAGAGTTGCTGATTTAAAACCTAATTGTTCTCTAATTGTGGATCTCAAAGGATTAATCGAAGACCAAAGTCTTCCATGAATCCAGGTATTCATCCTTACATATCTGACATCATTACCTTCGTCTATAAAATGGCTAAAAAAATTATTTTTCTTATCAAATACGTTCCTAGCAGTATTTATATTACATTCAAGATTCTTAAGAATTTTTGTTTGAAATTGAACAAATTCTATTTTTGTTTTGGCGGGATATATTTTGAAGAAAAATGAATTATCATCATTACTCATTTTGAAGTTATCATCTGTTTCCCCTTCAATTTGGATAGCTTTAGCTTTGATTCCATATTTGGAGTTTACTAATTTTTCAACAAACTTTAAATCAAATTGATTTTTCATTGTATAAACCGATGATTATAAATAATGAAAATACCAATTACACATTTTAAAAACAATTTATACCTTCTATTTCACAAAGTATTGTTTTATATTTGCCATTCAATTTTGCGGGCGTGGTGGAATTGGTAGACACGCTAGACTTAGGATCTAGTGCCGCAAGGTGTGAGAGTTCGAGTCTCTCCGCCCGCACAAATTCACTCTCATCTGATGAATCTAGAGGAATTTATACCAAATAAAATTAATAATGAAGCAGATGATCTTTCATTTTCTTGGGAAGCCCCTAGTAATATTGCATTGGTAAAATACTGGGGTAAAAATTCTGATCAGACACCTAAAAACCCTTCTATAAGTTTTACTCTGTCAAATTGTAAAACAACCACAACAGTTTTGTTTAAAAAAATCAAGAACAATGATGATTTAGTAAATTTTGACTTTTATTTCGAAGGGAAATTAAATATTGATTTTAGACCTAAGATTGAGATATTTTTTACAAAAATTAAAAAATATTGCCCTTATCTTCTTCAATATCATTTAACAATTAAAAGTTCTAATAGTTTTCCTCATAGTAGTGGTATAGCATCATCTGCCAGTGGTATGAGTGCTTTGTCTTTATGTATTATGAGTCTCGAAAAAAAACTCACTGGTGTAGACGATAGTTTCATGTATAAAAAAGCTTCGTTTATTTCTAGAATCGGATCAGGAAGTGCATGTAGGAGTATATACGGAGGTATTAATTTTTGGGGGAACCATTCTGAATTTTCAAACAGCTCAGACTTATATTCTGTTAAGTTAAATAAAAATATTTCTTCTAATTTTAATAATTACAGGGATACAATTTTGATCATCGATAACCATGTAAAGGAGGTTTCTAGTTCTGTAGGACATAAATTAATGAACAATCACCCCCTAGCAAAGATTAGGTTTGATCAGGCTTTTCAGAATATCTCAAAGTTGAAAAGTATTTTATCAAGTGGAGATCTAAATAAATTTTGTCATTTAGTTGAAGGTGAGGCTTTGATGTTACATTCGCTCATGATGAGCAGTGATCCATCTTATATTTTAATGAAGCCAGAGACTTTGGCTGTTATCAACTTAATTAAAGATTTCAGAAAGAAATCAAAAATTCCTGTTTGTTTCACTTTGGATGCAGGAGCCAACGTGCACGTTTTATATCCAGAAATCTTTACAGATCAAGTGATGAAATTTATCAAAAATAGGCTTTTAAAATATTGTGAAAATCAAGAGATTATTTCCGATATGATTGGCGATGGGCCCAAGCAAATCTAAATTTGTATATTTGATTCAATGAAAGGTCCTTTATTTTACTCAAAAATATTATTATTTGGAGAATACGGAATAATAGAAGATTCAAAAGGATTGTCAATTCCGTATAGTTTTTTTAAAGGTGCTCTTAAGATTCCTGAAAAACATTCTGACGAATCTAAAAAATCAAATCATAAACTTCTTGAATTTTATGAATTCTTGAAAAAAATAGAAGATATAGATTTAGATATATTACTATTCAAAGAACATATCAGAAAAGGACTTTACTTTGACTCTTCCATTCCAAGAGGATACGGCGTCGGTAGTAGCGGAGCATTAGTTGCCGCAGTTTATGATAAATACTCAAATAATAAGATAACCGTTTTAGAAAATCTTACCCGTGAAAAACTTCTAAAATTAAAATCTACTTTTTCTAAGATGGAATCCTTCTTTCACGGAAAGTCATCTGGTTTAGATCCTTTAAATAGTTATTTAAGTATACCTATTCTTATAAAATCTAAAAATGATATTAATGTTACAGGCATTCCCTCTCAAAAATCTAGCGGAAACGGTGCCGTGTTTCTCATTGATAGTGGTCAGACAGGCTCAACAGCTCCTATGGTTAAAATTTTTATGGAAAAAATGAAATTAGAAGGCTTTAGAAATATCATTAATTCAGAGTTTATTAAACATACTAACCTTTGTGTTGATAATTTTTTAAGTGGAGATATTAAAAACTTATTTAATCATACAAAAAAATTATCAAAAATAGTTTTTGATAATTTTAAGCCAATGATTCCAAGAGATTTTCACGATTTATGGAAAAAAGGTATTGAAAGTGAATCCTACTTTTTAAAATTATGTGGCTCAGGCGGCGGCGGCTATATTCTTGGATTTGCTCCTGATATTGACAAAGCAAAAAAAGATTTAAAAAACTTTAATTTAGAAGTAGTATATCACTTTTAAAATGTCTTCAAAATCAAGAAATAAATCAGTTATTTTTAAATTTCTAAGTATATTTTCTGTTGTAAGATTTTACAATTTATTACTGATATTATTTGCTCAATATTTAACTTCAATTTTTATTCTAAGTGATAAACCCATTTTTGAGGTAATTTTTGATTCTAAATTATTTATTTTAATTTTTTGCTCATCAGTATCAATTGCTTCTGGCTACATAATAAATAATTTTTACGATGAGGAAAAAGATCTTATAAACAAACCAGTAAAATATAAAATTGATGAAGTTGTTAAGAGTTCGACAAAGCTAAATTTTTATTTTATTTTAAATTTTGTTGTAGTTATTATTTCGTCTTTCATTTCTTTAAAGGCTGCCTTATTCTTTTCTGTTTATATTTTCTTTTTGTGGTTATATTCTCATAAATTGAAAAGGTTATTATTTATAAGTAATTTGTTTTATTCATTACTTACGATCACCCCATTTTTCGCCATTCTCTTATATTATAAAAAAATTGATTATATAATAATTGCTTATGCGCTATTTCTTTTTTTCATTTTACTATTAAAAGATTTCACAAAAGATTTGAAGAATTTGAAAGGTGACTTTACTCAAAACTATCAGACTATCCCAGTTGTTTTTGGGGAGAACTTTTCAAAATCTGTGATAATATTGACTAGTTTAATAAATCTTATACTGATTGGGAATTTATTTATTAACTTTTCAGAGGGATATATGAGTATTTATTATATATCATCAGCTCTAGCTATTTTGGTTTTTGTTGTTAAATTATTTCAATCAAATAGTAATTCTGATTACCTCATATTACATAACATCCTAAGATTCATTATTGGTCTTGGAGTTTTTTCAATAATTCTTATAGGAATATGAATCTCTAAAGGTCCTGGGTAACATTAAATAAAAAAACAAGTTTTATTTTTCATTTGTTTGTTACTTTTTAGTACTCAAGGTGGGAATCGAACCCACACTCTTAAAAAGAACTGGATTTTGAATCCAGCGCGTCTACCAATTCCGCCACTTGAGCATTCGGGCAAAAGTAAAAAAATAATCATTATTAAACATATTCCTAAAATTAAAATTTCTATTTTTGCTAACCTTCAAGTAATAAATATAAATAACTAAAAACCAATAAAATACAGTGTCATCAGTCAATCCAAAAGCCAAAATATTTAACTGTACAAACAGTGTTGAATTAGCAAATAAAATATCTGAATCATTTGGGGAAAAACTTGGTAATGTAATTATTTCAAGATTTTCTGACGGAGAATTCCAACCATCCTTTGAAGAGTCAATCAGAGGTACAAGGATTTTTATCATCGGATCAACAAATCCAAGCCCTGAAAACTTAATGGAAATGTTATTAATGATTGATGCAGCCAAAAGGGCTTCAGCAAGACATGTAACCGCTGTTATTCCATATTTTGGCTGGGCAAGGCAAGACAGAAAGGATAAACCTAGAGTTCCTATAGCTGCAAAAATGATAGCAAAAATGATAGAGTCGGCTGGAGCAACAAGATTGATCACGATGGATTTACATGCTGACCAAATTCAAGGTTTTTTCCAAATACCTGTAGATCATTTATATGCATCTTCAATTTTTATACCCCACATACTTTCTTTAAAATTGAATAATTTATGTATTGCATCCCCAGATATGGGAGGTTCAAAACGTGCATATGCATATTCTAAAAACTTAAATTGTGATGTGGTTGTTTGTTACAAACAGAGATCACAGGCAAATGTGATTTCACACATGGAACTTATTGGTGATGTTTCGGGAAAAAATGTGATATTGGTTGATGATATGGTAGATACTGCAGGAACACTTTCAAAAGCAGCTGATTTATTGAGAGAGAGAGGTGCTTTGAGCGTTAGAGCAATTTGTACTCATGCTATCTTATCGGGAGATGCCTACAGTAAGATAGACAACTCTAAACTTGAAGAATTGATTGTTACCGATTCTGTTCCTAATATAAGGCCTCATTCTAAAATAAAAGTGTTATCTTGCGCCGATTTATTTTCAGATGTTATGCATAAAGTACACAGCAATCAGTCAATAAGTTCAAATTTTATAATGTAAATTTTAAAAAAAATGAAATCAATTACAATTAACGGATCTAAAAGAGAAAGCGTAGGTAAGTCTTCTTCAAAAGCACTACGTAATGCTGGACAGATTCCTTGCGTTTTATACGGAGGGGATGGCCCAATACATTTTTCAGCACCTGAGTTGGCATTCTCAAAACTAGTATATACTTCAAACGCTTATACTGTTGTGATTGCCTTAAGTGATAACGAAACATACTCTGCTGTAATACAGGATATTCAGTTTCACCCTGTTTCTGATAAGATTTTGCATGTAGACTTTTACCAACTATTTGATGACAAGAAAATATCGATGGATATCCCAGTTAGACTAGTTGGAAATGCTATTGGTGTTAAGCTTGGTGGAAATCTGCAAAGAAATAAGAGAAAGCTTAGGATAAAAGCTTTACCGACTAATCTTCCAGACTATATAGAAATAGATATTTCTGAATTAAATATCGGAAACAGAGTTTATATCACTGAATTAGAAAATGAAGCTTACGAATTTTTACACCCGGATAACACCGTTGTTTGTCAGGTAAGAAGAGCGAGAGCTGCTCTAGTTGTTGAAACTGATGAAGAAGAAGGAGAAGAAGGAGAAGAGGGGGCAACTGAAGGTGGTGAAACATCGGATAATAATGATTCTTCATCTGATGGGGATACGCCAGCAGAGTCATAAGTTAATTTATAATTAATAAGAAAAAAAGCATTCTGTAATTTGTCAGGATGCTTTTTTTATTTTTGTAAATATTAAGATCATTTTTGATGAATAAATTTTTAATAGTTGGATTAGGTAATATTGGAGAAAAATACAATAATACAAGGCATAATATAGGATTTGAAATTTTGGATTTCTTTTGTAAGAAAAATGAAGCTGATTTTGAAGTTGGTAGATTAGGTGAAATTGCAAATATATCCATGAAAGGCAGAAAAGTTTTTCTGTTAAAGCCAACAACGTTTATGAATTTAAGTGGGAAGGCCGTTAATTATTGGATGAAAAAAGAGAATATCAGAATTGAAAATTTATTAATTGTAAGTGATGACCTTAATATTCCAGTAGGAAAAATAAGATTAAGAGCAAAGGGAAGTAGTGGTGGTCATAACGGGCTTGAGAATATTGAGTACACGCTTGATTCAAATAAATATTCCAGGTTGAGAGTTGGAATTGGTAATCAGAAAAGTAATACAAACCAAATTGATTTTGTGTTAGGTAAATTTAATTCTGATGAATATGATCTTTTATTATCAAATTTTGATATGATAGCCGATGCTCTAAATTCTTTTATATTCTCTGGAATTAATGAGACCATGAATAGTTTTAATAATTAAATTTTACTCAATTGACGTCTCTAGATATTAAAGATTATAAAAATAGTTCATCAACAGTGGTCACTGTTGGAACTTTTGACGGAATACATCTAGGGCACAAGGAGCTAATTAGTACAGTCTTAAATATTTCTAAATCTGAAAATCTCAAATCAATCGTCTTAACATTCAATCCACATCCTAAAATTGTCTTAAATAATAATCCTAAAATTTCTTTATTAACTACACAAAAAGAAAAGATCGAAATTCTAAATTCATTTGAAATTGATTTTTTAATTACTCAACAATTCACAGAAGATTTTTCAAGATTATCACCCTTAGAATTTGTTAGAGATATTTTGGTTAATAAACTTAACGCTAAGCATATAGTAATTGGCTATGATCATCATTTTGGAAGAAATAGAGATGCTAATTCAAATCAACTTTCTGAGTTTTCTAAATCATTAGATTTTAAAGTTACTGAGGTTCAGCCATTTAATGTTAATGGAGTTTCAATCAGCTCAACCAAAATTAGAAATTTAATATCTCAAGGTAAGATTAAATCTGTAAATGCCTATTTAGGATATGATTATATCTTAACGGGAGATGTCATTAAGGGATTTGGTAGAGGTAAAAGCCTAGGGTTTCCAACAGCTAATATAGTTGTAGACAGATTTAAAAAGAAACCATCAATTGGGGTTTATTTTATATACTCAGTAATTGATAATAAAATTATTTACGGTATGATGAATATAGGTAAAAACCCAACCTTTTCTGATAAAGGACATTCAATTGAGGTTCATTTTTTTGATTATAATAGCAACTTGTATGGGAAAGAGTTGAATGTAAGATTATTAAATAAAATTAGGGAAGAAATTAAATTTGAGTCGCCTAAAGAATTATCATCACAGTTAGAAATAGATAAAAAAAAATGTTTTGATTTGATCAATAGTATTAAAAAAACCACTTAAATTTAGGTTATTGTTATCCAATGTTAAAACCATCTTACATAATCGCAAATAAAGATGAGGTGATTAAATCTCTAAAAAAAAGAAACTTTAACTCTGAGGTTTTAATTGAAGAACTCATTTCACTAGATAATAAAAGAAAAATAATACAGACAGAATATGAATCAAAACTCTCTCAATCAAATTCTATTTCAAAAAATATAGGAAAATTATTTAAGGAAGGTAAAAAAGAGGAAACAGTTGTACTAAAGGAAAAGAGTTTGAAGATAAAAAATGAAACGAAATCTCTTTCTGAAAAGCTGAATATAATAAAAATTCAGATCAACAATATTCTTTTTCAGATTCCTAATGTTCCCAATCTAAATGTACCGAATGGAAACACTCAGGATGACAATATTGTTATATATGAGTCTAAAATAAAAATCAATCCAAAAGCTAAAATTCCTCATTGGGAATTAGCAGAAAAATACGATATTATTGATTTCGAATTGGGGAATAAAATTACTGGTTCTGGATTTCCTGTTTACAAAGGAAAAGGGGCCAAACTTCAAAGAGCACTAATTTCATTTTTTTTAGATTGCAATATCTCATCTGGTTATGAAGAAGTCCAAGTACCGCATCTTGTTAATGAAAAATCTGCTTTTGGAACTGGTCAATTACCCGATAAAGAGGGGCAAATGTATTCAATTCCCACAGATAATTTATTTTTAATCCCAACCGCAGAAGTTCCTATAACAAATATTTTTAGGGACCAAATAATTGACGAAGCAAGTTTACCTATTTT
>Ga0209503_10000439_pt1 | contig 26489 bp, 29 predicted proteins | sample SouAtlMetagenome_2_FD_187448 | JGI IMG/M metagenome (GOLD analysis project Ga0209503, IMG submission 187448) | Marine eukaryotic phytoplankton communities from Atlantic Ocean - South Atlantic ANT15 Metagenome (SPAdes) (version 2) | ecosystem: Environmental > Aquatic > Marine > Oceanic | place... | reverse complement strand
CATTCCCAAGTGTGCACAACGTATGGCGGAAACATAGCCTCCAGGTCCGGATCCTATGACGGCAACATCGTAAGAATTCATAAAAAATAGTTTAATTTAAACAATGACAAAAATACAAACTTCATTGCAATGAAAAGTGATTTTTTATCTAAATATTAAGGGCTGTTGTATGTTTTACTTGATTGATCATAAACATGCTGTGAGTACTTCCAATGTGGTTTAGTTTTGTGAGCTTTTCAAGCATGAACTGACGGTAGGCTTCCATATCTTCAACATGTACTTTCAAAAGATAATCATAATCCCCACTTAAATGGTAACATTCCAAAACTTCTTCAATTTTAACCACCTCTTTTTCAAACTGTTTCACATTGTCTTGGGTGTGTTGGGTGAGTTTAATGTGGCAAAAAGCAATAAATGACCGCGCTACTTTTTCTTTGGAAACCAGCGCCACATAGTTAGCAATTACACCTGATTTCTCTAACTTTTTTATGCGCTCATAGATGGCAGTTACAGACAGTGAAAGTTTTGATGAAAGGGCTTTGTTTGTGAGTTTAGCGTCCTTTTGCAGGAGTCTAAGGATGGAAAGGTCTAGAGCATCTAATTTCATATCGAAAAAAAAACGTTAAATGTATAATTAAAAATAAATTTATAAAATAATTATCTAATTATTAAACTTAAATAAGATTTATTTTCACATTAAATATAATTCTATTGTTTTTACATCATTTTATATTGATATTTGACTAAAATTAACCTTTTTAAATATGAAACCTGCAGACTCCATTCAAGATTTACAATACTTTGGCGAATTTGGCGGCATTAATCCATCAATATCTGATGCATCAACCTATACCTTTCTTTCTGCTAAAACAATGTTTGACACTTTTGAAGGTAATGCGGATGGCTGCTATTTATATTCAAGACACAGCTCGCCCTCAAATCTCTATCTTGGTGAAGCGCTTGCAGCCATGGAAGGAACCGAAACCTCCAATGTCTCCGCTTCTGGTATGGGAGCCATCACTTCTGTTATCATGCAACTTTGCAGCGCAGGAGATCACGTGGTGTCGAGTCGAACCATTTACGGAGGCACCTATGCTTTTCTCAAAAACTTCGCACCCAAACTCAACATACAAACATCTTTTGTAGACATTACGAGTTTGAAGGCGATTGAAGCGGCCATTACAAAAAACAGTAAAATATTGTATTGTGAAGCTGTAAGCAACCCTTTGCTTGAGGTTGCTAATATTGCTGCGCTTTCAAAAATTGCCAAAAAACACAAGCTTCAATTGGTTGTTGATAACACTTTTTCGCCTTTATCAATATCCCCAAAAAAACTTGGCGCAAACATCGTGATACACAGTTTAACAAAATTTATAAACGGTGCCAGTGATGCGATTGGGGGTGTTGTTTGTGGATCTCAAGAATGTATTGATGATTTAAGGAATGTTAATGATGGTGCCGCCATGTTGCTAGGAGCGACAATGGATAGCTTGCGCGCTGCATCCATCCTAAAAAACCTACGCACCCTTCATATTCGCATTAAACAGCACAGTGCAAATGCCTTGTATTTAGCACAGAAATTTGAATCATTAGGTTTAAAAACTGTTTATCCTGGTCTTGTTTCTCACCCTTCACACCATGTGTTTAAAGCCCAAATGAATGCTGAATTTGGATTTGGCGGTATGCTTACAGTTGATGTAGGGAGCTTAAAAAACGCAAACACCTTGATGGAGTTAATGCAAAATGAAAACTTAGGGTATTTAGCCGTTAGTCTCGGGTTTTACAAAACCCTGTTTAGCGCCCCTGGCACTTCAACTTCTTCAGAAATATCCGAGGAAGAACAAAAAATTATGGGCCTCAGTGAAGGCTTAATTCGTTTTTCTGTGGGACTTGACAATGATATCGAACGTACTTACAAGGCCATGTTTAAATGCATGCAATCTGTGGGTGTTGTTTAAATCCCCTTGAGTCGGTTCCAAAAATCTTCGAAGTTTTTTTCATTAGGTTGGTCCATGTAAATTGGCTGTAGCATCCAATTGTTGTTTTCTTTTTTAATCAAAAAACTAAAAACCGAAGAGTTCGAATCCTCTTCATCATTAAGTGGATACCTTAAATCTTTAAAGATAAAAGCTTCTTTTTCATCCGTCTCAGAAATGCTGTAAAAACCATTTGAAAACCAAATTAAAGTTTTAATATCATGATCTTCAGTAGGCAATAATTCATGGTTTTTAGGAATTTTTTGCCATTTTTTTGGTGCTTTTGAGCCATCTAATATTGAATATAGGGCCGCATGATAACATGACTCAGACTCTGCAATCCCATACCAAAGTATATTGTTTAATATCGTGGGCTGCGTCCTGAAACGAAGGTATTCAATACCTTGATCTTGTAGTGATGATTTAAAAACGTTGTGAACATAGGCTTTATTTGCTAAGGTAAAAAGCATATAACAAGAACTGATTCCAAAAGCTAATTTTAATAAAATAGAACGCGTTTTAGAACTGCGCTTAAAAAACATCATTACAATAAGACAAATCAAAAAAGGAAGTGTATACAAAGGGTCAGCTACTGAAATATTATCAAAGGCAACTCTGTAATTTGAAAAAGGAGCGAACAGTTGTGTGCCATAAGCTGTAAAGCAATCTAAAATTGAATGGGTAAGCAACGACCAAAAAAAGAGTTGAATCCATTCTTGATGCCTTATTTTACCGATACGCTTGCCACGGTTGTAAATCCAATGTTGCAAGAAGCCTAGTATTAGACTTCCTAGAATTGCAAAAAAAATGGAATGCATAAAACCCCTGTGATAGGCCATGGATTGGATTTCGCTGTCATACAACCAATCACCAACAAACACATCCAAATCTGGAAGTGTACCTCCAATAGCGCCAAAAAAAAGGGCTTTATTGCCAATTTTTTTTCCTAAAACAGCCTCACCGCAGGCAGCGCCCAATACTATTTGTGTAATAGAATCCATAATTTGCCGCTAAAATACACATACGCTACGAATTGTATTTATGTTTAAGTAATTATTAATAAAGTATTTCCTTAAATGGTGAGCAACAATAACAAAATCATTATTGCAAGTCTTTTTCAAAAATTGTAATATTACAAAGCCTATGAAAGCAGCCAGCATCGTCACTCTGAGAAAAGCGTTAGCACATCTAGACCGCCAAGCGCTTCAACAGCTCTGTTTGCGACTTGCGCGTTTTAAACTTGAAAACAAAGAGCTCCTCACCTATTTAATTTTTGAATCTAAAGATGAGCTCCAATATGTACAAAGTATCAAATCACAATTGGACATACTTTTTGATGAGATCAACACCAACCGTTATTTTTTTATCAAAAAAAGCGTACGTAAAATACTACGGCGTATTAGAAAATTTTCTCGCTACTCCAACGCCTCCGAAACAGAGGTTGAATTATTGCTTTATTTTTGCTGCAAGATGAAAACCATTCAGCCATCAATTTTTAATAATAAAACACTCACAAACTTATACAATCGGCAAGTTGAGGCATCTCGAAAAAAGACGCTAAAACTTCACGAAGATTTGCAATACGAATATCAACTACAAATTGAGAAACTAATTCAATAAATTATGGAAATACTTGGAATCGATGTTGGAGGCTCTGGAATAAAAGGCGCTGTTGTGGACACTGAGAATGGCACATTAGTAAGCGACCGTTTACGCATTCCAACTCCAAAACCAGCCCTGCCAGAAGCCATTTCTGATGTCATTGAAAGTCTTTGCAATTCTTTTAAATGGAATGGACCTGTTGGCGTATCATTTCCAACCATTATTAAAAATGGGAAAGCCATGCATTTTGGAAATTTAGACCCTTCCATTCAAGATACCCAACTGGATGCCTTGTTTAAATCTAGAATAGGACCGCCTTTTTTTGTAGTCAATGATGCCGATGCAGCAGCCATGGGAGTCATGGAGTTCGGAGCGGGTAAAAACCAAAATGGTTTAGTTATGACCATAACCTTGGGCACTGGCATTGGGTCTGGTGTTTTTTTTAATGGTGAATTACTTTCAAATTTTGAACTCGGGAGACTCTATGGAAAAAAAGGGGATATCATGGAATTTTTTGCTTCTGATGCTGCCAGAAAACGCAAGGAATGGGATTTTAAAAAATGGGGTAAACGCGTCAATTTCTTTTTAAATCACATCGAAAAAAGTTTTAATCCAGATCTTATTATTTTGGGGGGCGGTGTGAGTAAGAAAATTGCGCAGTTTGAACAATATATTCACATAAATACTGCATTTAAAGCTGCCGAATTAAAAAACAATGCTGGAATTGTCGGGGCGGCAATCTTTGCCAAAAAACAACTGCAGAAATAGAAAATATTAGACTTTAAAAATTCGAAATAAGAGTTCCTGATACAAATCTTTAGGGCTTAAATTCGCGTCTACACCTTTACTTTTGACATCCATAAGTCGGAGGGTTTCAAAGACCCCACTGATACGGCGCATCGGGAAATGCCTTGCAGCCATTGTGTAATCTTTTAAGAAGTAAGGATTGACTCCTATGGCCTTGGCCATGGTTTGTGGGTTTTGACTGTCAACAGTATGAAGTGTCATTATTTTTGAGAAAAAACTGTAAAGTGTTGCAATAGTAAGAACGATGGGGTGTTGGTTTGAGTTCTTGGAAAAATATTGTACAATCTGATAGGCTTTTACCTGATTGCCGTTAGCCAATGCATTTTGAAGCTCGAAGTTGTTGAAATCCTTTGAAATACCGATATTGTGTTCAATAAGTTCAGGAGTTATATTGCGATCTTCTCCAACAACAAGTTCTAACTTTCCAAGCTCATTGGTAATTTTCGCCAAGTCATTCCCTAAAAACTCAGCCAATAAGTGAGCCGCCTTTGGTGTGATCTGAAGTGCTTTATTTTGAAGATGACTGGAAATCCAAGCTGGTATTTTACTATTATAAATCCGTTTACTGTCCAACACTATATGCTGTTTTGAAAGTGCTTTGTAAAGGGCTTTACGCTTGTCTAATGACTTGTATTTATAACACAAAACCAAGGTTGTTGAAGGCTGAGGTTGTTTTGCATATGGCAAAAGTTGCTCTATAGTTCGACTTAAATTTTGAGCTTCTTTGACAATAATCAGTTGTCGATCTGAAATCATTGGGTACCTTTTGGCATTGGAAACGAGCATATCAATTGTCGTATCCTTTCCATAAACAACGGTCTGATCAAAACCGCGAGCGGCTTCGGGCAACAGCGCTGTTTCAAAATAAGTAGAAACTTGATCAATAAAAAAGGGTTCCTCCCCCATCAAAAAATAAAGGGATTGAACTTTTCCAGCTTTTAAGTCATTAATAATGGATTGCGCAGTGTGCATTTAGAAAAAAATTAGCAAATTTGTATTGTGAAAAAATTAAATTTTCCATCCTACAACTTTAGACTCAAAAATAGCGAAAATAAAACTCATATCTTTGATGAAATTCGCAAAAAATTTGTGTTACTACAGCCAGAAGAATGGGTCAGGCAACATTGCTTAAATTTTCTGATACAAGAAAAAAAATATCCTGCATCCCTAATAAACGTAGAGAAGCAAATTAAGCTTAATGAGCTGTCAAAACGATATGACATTGTTATTTATAACAATGATGGAAGTGTGCACTGTATTGTTGAATGCAAAGCGCCAAATGTAAATATAAATCAAAATACATTTGATCAAATTGCCCGTTACAACAGCCACTTAGACGCCTCATTTTTAATGGTCACCAATGGGTTAAATCATTATTATTGCAATATGAATCTGACTTCTAGAGGATATAATTTCATAGAATCCCTTCCAAATTATTCACAAAAAAAGAATTTCACTTGAAAGTTGCAGTTATCATATTAAATTGGAACGGGAAAAAGCTTTTAGAACGGTTTTTACCTTCAGTTGTAGCCTTTAGCAAGGGGTATGATATCTATGTGGCAGACAATGGCTCTACTGATGACTCCATAGCATTTGTTGAAAAAAAATATCCCCAAATACACATTGTTAAATTGGTGAAAAATTACGGCTATGCCGAAGGCTATAACAAAGCCGTAAAAGATATCAATGCAGATGTATTTTGCTTTTTAAATTCAGATGTTAGGGTAACACAAGATTGGATAAACCCTGTTGTTAAAGTGTTTGAAACACAACCAGAAATTAGCATTATTCAACCCAAAATATTAGATGAAAAAAAACCACATAAATTTGAATATGCAGGTGCAGCAGGTGGTTTTATTGACCAGTTAGGGTATCCCTACTGCAGGGGGAGAATATTTGACACCGTTGAAGAAGATTTTGGGCAATACGACAACAATTGCCCGCTATTTTGGGCATCAGGAGCTTGTTTTTTTATCCGTCGAACAACCTTTAATGATCTTAATGGGTTTGATGCTAAATTTTTTAATCATATGGAAGAAATTGATTTGTGTTGGCGGGCGCATCATCAAGGCCAGAAGGTTTTTTATGTTGGTAATTCTACCGTTTTTCACTTGGGGGGGCAAAGTTTAAATGTCTTAAGTCCTAAAAAAACATTTTTAAACTTTAGAAACAATCTAATAATGCTGACTAAAAATAGCACTCACCCTTTATTCTTGATAATTTTTACAAGATTAATTTTAGATGGTTTTGCTGGCGTCAGGCTGCTGCTTGTGGGAAGATTCAAATCTTTTAAAGCGGTCGTAAAAGCACATTTAAGTTTTTACAGCCTACTACCCTACGCCCTAAACTACCGATATAAAAACAAAAATCGAATGCAACACAATGGCATTAATTCAATTGTTTTGAAATACTATGTGTTGAAAATCAAATCATTCAAAAAATTAATACACATTAAATTATAATATTTTTTATTTGTGTCCGTTTATTTTATAGTTTTACCTAACATTATTAAAAAACAATACAAGATGAAAAAAATATTTGTACTTGGGTTAATTTCCCTGCTTACTATAACTTCTTGCGGCCCCGGTAAAGAATTATTGGCTGCCCAAAAAGAATTAAAAACCACCCAAGATTTACTAAACACTGCTACTGTTAAATTAAACAGTTGCCTTTCTGATAAAGCAGTTGCTGATGCCAGTCTAGACGCTTTAAAAGAACAACTTGTAGATCTTAGAAAAACAAACGATGCGCTTTTCTCAAGCACTAAAGAAATGACTGTCCTTACAACAAAAGGTGCAGAAAATCTTGAAAAGACATTAGAAAGCTTGCAAGAACGTGATTTAAAAATTTCGCGTTTACAAGACGCTGTCAACAAAAAAGACAGTGTTACTTTGGCCATTGTTTCTAGTTTGAAAAAATCAGTTGGAATTGACGATCCAGACATCGAAATTAATGTTGAAAAAGGAGTGGTGTTCATTTCTATTTCAGATAAATTGCTTTTCAAAAGCGGCAGCTATGTCGTTACTGAAAAAGCAAAAGTTGTTTTGGGAAAAGTAGCTAAAGTCATCAATGACAAACCTGATTTTGAAGCCATGATTGAAGGCCATACAGATAGCAGAAGCTACGCCAGTGGTGTCCTACTTGATAACTGGGATTTGAGCGTTAAACGTTCAACATCTGTCATTAGAGAACTTCAAAAAATGGGCGTCAATCCTTCACAATTAATTGCGGCAGGACGCAGTAGTTATGTCCCATTGGTTGACAATGAAAATGCCATGAATCGTGCTAAAAACCGTAGAACACGTGTGGTGGTCATGCCAAAAATAGATCAGTTTTACAACATGATTGAAGAAGAAATGAAACAACTTTCAGGGGAATAACCTAAAGAACTTTATGAACATTGAAGCCCAACTTTTGGTTGGGCTTTTTATTTGCCAGATAATATCATAGCTTTATATTTGCATAGGTTAATCAAAGGATATGAAAATTTCATACAACTGGCTAAAGCAATTCATCAACATTGATTTGACGCCAAAAAAAACATCAGAACTTCTTACAAATTTAGGGCTAGAGGTTGAAGGACTTAAAGCATACGCTTCTATCAAAGGCGGATTAAAAGGCATTGTTGTGGGTGAGGTGAAAACTTGTGAAAAACACCCCAATGCAGACCGATTGAAATTAACTACAGTCGATGTTGGAGATGACCAAATCCTAAAAATTGTTTGTGGCGCCCCTAATGTTGCCGTTGGTCAAAAAGTTGCTGTTGCTACCATTGGAACCACTTTATATACTGCAGAAGGCGAAGCTTGGAAAATCAAAAAGGGAAAAATTCGCGGTGAAGAAAGTTATGGAATGCTTTGTGCTGAAGACGAACTAGGTCTTGGATCCAACCATGATGGCATAATGGTATTGGATAAAAATTTAACCACAGGAAGTCCCCTTTCAGAAAATTTTAATATTGAGAATGATGTTGTGTTTGATATTGGTTTGACCCCAAACAGAGCCGATGCAATGAGTCATTACGGCACGGCTAGAGATCTCAAAGCAAGCTTGATTCAAGAAGGTTTAAATCCAGAACTGATGAGCCCCTCGGTTTCAGGTTTTCATGTTGACAACAGAACTTTAAAAATTGATGTGGCTGTTGAAGCGAAAGACAAAGCCGCACGCTACTGCGGTATTACAATCTCTGGAGTTAAAATCGAAGCCTCTCCTGACTGGATGCAACAGCGCCTAAAAGCGATTGGACTCAAACCAATTAACAATGTAGTTGATATTACAAATTATATAATGCACAGCTTGGGCCAGCCCCTACATGCATTTGATGCCGATAAAATTGCGAATCAAATGATTGTTGTAAGAAATGCGAAAAAAGACGAAAAGTTTACAACACTGGACGGAATAGAGCGCAGTTTAGATGTCGAAGACTTAATGATTTGCGACGCTAATGAGCCTATGTGTATTGCAGGGATTTTAGGAGGACTGAATTCTGGAATTAGCAATACCACAACCAATATATTTCTTGAATCCGCTTATTTTAACCCCGTGAGCATTCGAAAATCTGCCAAAAGACATGGCATAAGCACAGATGCTTCATTTCGTTTTGAACGCGGAGTTGATCCTGAAAAAACAAAATATGTTTTAAAGTATGCAGCAAGCCTTATAAGTGAAATTACAGGCGGGGAAATTTCTAGCGACCCTAGCGATGAATATCCAAAAAAAATTGAAGATAAACAGGTTTTTTTAAGTTTTGGAAATATCAATAGGCTAATTGGCCAAAAGATTCCCAAAGAAACAGTTAAACAAATCCTATCGTCTTTAGAAATTAAAGTCAACAACGTAACAGAAGCTGGATTGGGTTTGACCATCCCCGCATATAGAAACGATGTAGAAAGAGAAGTCGATGTTATTGAAGAAATATTACGTGTTTATGGTTATAACAAAATTGGGGTTAATGATAAACTGAATTCTTCAATTTCTAATTCTTCCAATAACAGCAGTCATAAAATTGAGAATACATTAGCCAACCAATTGGTGAGCCATGGGTTTTATGAAATAATGACCAATTCATTATCCACCCAAAAACACACAGCATTAAGTGCGTCCTTGAACGCTGATGAAAGCATTGTCCTTGTAAACCCATTGAGTAATGACCTAGCAACGCTAAGGAGGTCAATGTTATTTTCGGGACTGGAAACCATTGCTTATAACTTAAACAGGCAACAAGAATCACTAAAATTATTTGAATTTGGTAAAACCTATCATTTGCTAGATGGTGATCGAAAAGAATATAAACACCTTTCAATTTTAATGACAGGTCAAAAATCTCCCCTTCATTGGCGAAGTCAAAAAGAAAATATAGACTTTTTCTATGCCAAAGGGATTGTCAGTGCTTTGATTGAAAAGATGGGTGTGTCAAAATTAAAAAGCAGCCCAGTAACCAATGCTGTTTTTGAAGAAGGGCAAATGCTTAAGGTTGGAAAAACGACAATGGTTGAATATGGTATCGTAAAAAAGAGCATCTCTTCAGCTTTTGGAATTGATCAGGCTGTTTATTTCGCAGATTTTAACTGGGATGCGATTGAAAATTCCATCAAAACCACAAACGTTAAATTTAAACCCATTCCTAAATTTCCTGAAGTTAAACGAGATTTTGCATTGCTTATTGATGAGGACATTAGCTTTGAGGCCATTTATAAAGTTGCCAAACAAACCGATCAAAAATATTTAAAAGAGGTCAGCTTATTTGATGTTTACAAAGGGGAAAACTTACCAAGTGGTAAGAAAAGTTATGCCCTCAGCTTTACACTACAGGATCCAACAAAAACACTAACGGACAAAGAAATAGAAGCAATGATGTCCAAATTACAGAAACAATTAGAGAAAAAAGTAGGCGCAGAACTGCGTTAACTTACACCCTTAAGATGCTTTAGCAGCCAAATAACGCTCTGCATCCAAAGCTGCCATACAGCCTGTTCCAGCGGCTGTAACAGCTTGTCTGTAAACGTGGTCTGCAGCATCACCACTCACAAAAACACCTTCAACATTTGTTTTAGAAGATCCAGGACAATTTACAATGTATCCGGTTTCATCCATCTCTAAAAAATCTTTAAAAATATCAGTATTGGGTTTATGTCCAATAGCAACAAAGAATCCAGTCGCGGCAATGTCATGCACTACATTGGTTTTATTGTTTTTAACTTTAACACCTGTTACTAGCTGTCCATCTCCAAGAACTTCTTCAGTTTCAGTATTAAAAAGGATTTCAATATTATTAGTATTTATAACACGATTGGCCATAATTTTTGAAGCTCTAAAGACATCGCGCCGAACCAGCATAGTTACTTTAGAACACAGTTTGGATAAATAATGGGCTTCTTCGCAGGCAGAATCACCAGCGCCAACAATAACAACTTCTTGATTTCTGTAGAAAAATCCATCACAAACAGCACATGCTGACACACCACCTCCGAGTTTTAAATACTTCTGTTCAGATTCAAGTCCGAGATATTTGGCAGAAGCACCTGTAGAAATAATAATGGTCTCACAGTGTATTTCTTTGGTTTCATTGACCCAAACTTTGTGAATGGGGCCAGAAAAATCAACTTTTGTTATCCAGCCGTCTCTCACATCCGTACCAAATCGCTTGGCTTGTGCTTGAAGCTCCAACATCATTTCTGGTCCTGTTACACCTTCAGGGTAACCTGGAAAATTTTCAACCTCGTTGGTAGTTGTCAATTGTCCACCAGGTTGAGTACCTTGATACAAAACTGGAAACATATTGGCACGAGAAGCGTATATAGCAGCCGTATATCCGGCAGGGCCAGACCCAATGATTAAACATTTAATAGATTCGATAGTTTCAGACATGGTTTGAGATTTTAGGACAAAAATAAATGTTTTAATCAAAATAACGGACCTAAGTTATCAACACTTTATATCAAGTTATCAGAGTCAAATACACATCAAATAAAACACTAACTTTGTAATATAACTATTTTTTAAAGAGATGATCATCATTGGCGTTTTTGGAGGTACTGGAAGTGGGAAAACTACCATTGTAAATCAAATTGTGTCAGATTTTAATGCATCAGATATTCAAGTAATTTCTCAAGATGCTTATTACAAAGACAACTCAAGCATTACATATGAAGCACGCTGCTTACTTAATTTTGACCACCCAGAAGCCATTGATTTTGAGCTACTTTATGAGCATTTAAGCGCTTTGAAAAACGGCGAAAATATCCAACAGCCTATCTATGATTTTAAAACCCACAACAGGACGGATAAAACCCTGCAAATCAGTCCGAAAAAAATTCTAATTTTAGAAGGTATTTTAATTATGAATTACCCCAAACTTCGATCACTTTTAGATCTAAAAGTTTTTATTGAAACCAACAGTGATATGCGCATGGAAAGACGAGTTAATAGGGATATTACAGAACGTGGAAGAACACCAAAAGAAGTCATGGACCGCTATTTAAACACCCTTAAACCAATGCATGATCAATTTATAGAGCCAATGAAAATGCATGCAGATGTAATTGTTGAGAATCATGAAAATACTTCAATTAATTTAGACAAACTCATCTCTAAAATTAAATCCTTAATCTCATGAAAAAAAAGTTCAAAGCAATTTTAAGTAGATTAAATCCGTACAGAAATATCTTTTTTTTAGTTTCTATTGTATTTATTGTTTGGATGCTTTTTTTCGATGCCAATTCATGGATGATTCACAGGGTACTTGATGAAGAAATTGAAGTTTTGGAGCTTAAAAAAGATTTTTATAACAGTGAGATTAAGAACGACCAAGAACAACTAAAAGCTTTAGAAACTCCAGAGGGTCTTGAGGCCTATGCTCGTGAAAACTACAAAATGAAGCGTGAAAATGAAGATATTTATATCATTGCATCAGACACTACAAATCAATCAAAATGAAACTTGATTAGTTTTTATGTGTCCTTAATCTTAAGTTGAAAAAATCCTAAGTGAAGTTAACAGGGTTTTTTGGACCAGCTAATCAAACAATTTATAATACAATTATAATACTAAATATGTCAATAAATTAACTATATTTGACATTCATCAACCTACTATTAAATTTAAAAAAAACATGAACAATTTGATCCCAAATCAATATGGAACCCACACAAACTCTTGCTTATTCCAAGTGAAAATTCAATTATCAGTCCCTAAAATTAATGACTAAAAAAGAAGTCATAGATACAATAGGACTTTTGTACAACGATATCCACGCCGATGTTTGGATGTATAGAATTTCATACCAAGCCAGTCTCTTTAGAAAAAATATCTCTATTTATATTTTATCAATAATCGTGTACATGGCATAGAGTTAAAACGCTTTAAGCACGGTTAAAAAGTTGTTGACATTCTTCTATTCTTTGGTTTTTATTCCCCGCAAATAATTGTATTTTTACAGTAATTCGTTCAAGAAATCACATGGGTAAAATTATCGCGGTAGCCAACCAAAAAGGAGGGGTAGGAAAAACCACAACGGCCGTTAATCTGGCGGCTTGTCTCGGGGTTTTAGAAAAAAAAGTCTTGCTCATTGATTCCGACCCTCAAGCCAATGCAAGTTCTGGGCTTGGAATTGATATCGATAATGTTAGATTAGGCACTTACCAACTCCTTGAGCACAATTGTAGTGCTCAAGACGCCGTTATAAATACTTCAGCCCCCAATGTAGATCTGATTGCGGCCCATATTGATTTGGTAGCCATTGAAATCGAACTCATAGATCTTGAAGAAAGAGAATACATGCTCTTAAAGGCATTGCAACCAATAAAAGACCTATACGATTATATTTTAATTGATTGCGCTCCATCTCTTGGATTGTTGACACTCAATGCACTCACCGCCTCAGATTCGATTATCATTCCCATACAATGTGAATATTTTGCATTAGAAGGTTTGGGTAAACTTCTTAATACAGTAAAAAGTGTACAAAAAATCCACAATAAAACCTTAGACATTGAAGGGCTGCTGTTGACCATGTACGACTCGAGACTGCGCTTATCGAATCAAGTGGTGGAAGAAGTTCAAAACCATTTTAACGATATGGTATTCAAAACCATTATTCAAAGAAATGTGCGTTTGGGAGAAGCGCCGAGCTTTGGTGAGAGCATAATAAATTATGATGTCAATAGTAAAGGTGCTTCAAATTACTTAAGTTTGGCGCAAGAAATTCTGGCTAAATAAAATTAAAGAATGGCAAAAGCGATAAAGAAACAAGCATTGGGACGCGGACTTTCTGCAATTTTGAAAGACACACAAAGTGACTTGAATCAGATGGATGCCAAAACTGCCAAATTAGCTTTGGGTTCCATATTGGACATCCCTCTTGAACACATTGAAGTCAATCCATTTCAACCCAGATCAAAATTTAAAGAAGATTCATTGCTTCAACTCGCAGGCTCCATCAAAGAACTGGGGATCATACAACCAATCACTTTAAGAAAATTGGGGGCAAATGCCTTTCAATTGTTGTCTGGGGAACGTCGCTTTCGTGCGTCTAAAATGTTGGGCTTGAAAACAATACCTGCCTATATTCGCCTTGCCAACGACCAAGAAGCGCTCGAAATGGCATTGGTAGAAAATATTCAGCGTCAAGATTTAGACCCCATAGAAATTGCGATGAGCTACCAACGGTTGATGGATGAAGTAAAGCTAACACAAGATCAAATGAGCCAACGCGTTGGAAAAAAACGCTCTACAATTGCCAACTATCTAAGGCTTTTAAAACTAGACCCTATCATCCAAACAGGCATGCGAGATGGGTTTATTGGGATGGGACATGGCCGTGCCATGGTGAACATCCGAAAACTCCAAGATCAACTGGCAATATATGAACGTGTTATATCCAAAAAATTATCAGTGAGAGCTACAGAAGCTTTGGTGAATGAATACAGCAACCCAGAATCAAAACCCAGCAAAAAAACAGTCGAACTTCCCGACTTTGCTAAAAAAGGTTTAAATAAGATTTCTAATTTTTTTGGTCAAAATGTTTCGATAAAAATGGGAAAAAAGAATAAAGGAACCATCTCTATACCCTTCCATTCTAAAGAAGACTACAAACGCATCTTAAAACTTTTGGATGGAAATCAATAAATTTCTGATTACAACTTTTTGCATCGTGAGCTGTTTTTTGACCCAATCACAAAACAAGCCCATTGAGAACGATGATGCACTTGTCATTGAAGCAAAAACAAAACCTGATAAAATGAATCCATTGCGACCTGCAAAGGCTGCTTTTTATTCGGCTGCTCTACCTGGCTTAGGACAAGCATACAATAAAAAATATTGGAAAATACCAATTGTTTACGGGGCGATTGGCACAGCACTTTATTTTTATTTTGACAATGATAAAATTTATGACCGCTACCGCAATGCTTACAAAAGACGTTTAGCAGGCTTTACAGATGACGAATTCTATGGCCCTGGTGAAGGCCCCTTTATTTCTGAAGATGCGCTCATTAGAGCACAACGCACCTTAAGACGCAATAAAGAAATGTCTATGCTGGTGGCTGTAGGCTTGTATGTGCTTAACATTATTGATGCAAATGTAGATGCACATTTACTTCAATACAACATGGACGAAAACTTATCATTTAAGCCCTTTATCGACTTTAACAACCCCAATTACAACGCGCAAATTGGGCTGTCATTAAACTTAAAACTTTAAGATATGAAAATTGCATTGTTCGGCTATGGAAAAATGGGGAAAGTCATCGAGAAAATTGCAATTGAAAGAGGCCATGAGATTGTATTAAAAATAGAACAAGGGGACGCTAGTTATAATTTAAAAATAGCCGATGTAGCCATTGACTTTAGTACACCAACCGCAGCAGTTTCTAACATAACCGAAGCAATTAACTGCCAGATCCCGGTGGTTTGTGGAACCACAGGATGGTTGGAAGCTTTTGAATCCATTAAATCCTTATGCCACACCAAAAATGGCGCTTTTTTATATGCCTCCAATTTTAGTTTGGGCATGAACCTCTTTTTTGAATTAAATCGGAAATTAGCGCAAGTGATGAAACCCTATGGTGAATACAGCATGGGCATAGAAGAAATTCACCACACTCAAAAACAAGATGCCCCCTCTGGAACCGCAATAACTTTAGCAGAAGATGCTATTAAAGAGAGTGAATATACAGGCTGGTCCCTGGGAAAATCTTTAGATCCCAAACAAATTGGTATCGAAGCCAAACGCATTGAAAATATTCCAGGTACACACTCTGTTTCCTACGATTCAAAAATTGAAAGCATTGAAATTAAACACATTGCAAAAAATCGAGAAGGGTTTGGGTTGGGCGCTGTGATAGCAGCCGAATGGTTGTTTGGTAAAACAGGGGTGTTTTCTATGAAAGATGTTTTGAATATTAAATAATGTGTAACGAAATTTGAATTTGCACATCCAATAAAAAAAATAGATTATGACTTTAGCTGAATGGTTTTATTTTGGCCTTTTAATTCAATTGATACACGGTCTTGGAACTTGGAAAATTTATAAACAAGCAGGACAAAAACCATGGGCTGCTTTTGTTCCAATTTACAATGCGCTTGTTTTGTTCAAAATCATTAACAGGCCCTGGTATTGGATCTTTTTTATTTTCCTTCCAGTTATCAATTGTGTTATGTTTCCTGTGATATGGGTTGAAACAGCCCGAAGTTTTGGGAAAAATAAAACGACAGATACCATTCTAGCGGTCTGCACATTGGGTTTTTATAATTATTATTTAAACTATTTTGTTGATTTACAACATATTAAAAACCGCTCACCAGAACCAAAATCGGCAGCAGGTCAATTTGTAAATTCCATTTTATTTGCCATAGTCGTAGCCAGTACAGTTCATATTTACATGATGCAGCCCTTTGTAATCCCCTCTTCTTCTTTAGAAAAATCACTGCTAGTAGGAGATTTTTTAATCGTTAGTAAATTACATTACGGTGCCAGGGTTCCAATGACAACCCTTAGCCTTCCAATGGTTCATGATACCATTCCATTAACCAAAAAAAAATCTTATTTATTTAACGACAGAATAGAAGAAAAGGAAACATCTTGGCTGAATAAATTCCAACTTCCTTTTTTAAGAATTCCTGGATGGGAAAACGTAAAACGCAATGAGATTGTAGTGTTTAACCAGCCCGCTGACACGCTTTTGGATATGAATGATTTTACTCCAGATCGCAATTATTACAAGCCTATAGATAAGAAAACCAATCTGGTAAAACGTTGTGTGGGCATCCCAGGAGATTCCCTTGAAATTCGCGATGGATTTGTTTTCATAAATGGTAAAAAGAATGTACTTCCCTACCGTGCAAAACTTCAGTTCAGCTATGAAGGACGTATCAAACCAGGCAAAAGTTTCAGTCGAAATATTGAAAACCGCTTAAAAACTTATTATGACATTACAGATGGAATTCAAAAGTCAAATACTGCTTTTAAACTGTCTGCCGCTACAGATGAAGCCGCGAAAGCATTTAAAAACCACCCCAGCGTAGCAAGTATCCAGAAAATGACCCTTCCTGAAGATTATGCCGACCGAGATATGTTTCCTCAAGATGCTGAGTACCCTTGGAATATGGCGTATTTTGGCCCTATTTATATTCCAAAAAAAGGAGCCACTATTGAAATCAACACCAGCAATCTCCCTTTGTACAAACGTCTGATTTCAGAATACGAAGGCAATAAGGTGTATGCCAAAGGCAATCAAGTTTACATCAATGGCAAAGTTGCTGCCACATATACATGCAAACAAAATTATTATTGGATGATGGGAGACAACAGAAACAATTCAATTGATGCCAGGCGTTGGGGATTTGTTCCTGAAAATCACATTGTTGGAAAACCTGTCTTTATTTGGATGAGCTGGAATACCAATGGGAAAGGCCTCAACAAAATTCGTTGGGACCGTGTCTTTACCACAGTACATCCCGATGGACCAAGACGATCCTACTTAAAATATTTCTTGTTTTTTCTATTGGCCAACTACGGCTTTAGAAAATGGCGGAAAAGAAGACAAAATACGGCTTAATTTTTAAGAATGTGTCTGCTATATCCCTCCTATTTTCCAAACATTGCTAGCTATGTAATCTTAACACAGCACAAAGACCTTTGCTTTGAGGTCAATGATAATTATCAGAAACAGACCTATAGAAACCGTTGCTATATTTACGGTGCTAATGGGAAAATGGGACTCCATATCCCCGTTCATTACACCCAGAACAAGCGCCAAAAAACACAAGATATTTTAATAGACAACGCAACACCATGGAAAAATGTACAATGGAAATCTATAGAAAGTGCCTATAAAACCTCACCATTTTTTGAATTTTACGAAGATGAATTAAGACCTTTATTTCAAAAAGAGGACAACTTATTGTTGCCCTTTGTTTTGGAGTGTATTAAGGCCATTAACCACTGTCTTGAATTTGATTTTAATCATACGACTTCTAAAGTGTTTAAGAAAGAATCAACTGAAAATGACTTTCGCTTTTTGATCAATGCCCGGAAAACAGCAGCCATTCAAACCAAACCCTACATACAAGTATTTCAAGCAAAACATGAGTACATTTCGAACCTTAGTGTATTAGATCTGCTTTTTAATATGGGTCCTGAAACGCTGATCTATTTAAAAACCCACCCACCAATCTAAATCAATATTTAAAAGCATCAAGGCTTAATTAATTTTTAAAGTGGCACATATTGGGTAATGATCGGAAAATTCAACAGCGTAATTTTTGAAGTTTAAGACCTCAATACTGGGATCTGCTAAAATAAAATCTATACGCAAAGGGAAGTAATCAAAATTATAGGTGCCACCAAACCCATTACCTGCAACTTCAAAAGTATCTTCTAAATTTGATTTTAAAAGCTTGTAAACATAGGAGTGGGCGGTGTTATTGAAATCACCACACAAAACGATTTTGTGAGGCGATTTGCGCATGTGAGTGGCCATGAGCTCCGCTTGAACTTGTTGGGCTGTAAAAGTAGAACTCAATTGATTGAACATCCGGTCAGATTGTTGTGAGTCAAGTGCTCTAACATCTGTATTAATTCCTGTTGACTGTAAATGTAAGTTGTAGATACGAAGGGTATCTGATTTTATTTTGACATCTATAAAAACAGCGCGGTTGGCTGAACTTGGAAAATTGATAACCCCTGAATTCACAAATTTATAATTTGAAAAGATGACAAGCTCGGATTTTGAGTTGGATTGAGGTCTAAAAACATACGGATAGTTTAAATCTGTCGCAATGCCGCTTTCATATTCTTGAATACACACGATTGCAGGACTTTGATTTATGATAAAATCATGAATTTTTTCTGGAATGTCGTCCGCGTCGATCCATTTATACAAGTTTAATAAATGAACATTGTAACTCATAATTTCGATGCCCTTTTCCTGAGAATTATCGTTAGAATTGAAATTAAAAGAAGATTTTATATGCGTATAGCCCAGGGCCATTACAAACAAAGATAAAATGAATTGTCGCTTTAATTTTGCCAGCCAATAGATAAAAAATATCAAATTTAACAACAGTAGAAAAGGGACCGCTAGACTCAATACTGCCAATACAGAAAAAGACTTTGGGGGTAGGAATGGTAAAATATAAGACAGTAAAAGTAGGGTTCCTGCTAATGAATTAAGCAGAAAGACAAGTTTATCAAAAAAGTTTAAACGTTTCAAGGGTTTATTTTTTCCCAGCCCTAAAAAGAAAGTCCTTCTCTTGTTGAGTCAAACTTTCATAACCGCTCTTACCAATCTTATCTAAAATTAAATCTATTTGTTTTTGGTGGGTAAAAGCATTCTGGTCTTTCTTTGGTTTTGGTGTGTCTTTTTTAGTTTTTTTTCTGTAGGCTGTTTTCAATGGGCGCTTTTTATTGGATAAATAATCCAAAATATTATCTAGAAATTGGCCAATTTCACGTCCTTTTTGCAATTGATAAGCAAAACAAAATCCCATAGCATAGCCTCCAATATGGGCGACTGTGCCACCAGAATTGGCAGAAAGTAAGCCTGGTAAATCCAAAATAACCATGGCAATGCCCAAATACATAAGTTTAAAGCGGAGGGTGAAAAAGCCTACCAATTTATCCGGCATATAAACACATAAAAAAATAATACAAGCGCGCACCCCTGCTGAAGCGCCTACCAAGGGTCCATTGATGTTTAAAATGCCTGAAAATAGACTTGTAGCCAGTGAAAAGAAAACAGCACCAGAAATAATTCCCAATACATAAATCTTAAGGGCCATTCTAGGACGGTATAGGTTTGCGAAAGTTCTGGCCAAGATATACAAGACCAGCATATTAAAAAATAAATGAGTAAGGCTGTAGTGCAAGAAGCCATAAGTTATAATTGTCCATGGATTTAAAAATACCTCCCAAATATCATTTGAAAGGGACAAGAAATCTAAAACATAGAAGCGGCCATTGCTTATGACCAAACTTAACAATCCGGTGATAAGGAATACCAGAGCGTTGATCACAATCATTTGTTCTAGAACGTGAAGCCGTGCTAATTTATCTTTAAGATCTTGGTAAAGCGTTGTCATTTAATTCCAGCGGTATTTATTAAATTGATTTTTTTTCCAAAAATACATGATTATAAAACCTGTGACAGCGCCTCCAATGTGCGCAATATAAGCCGTATTACTTGGGCTAAAGAAAGATACACCGGTTGTAGCAGAGATCAAATCTAATACAATGATTCCAGGGATGAAGTATTTGGCTTTAATTGGGATTGGTAAGAAAATTAGCATCAATTCGGCGTTGGGATTCAACATGCCAAAGGCCACTAAAATGCCCATAATAGCACCTGAAGCCCCTAACATGGCGCCATTGCTTTTAACATTCAGATCAAAAAGGGCTTTAAAAGATGTGTTATCTACTTGACTTAAAGACATCCCATTAGACTCCAATACAACTTGCATTTTATTTGCCAAAAGTTCTCCTTTAAACATATTTCCTTCTAAAATATTCAGTGCTGTAAGCTCTTGAATCAAATCGTAAGAAAAGCCATTGGATTCCAAGGCACCAATCAATGGATAAATCTGGATAAAGTATACCAAAAAGGTCAAGGCAACTGCACCTAAACCGCAACTCAAATAAAAAATTAAAAATTTACGAAGTCCAAACTGTTGTTCAACCGCAGTCCCAAACATCCATAAAGCAAACATATTGAAAAGAAGATGCGTTAAATTACCGTGCATAAACATATGGGTGCCAATTTGCCAAAACTCAAAAGCACCACTCATGGGATAATAAAGCGCTAAAATTCCGTCAAAAAAATACTTATTTCCCAAAAAAGCGGTACCAACAAAAATGATAACGTTTAGGATTAAAAGGTGTTTAACAGCAGGAGTTATTCGCATCATATCAATTAAATTTGGAGTCTAAATAAGAACCATCAAGAGTAATAAAAATGGTTTTATTGTAGGGGGTGACAGTGGGCTCTTTACATGCAAAAAGCGCGTTGATAATAAATTCTTGTTCTTGTATACTTAATTTTTTGCCATTTTTCGTAGCTAGACTTTTGGCGATAGATTTAGCCAATAAGTCACTTTGACTAAAATTAAAATCTGGAACTTCGTTCTGAACATCGCTAATCAATTGATCAAAAATACTTGAAACAAATGTGTCTTGAACGCCCACAGGCAATGCCGTAAGTTCCAGGGCTTCCGAATCAAAAGCTGAAAACTTGAATCCCGCTTGAACAAGTTGCGGCTCTATGTTTTTTACAACCGCCAATTCCTGGGTTGAAAACTCCAATCGCAAAGGAAACAACAATTGTTGACTCACCGGTTCTTTTAAGGTAATCTGTTGGAGATAATCTTCGTATAAAATGCGTTCGTGCGCTCGGTTTTGATCAATAACAACAAGTCCAGATTTTATGGTGCCTACAATGTATTTATTTTGAAGTTGAAAAGTGCTTTGGGTACTTTTAATAGACGCTTTTTCAAAAATACTGGATTGCAGCGCATCAGATTCAAATTGAGCTTCACTAATGGGGTTGAAATCAGAGTTAGATTTTGATTCAAGTCCCACATATAGCCCTTCCCAATCAGAAACATTGCTTTTAGCAGCTGCTTTTGTTTGAGTTCTAAAAGGGTTGAAAGAAGGATCTACTTCTACTTTTGGTGAAGACACTTTGTTCATGTCTTGGTCATAAGGCGTATCCATAGATGGATCTCTTTCAAAATCCAAAGCGGGTGCAATGCTAAACTGTCCTAGACTGTGTTTTACAGCGGCTCTCAGCAAGGCGTACAAAGTGGGTTCATCATCAAATTTAATTTCTGTTTTGGTAGGATGAATGTTGATGTCAATACTTTTGGGATCTACTTCAAGATTAAGAAAATAACTCGGGTATTTATTGGGGAGTAGCAAGCCTTCAAAAGCAGATGAAATGGCGTGGTTTAAATACGAACTTTTAATAAAACGATGGTTGACAAAGAAGAACTGTTCGCCTCTTGATTTTTTAGCAAATTCGGGTTTTCCAACAAAACCAGAAATCTTCAACAATTCGGTGTCTTCTTGCACTGGCACCAATTTTTCATTCATTTTAGCACCAAAAATATGAATGATGCGTTGTCGAAACGGTTCTGATCTCAAATCAAAAAGATCATTGTCATTGTGATGCATGGAAAAATTGATTTGTGGATGGGTCATGGCAACCCTGTGAAATTCATCCATAATATGCCTCAACTCTACAGGATCGGACTTTAGAAAATTTCGCCTTGCGGGAATGTTAAAGAATAAATTTTTAACCGCTACTGAGGTCCCTTCAGAAGTAGAAACTACGTCCTCAGACTTTAGCTTATTGCCTTCAATTTTAACCGCAGTACCCAAAGATTCGCCCCTTAATTTGGTTTTTAATTCGATATGGGCGATGGCCGCAATACTGGCCAAAGCCTCACCGCGAAACCCCTTGGTACTTAGACAGAATAAATCTTCTGCAGTGGTTATTTTAGAAGTAGCGTGACGTTCAAAACAGAGTCGGGCATCCGAAGCACCCATTCCCATACCATTGTCAATAACTTGAACAAGCGTTTTACCAGAATTCCTTATGATGAGTTTAATTTGAGAGGCCCCGGCATCAATGGCATTTTCCAGTAATTCTTTCACCACAGAAGCAGGTCGTTGAACGACCTCACCGGCTGCAATTTGGTTCGCCACATGATCTGGAAGAAGTTGAATGATATTCGCCATTAATTAAAAAAAATAGTTAGGTCAAAATCAATGATAAACAAAAAAATAAAAACCAAAATTAAAACGATCATTGCAATGGTTTTAGTGGATTTTTGATCCCGGTTTTTAAAATCATTTATAGCATTGGTTAAAGTTCGTTTTAAATTTGCTTTTTCAACTGTAACACGCTCATCCTCAAACTTATGCTTAATTTCAAACGGACTACCACTCCCCTTGTAATAACGCGGTTCGTAATTGAATTTTTTATTTTTTCTAAGTTTAAATAAGCCCATCTTAATTAATCAAATTTAAGTTACAATACATAAATGCCAATCAGAATTAATAGAAGCAAAACAAACAATAATGGCAAGGATACAAATGAGGAACGCCGTTGCCTTTTAAATTTAAAAGGAGAGGTTGATTTGGTTTGTAATTTCGATTGGAATCCCATACTGCTTTGCAATGCAATAAAAATACTTAAAATTTAACCAGAAATAAAACCAGCAATCAGAAATTTGTAAACAGGGTTTATTGGCCCTTGTTTAATGCCGCCATTTTAAGCGCAGTAATGGCCGCCTCTACCCCTTTATTTCCGAGTTTACCACCACTGCGATCTAAAGATTGTTGCATGTTATTATCGGTTAATAAACAAAATATAACGGGGACATCGTTTAAGATATTGAGGTCTTTAATACCTTGAGTAACCCCTTGACAAACATAATCAAAATGCTTTGTTTCCCCTTGAATAACACATCCAATGGTAATAACAACATCCACATCAGAGGCTTGTAGAACTTTGGCACCATAAATCAATTCAAAACTACCAGGAACGTATTTGATCGAAATATTTCCTTTCATTACGCCACAGTCCTCGAGCGTTTTCAAAGCCCCTTTCAAGAGACCATTGGTAACCTTCTCATTCCATTGTGAAACCACAATGCCAATTTTAAAATCTTTGGCATTGGGAAGTGCTGATTTGTCGTAATTAGATAAATTTTTGTTAGCCGTTGCCATGCGGTTTAATTGATCGCAGCTTGTGCTTTTCCAATAAAAACATCAATGTTTTTAGCTTCAGGACTGTCGGGGAAGTCCGTTTTTATAGATTCAAAATAATCCAGTGCTTTTTTAGCTTTACCAACTTTAAGACCAATCACACCGGCTTTATAAAGATAGATTGGAGTGGTGTAATTATTGGTTTTAAGTTGAGCCGCTTGCACATAGTAATCATAAGCATCTTCCAATTGTTCTAATTGAACAAAAGCATCTCCAATACCGCCTTTGGCTATGGGCCCTAAGACATCGTCTGTGGAGTCAAAAGCATTTAAGTATTCAATAGCACTGGCATAGTCTTTCATATTCATGTAGGCCATCCCTGCATAGTAATTGGCCAAATTCCCGGCTTTAGTGCCAGCATAGGTTTCGGCAATATCCAACATGCCGTATTTAGCGCCATCGCCATTGAGAGACAGTGTAAACAGTGAATCTTTATCTGTTGCAGAGACGGCTTCATCAAAATAGGTTTGAGCCGTATACATATCATTCATGGCAGTGCGCTCGTTGGGTTCTTGGATGTATTTGTCATATCCTAAAAAGCCTAAAATCAAAACGGCGGCCAAGCCAACGATGATGAAAATATATTTCTGTTTGGCAATGACCCATTGTTCAGTTTTTGAAACCCCTTCGTCTAAAGTGTTAAAAACCTCAGCCGTAGTGGATCCATCCTCAATGGACTGTTGCATGTCGACCTTTGTTTTGGGCTTACCCCCGCGTTTTTTATACGTTGCCATAATGTTATGAATTCTGAAGGGCAAAAATATAATTTTATTCCATAAAAAATACTACTTTATTTGTTATTTTTCAATAATTTGCAACTCAATTAACCAAGAACGCTCATCGCGTTTGGTACAAAATAATTTACTTTTACAAATGCGATTAAAGACGATAAATCTTATCAATTATAAAAATTTCGAACAACAATCCTTCGAATTTAACCAAAAAGTGAATTGTTTTGTCGGACCCAACGGCATTGGAAAAACCAATGTTTTAGACGCCATTTACCACCTGTCTTTTGGCAAAAGTTATTTCAACCCCATTGCCTCACAAAATATCAAGCATGGCGCTGACTTTTTTGTGGTTGATGGCCGATATTTAAAACAAAATAAAGATGAGAAAGTAGTTGTTTCATTAAAAAAAGGACAAAAAAAAGTCATCAAACGCAATGCCAAAGCCTACGAACGCTTTAGCGACCACATTGGATTTTTACCGCTGGTTATCATATCACCAGCAGACCGCGATTTAATCACTGAAGGCAGTGATTTAAGACGAAAGTTTATGGACGGGGTGATTTCGCAAAGTGACAAAAGTTATTTGGAACAGTTAATTCAATACAACCGCGTTTTGGCCCAACGCAATGCCTTGTTAAAACATTTTGCTTCAAGCCGTACTTTTGATCTTGACACAATAGAAGTATACAACGATCAACTCTGTAAATTAGGCGCACAAATTCATCTAAAAAGACAGGCCTTTATAGAGATTTTCACGCCTATATTTATTAAACAGTACGAGCGCATCAGTAATCAAAATGAGGCGGTCAGTTTACAATACAAAAGCCAGCTTGCTGAACAGCCCTTAGAAAATCTTTTAAAAACAAGCATCAACAAAGACCGAGCCTTGCAATATACTAGCGTTGGAATACATAAAGACGATATCGAATTTCATATTGGGGACTACCCCATTAAAAAATTTGGTAGCCAAGGCCAACAAAAATCGTTTTTGATTGCTTTAAAATTAGCTCAGTTTGAAGTGCTTAAATCCCAAAGTGGCAATACGCCCATCTTATTATTAGACGATATTTTTGACAAATTAGACGCCGATCGCGTGGCGCGGATCATCAAAATAGTAAACGATGCCAATTTTGGGCAATTGTTCATCTCTGATACCCATGCGGAACGGACTGAAAAAGTGGTTCAAAGTGTTCATGAATCTTATGAGATTTTTCAATTATGAAAAAAACATTGCTGGTTATTGTTTTGTTGGCAATGGGTTGTAAATCGAACCCTGATAATGACATTGAATTCATTGAAGGTTACTGGGAAATAGAAAGTGTTTACAAAGACAATCAACTGCTTAGAACCTTTAAAATTAACAGCGGTATTGATTATTTTAAAATAAATGCAGATTTAAAAGGGTTTCGAAAAAAATTAAAGCCCAATTTCAGTGGCACATTTGAAACTTCTAAAGATGTTTTAAATTTTAAAATAGAAATTCAAAACAATGGTTTATTTTTGAACTATATTGACAACGCTACAAGTTTCCGCGAAGAAGTTTTAGAAGCGAATAAAGAAAAACTTGTAATAAAAAGTAATTCGGGACTTGTTTACAATTACAAACCTTATGAAGCATTAGATTTAAGCCAATGAGTAAACGCCACAACGATCATCAAAAAATTGGAGATGTTCTTGCCTCTTTTGTAGAAAACAGCAAATTAGAAAAAGGGCTGGACATGGTGCGCGTGGAAAAGGCTTGGCAAGAACTCATGGGCAATGGCGTTCAAAACTACACCAACAGCCTTAAATTACACAAAGGCACGCTGTATGTATCCCTTTCCTCTTCTGTATTGCGACAAGAACTGAGTTATGGAAAAGAAAAAATCATAGCGCTTATCAATGAAGAATTGGGAAAAACTGTGGTAAGCAAACTCATTTTGAGATGATCACAAGTTTCTTACTGTTTTGTGAAATTATTAAAGACCTAAAAAAAACCACGCTAAAAGCGTGGTTTGTAGTTGTAATTTTTTGGATTTTTTAAAACATCTCGCGCGCAGAAAAATGAAAAGCACTTTCGATGCTGGCGTTCTCGTCACTGTCACTTCCATGCACTGCATTTTGGCTGAT
>Ga0209503_10000436_pt1 | contig 26603 bp, 26 predicted proteins | sample SouAtlMetagenome_2_FD_187448 | JGI IMG/M metagenome (GOLD analysis project Ga0209503, IMG submission 187448) | Marine eukaryotic phytoplankton communities from Atlantic Ocean - South Atlantic ANT15 Metagenome (SPAdes) (version 2) | ecosystem: Environmental > Aquatic > Marine > Oceanic | place... | reverse complement strand
GCCCACGCTCCTGCCAGGAAAAAAACAGTAGCGACGCCACAATGGTGCCGCCCACGCCCAGGGTGGTGGCCTTGGTCGGGCCGTGCAGCCGGGTATAGAAATCTGGCAGCCGGGCCAATCCAATGGACCCCACCAGCGCAAACACGCCGCCAATAATCACACTGGCTGACACCAGCCATTCAATCAGAGAATCCATTAACACCTCGCTTGCAGGCCACACGCATCACGCAACAACGCGGCCGCTGCAACCAATCCATCACGCATTTTCCCCGCGCGGAAACGTCCAACCATTCCGCGCGAAACACCAAAACATCCAGACCTGACACCCCTTCTCGCGCTGTTGCGTGAAGCGTGAAGCCTGTTGCGTCTACTCAATAATATCCCCGCGGGTGACGTATTTCGCCACCGCCACGGTGCTAACGAAACCAATCAGGGCGATCAGCATGGCGGCTTCAAAATAGAGTTTGCTGTCCACCTGTATGCCGTACACCACGATCAGTGCAATGCTGTTGATGTACATGGTATCCAGCGCCAGCACCCGATCCGGTAGCGACGGGCCGATAATCAGCCGGTACAGATTCAGTACCCAAGCCAGGGTAATCAGTGCCAATGCAATGGAAAGGGCCGTCTCTAGCATTCGAAAATCTCCTTCAACGGCCGCTCGTAGCGCTGCTTGATCTCCGCCACCAACGCCGCCGCATCATCCACATCCAGGCCGTGCACCAGCAAGGTTCTGCGATCCGGGCTCACATCCGCCGACACGGTGCCCGGGGTCAGCGAAATAGTGCTGGCCAGCAGGGCAATGGCAAAATCGTCTTCCAGCTCCAGCGGTAGCTCCACAAAGCCCGGCCGTATGGAACGCAGCGGCCCCAGCACTTTAATGGCCACGGACACGTTCGCCACCACAATGTCGTACAGCACCACCACCACGAAACCGAGCAACCGCGGCAGGTTGCGAATGCGCGGCACATTCGGCCAGAACGGCCGGGTCCCCAACGGCAACAGCACAGCAAGGATGGCACCCAGCACCGCATGGCCCGCGGTGAAACCGCTGAGCAGCATCCAGGCAAACCATAGAATCAGGCTCAGGCTGGGATACGGCAACACCCGATAGAACAGCTTCATGCGCCACCTCCCAGCACCGCAGACAGATACAGATCCGGATTGCGCAACTGGTCAGCCACCGCCGTGGTCAGCTGCAACAGCGGTTCGGCATACACTGCCATCAACGGACTCAACACCAGCAGCCAAAGCACCGCCACCAGATGCCGGCGCGCCGGGCGCAGGCCGCTGCCTTCCCCGGTAGTGCGCCAGAACAAGGTAGACCCCGCCCGGCTCATGGCGATCAGGCCACACAGACCCGCCACCAACAGCAACACCCAGTAGGACGTGTCCGGCACACTGCGCAGTAAGGCCACCTTGCCCACAAAGCCAGATAACGGCGGCAACCCCACCACAGCAATGGCCGCCACGAAGAACAGCACTGACAACCGCCCGCCATTCAGAATCGCCGGGCCAATCTGCAAGTGGTCAGCCACCTCGCCACGGCCCCGGGCAATCAGGTCCGTCAGCAGGAACAGGCCACCGCAAATCAGGGTGGAATGGAGCAGGTAATACAACGCCGGGCCCAGTGCCTCCAGCTGTCCGAAGGCCAGCGCGGCCACCAGTGTGCCTACCGACATCACCACCAGATAAGACACCAACGTGCCCAGCCGCTTCGCCCCCAGCACGCCAATACAGGCCAGCCCCAGTGTCACCAGGGCCAGCCACCACAGTGCCGCCTGCCCCAGCCCCGCAAAGGGGCCATCGGCAAAGGCCAGAGCGTACACCCGCACCATGGCGTAGAAGCCCACCTTGGTCATGATCGCGAACAGCGCCGCAACCCCGGCCGTCGCCCCGGCATAGGCCGCCGGCAACCAGAAATACAGTGGGAACAGGGCGGCTTTGAGGCCAAACACCACCCACAGCATCAACACCGCAATGCTCAGCAAGGTGGCGTCCGTTCCTGTGAGCTCTTGCGCCTTCACGGCGAAGTCAGCCATGTTCAAGGTGCCGGTGGTGCCGTAGACCAGGCCCAGGGCGATCAGGAACAGCGCCGAGCCCACCAGGTTAAGCACCACATAATGCAGCCCCGCTTTCACCCGCTCCGGGCCACGCCCATGCAGTGCCAGCCCGTAGGAGGCAATCAGCAACACCTCGAAGAACACGAAGAGGTTGAACAGGTCGCCAGTCAGAAAAGCACCGTTGATCCCCATCAGCTGGAACTGGAACAGGGCATGGAAATTGGCGCCCCTGCGATCATCACCGCAGCAAGCATACAGCAGGGCCGGGAAGGCCAGAACTGCGGTCAGCACCAGCATCAGGGCGCTGAGCTTATCCAGCACCAGCACGATGCCGAATGGCGCCTGCCAGTTACCCAGCGCATAGACGGTGATCTCACCGCTCCAGGCCTGATCGCCCAGAAAAATGGCCACCGCCAACATCGCCGCACAGGACAACAAGCCGGTTATCCGCCGCAACCGGTGGCGCTCACGCACCTCCAGCAATAACAGCATGCCCGCCAAGGCAGGAATCAGTACCGGCGCAATAATCCAGTGATTCATGAACGGCCTCCGTCATCCGGCTTGCCGTCCACATGGTCGTTATGCAGCTCGCCCTGGCTACGCAGCGCCAGCACCACCAGAAAGGCGGTCATGGCGAAGCCGATCACGATGGCCGTGAGCACCAGCGCCTGGGGCAAGGGGTCGGTGGGGTCCGGGCTCATGCCCACGACTGCCACCTGATTCATCTTCAGCCCGCCCATGGAGAACAAAAACACATTCACACCGTAACTCAGCAACGTAAGGCCCATGACCACCGGGAAGGTCCGCGCACGCAGGCACAGGTACACTCCAGACGCCACCAACACACCAATGATGATTGCTACCAGCAGTTCCATCAGGCGTTCTCCCTCTTGTCATCCAGCAACGACAGCTTGCCCAGATTGGCCAGCATCAACAGCGTTGAGCCCACCACGGTGAGAAACACCCCGGTGTCGAACAGCATGGCCGTGGCCAGCTCAAACTTGCCGATCAGCGGCAGCGACACATAGGTGAACGAACTGGTCAGGAAGGGGTAGCCAAAGACCCAGCTACCCACCCCGGTCAGCCCGGCTAGCAATACCCCCAGCGCCACCACCGGGTGATAATCCCCGGGCATGCGGCTATGCACCCAGCCCACCCCGGACGCCACGTACTGCAACACCAGCGCCACGGAGGTAATCAACCCGGCCACAAAACCGCCACCGGGCAGGTTGTGGCCACGCAGGAAGATGTACACCGCGATCAGCAGCGCCAACGGCAACAGCGGCCGGGAGATTGTCACCAGCACCAGCGGGTGGGCATCTTTTGCCCAAGGCCGCCCCAATGAATCGTACTTGGCGGACGCCAGGTTCAGATCGTTGAGCAGGGCATAAATGCCCATGGCAGCGATCCCCAGCACGGTGATTTCACCAAAGGTATCGAAGCCGCGGAAGTCCACTAGAATCACATTGACCACATTGGTGCCACCGCCGCCGGACTTGCTGTTGTCCATAAAGAACTGGCTGATGGTTGTGGTTTCGCCGGTCATCACCAGGAAGGCCAACACCGCCGCTCCGGCGCCAACGATCAGCGCCAGCAGCACATCGCGCACCACCCGTATCGACGACGACTCTACCTTGGTGCGTACCGGCAGAAAATACATGGCCAGCATCAGCAGCAGCATGGTAACCACTTCCACCGACAGCTGCGTCAGCGCCAAGTCCGGTGCGGAGAAGCGCACAAACAGCAGCGACACCATCAACCCCACCACGCTCAGCGACATGATTGAGGTCATCCGGTGGCGATGCAGGACAGTGGTCAGCAAAGCGCCCGCCACCAGCATGGCGGTACACAGAATCGCCACGCCATCCATGGGCAGCATGCCCACATCCAGGCTTAGCGCCGGCAAGTGCCACATCTGGGTGATCAAAATCACCGCCACCAGCGCCACACCCCAAGCCACATAACTCTGCAACGAGCCATTCTGCAGCCGCCCGGTAATGGCACTGGCCACCCGGCCCAGCTGCTGAATGCGCCCTTCAAACACCAGCTTGGCGTCCACCTCCGGCAGGCGCGCCCACAGATCGAACAGCCGGCGGCGCTGGGAGTAAACAAAGATGCCACCGAACAGCGCCACAAAACTCATCATCAGCGGCAGGTTAAAGCCGTGCCAAATAGCCAGGTGGTATTCTGGCAGCTCACCGCCCAGGGTCGCGGTGGCCGCCACGGCCAGCAGCCCGGCCACGGTGATCGCCGGGAACACACCCACCGCAACACACAGCGCCACCAGAATCTCCACCGGCACCTTCATATAGCGCGGCGGTTCATGGGGCGGGTATTTGGGCAAATTGATCGGCTCGCCATTGAAGAACACGTCGTGGATAAAGCGCGCCGAATAGGCCACCGAGAACACCCCGCCCAGGGTGGCGCCCAACGGCAGCAACCAGCTCAGCGCGCCCAGCTGCTCGGACTGCAGCGTCTCGGTAAAGAACATTTCCTTGGACAGGAACCCGTTCAGCAACGGCACCCCGGCCATGGCCGCCGAGGCCACCATGGCCAGCACCGCCGTATACGGCATGTACTTCCACAGGCCGTTGATACGGCGCATGTCGCGGGTGCCGGTTTCGTGGTCGATGATCCCCGCCGCCATAAACAGGCTGGCCTTGAAGGTGGCGTGGTTGATGATGTGAAACACCGCCGCCACCGCCGCCAGCTGACTGTTCAGGCCGAACAGCAGGGTAATCAGGCCCAGGTGGCTAATCGTCGAATAGGCCAGCAGGCCTTTCAGGTCGTGCTGGAACAGGGCCGCCGCCGCGCCCCATAGCAGGGTCGCCATACCCGCCAGGGTAACAATCTCGAACCACAGGTCGGTGCCCGCCAGCGCCGGGTACAGGCGCGCCAGCAGAAATACCCCGGCCTTCACCATGGTGGCCGAGTGCAGGTAGGCGCTCACCGGTGTGGGCGCTGCCATGGCATGGGGCAGCCAGAAATGGAACGGGAACTGGGCGCTCTTGGTAAAGGCGCCCAGCAATACCAGGCAAAGAATCAGCGGGTACAGCTCGCTACCGCGAATCAGGTCACCGTTGGCCAGCACCTCGGTGAGCGAGAACGAGCCCACCACATTGCCGATCAGCAACACCCCGGCCAGCAGCGCCAGGCCGCCCATGCCGGTCACCGTCATCGCCATGCGCGCGCCCTTGCGGGCCTCGGTCTTGTGCCCCCAAAAGCCGATCAGCAAGAAGGAGCTAAGGCTGGTCAGTTCCCAGAACACCACCAGTAACAGCAGGTTATCGCTGGTCACGACCCCTAGCATGGCGCCCATAAAGAGCAGCAGGTACGCATAAAAGCGCCCCGCTTTTTCCTTGGCGGACAGGTAATAGCGGGCGTAGAGGATCACCAGCAGGCCGATGCCCAGCACCAGCAAGGCAAACAGCAGCGCCAACCCGTCCAGGCGGAACGCCAGCGACAGCTCCAGCGACGGGATCCAGGTCAGGGTGCTGTGCAAGGTCTCCCCGGCAAACACTTTCCGGGCCGGGTTGAACAGCAGCGCCAGCGCCAGCGCCGGCAGCGCCGCCGCCCCACAGGCCAGCAAGGTGCGGTTCCCCGTTACGCGCTCCACCAACGGCGGCAGGAACGCGCCCAGAAAGGGCAACATCACCACAAAGGCAAGATTCATAGTCAATCCGTTGTCATTGTCACAAGGGCGGCAACCCGCCCGTTAGCTTGAACAGGGTGAACTAGAAAGACAATAACAGCGGCGGATCAGGAAAATACGGACGGCGCCCCCGGCGTGGGCACTGGGACAGAATGATGCGGCAAGGCTGTACCAGAAAAGGCGTCATGGCATCCGTATCGAAAGAAAGGAGGTCGGCAGTATGCCATGGAGAAGCGGTGACAAACCAGACGCGAGTAACGAGTTTCGAGTTGCGAAAACATGAGCAACAAGCACCTGTAGGAGCACCTCTTGAGGTGCGAACCAAGCGCCCGCGGGACGACACTCTTGTCGTCCACTCGCACAGGCAATACACCACCGTCGGCCAGCATCACCCTTCCCCACCGGTTTACGTTGCTCCTCGCCGGGTTCGCACCTCAAGAGGTGCTCCTACAGCTAACTCCACGACCTGTCGTGATCCTCCATTTCCGCTACACTCTCCCTACCATTCAGTCAGCAGAAGCCGAGCCCCATGTCCGCAGCCGAAAAACCCATCATCCTCGTCGATGGCTCTTCCTACTTGTATCGCGCCTTTCACGCCCTGCCGCCGCTCACCACCTCCAGCGGCCAGCCCACCGGGGCGGTGCGCGGCGTAGCGGCCATGCTGCGCAAGCTGATCAAGGACTACGACCCGCAATACATGGCGGTGATCTTCGACGCCAAGGGCAAAACCTTCCGCGACGAGCTGTTCGAGGAATACAAATCCAACCGCCCGCCCATGCCCGACGATCTGCGCGAACAGGTACAGCCCCTGCACGACCTGATCCGCGCCATGGGCCTGCCGCTGATTATCGAAGACGGCGTGGAAGCGGACGACGTGATCGGCACCTACGCGCGCATCTTCGGCGGCCTGGGAAAGCCCGTGCTGATCTCCACGGGTGACAAGGACATGGCCCAGCTGGTCACTGAACAAGTCACCCTGATCAACACCATGAACGACGCCCTCTACGACATCGACGGCGTAAAGAAAAAGTTCGGCGTGGGCCCGGAGCTGATCATCGACTTCCTCGCCCTCATGGGTGACAAGGTGGACAACATCCCCGGCGTCCCCGGCGTGGGCGAAAAAACCGCCCTGGGACTGCTGCAGGGCCTCGGCTCCCTGGAAGATATCTACGCCAATCTGGACAAGGTCGCCGAGCTCAGTTTCCGGGGCGCCAAGACAATGGGCAAGAAGCTGGAAGACAATAAAGAGATGGCATTCCTCTCTTACCAGCTAGCCACCATCAAGCTGGACTGTGAGGTCAGCGAGGACCTGGATGACCTGAAGCTGCAGACCCCGGACGCGGAAAAACTGGCCGAGTATTACCGCAGCCTGGAATTCAAGGGCTGGCTCAAGGAACTGCTGGGCGGCAAGGACCCGGTGGCCGAGGATGCCGGCGAAAACGTGGAACTGGCCGAGGACGACAACCCCGCCGCTCCCGAATTCGCACGCGACGCCTACGACATCGTCTACAGCGAAGCCATGCTCGACAAATGGATCACCAAGCTGAAAGACGCCGGCGAATTTTCCTTCGACACCGAAACCACCAGCCTCAACTACATGAACGCCGAACTGGTGGGCTTCTGTGTGGCCGTGGACGACAAGGCCGCCTACATCCCCTTCGGCCATAACTACCCCGGCGCGCCAGACCAGCTACCCAAACAATTGGTAATGGACACGTTCAAGCCGCTGCTGGAAGACGAAGCGATCAAGAAAATCGGCCAGAACCTGAAGTACGACATGAGCGTGCTCGCCGAAGATGTGGGCATTACCCTGCGCGGAGTGGCTTACGACACCATGCTGGAATCCTACGTACTGGATTCCGTGGCCACCCGCCACGACATGGACTCCCTGGCGCTCAAGTACCTGGGCCGCAAGACCATCAGCTTCGAAGAGATTGCCGGCAAGGGCGCCAAGCAGCTCACCTTCAACCAGGTCGGCCTGCACGAAGCCAGCCGCTACGCCGCCGAAGACGCGGACGTGACCCTGCGCCTGCACCAGACCCTGTGGCCGAAGCTGGAAAAAGAAGGGCGCCTGCCCGAGGTGTTCCGCGATATCGAGCTGCCGCTGGTCACCGTACTCAGCCGCATCGAGCGCAACGGCACCTACGTGGACGCTACCCTGCTCAAGCACCAGAGCCAGTTCCTGGCCAAACGCATGGCCGAACTGCAGGAAAAGGCGTTTGAAATCGCCGGGCAGGAATTCAATCTGGCCAGCCCCAAGCAGCTGGGTGAAATCCTCTACGAAAAACTGGAAATTCCGGTCATCAAGAAGACCCCCAAGGGCGCGCCCTCCACCGCCGAACCGGTACTGCAGGAACTGGCCCTGGAATACCCCCTGCCCCAGGTGATCATGGATTACCGTGGCGTGGCCAAGCTCAAGAACACCTACACCGACAAACTGCCGGAGCTGATCAACCAGCGCACCGGCCGCGTACACACCTCCTACCACCAGGCGGTGGCTGCCACCGGGCGTCTGTCCTCCAGTGATCCCAACCTGCAGAACATTCCGGTGCGCAGCGAAGAAGGCCGCAAGATCCGCCAGGCGTTCCTGGCCCCCAAAGGGCGCAAGATTGTCGCCTGCGATTACTCACAAATCGAACTGCGCATCATGGCGCACCTGAGTGACGACAAGGGCCTCACCGATGCCTTCGAAAAAGGCCTGGATATTCACCGCGCCACCGCCGCCGAAGTGTGGGGCAAGACCCTGGACGACGTCAGCGACAACGACCGTCGCAACGCCAAGGCCATCAACTTCGGCCTGATCTACGGCATGAGCGCCTTCGGCCTGGCCAAGCAACTGGGCCTGCCGCGCAAGGAAGCCCAGGAATACATCGATCTCTACTTTGAGCGTTACCCCGGCGTGAAAAAATACATGGCCGACACCCGCGCCCTGGCCGCCGACAACGGCTACGTGGAAACCGTCTACGGGCGCCGCCTCTACCTGCCGGAAATCCACAGCAAAAACGGCCAACGACGCCAGGCCGCCGAACGCGCCGCCATCAACGCCCCCATGCAAGGCACCGCCGCCGACATCATCAAGATGGCCATGATCAAGGTCCACGACTGGCTTGAGACATCGCACCTTGATGCCAAGATGATCATGCAGGTGCACGATGAACTGGTGTTTGAAGTGGCCGAAGATCAGGTGGATGATCTGGTCAAGGAAGTGAAGGCACGCATGGAATCAGCGGCGGAATTGAAGGTGCCGTTGATTGTGGATGCGGGGATTGGGGAGAATTGGGATGAGGCGCATTGAGCGCCTCTTAATTCGAAATAAAAGGCCCAAAGAATAGAAAATAAAATCATGGCCAACGCTAATAACCCAAGCGGATAATAACAATGCAGATGAAGTACTTCGAGGCTGATTCTATTGATGACATATTGAACAATGTTATCAACGAGCTTATCGAAAATGGAAAACCTGTATCAGCATCCAAAGGTCCATTTAGGGAATTATTGGCACCAACCATTCTTCTACGCAACCCAAGAGCAAGAATAAGCAAGAGCTACTCCCGGGGGAAGATATTTAGCGGGCTAGGGGAACTAATTTGGTATTGGTCTGGCTCGAATAAACTTGAACTCATTGATTATTATATCAAGGACGCATATACCAAAGAGAGTGAGGACGGGATTACCGTAAAATCCGGTTACGGCGAAAGGTTTTTCAATTACAAGCTTAACGAGATAGATTCGCCCATCAACCAGATAGAAAACATAATTAATCTATTGAAGGCTAGGCCCACATCAAGGAAAGCTGTAATTCAGCTTTATTCAGCCAAAGATCTTGCCGAGAAGCTAAGTTCTGTCCCGTGCACATGCACACTTCAGTTCTTGATTCGCGACGGACAACTGAATCTATTAGTCAATATGAGGTCAAACGATGCTTTCCTTGGCCTACCACATGACGTTTTTGTTTTTACCATGATACAAGAAATCCTAGCTCGCGAGCTATCCGTTGAGGTTGGTTTTTATCAACATTGCGCGGGAAGCATGCATCTATATGACGAGCACCAGGATAAAGCTCAGAAATATTTGGATGAAGGTTTTTTTCCATGCGACCCAATGCCTAAAATGCCACATGGCAGCCAAGAGAGCAGCTTAAAGGCCTTCTTAAGATTTGCCGAAGATGTCCGAGAAAACGGCAATCGCACTGACTCCCAAATCCCGAAGTGCAGCTACTGGGGAGATCTATGCAGACTGATACTCGTGTTTGCTATTTACAACAAAGACAAAGATCACGCCGGCGCACTGGCATATCGGGATCTAATGGAAAACGATTTCTATAAGGTATTTATTGAGGACAGGGCACTTTTAGACTGAGCTCTCTTTACCCAATCTCTCAAGGAAACTTATTAGCTCCTGAGCCAATGAGAGGTTCTGCGGCGAGGAATTTGCAAATCGCTCAAAGCGATCACCCAGGTGAAATCCCACACCCTCACCATACTCATCAACCCCCATGTATTTGCAAATTATCTGCAAATTTTTAGAGGGGTATTTGAATTGCCCAGATTCAAACCTAGAAATCTGCCCTCGATTTACACCAGTCTTTTTTTCAACAAAAACAAGGGTTTCACCCTTCGAAATTCTTCTTTCTCGAAGGGTGGCTGCTAGTATTGATACTTCGGACAAGGAGGCAAACTTATTTGTCATTTTGCAGATTATGCAATATAATTTGCAAAAGATAAAGGGTGAACCATGGCTGTTTACGTAGACAACCTCAGAATTCCATGGCGCGGCAAGGAGTGGTGCCACCTTCTTGCTGATTCTCTGGATGAGCTTCACAGTTTTGCAAAGAAGCTAGGCTTGAAGAGAGCTTGGTTTCAGTCAAAAGCATCTTATCCTCACTATGACATCACCACGCAAACCAGAGAAATAGCCCTACGGATGGGGGCGAGGCAGGGAACTCGACAACAAATCATTTACTGTGCGCGTAAGCTAAAGCAAGAACAAAGAGATCCAGCATCCAACTCCATACAGCTTGCTCTTTTTGACAAGTAAGCCATTCTATAGCTTAGATCAGGGTCAGATATGCGAGACTTATTACGAGATCTGCTCAAAAGAATTGATGACGGCACCCTTTCTGAGACATCAGTCATTCCCTGGGCCCAGCCAGTTCTTTCATTTGGTGATATCAAAAACTCAAAAGTTGCTACTCTAGGGTTAAATCCAAGCAATAGAGAATTTGTATCCGCCTCAGGGGCTGAACTCGTAGGGCAAGATCGTCGGTTCCAGACTCTGGATTCATTAGGACTGACGCGGTGGTCTGAAGCCAAGGATAGTCAAATTGACTTGATGATCGACGCCTGCAGTAATTATTTTCGGGGCAACCCATATGATGCTTGGTTCCGCGCTTTAGAAACCTTATTCTCTGGGGCTGGCGTCAGCTATTATGGGATGTTCTCTAGCGCATGCCACCTAGATTTAGTCCCGTTCGCAACAGAAACCAAATGGGGCGAACTGAGCACTAAAAACAAGATGCAACTCATGGAAATGACCGGCGATGTGTTGGCTCATTTGATAAGAAAATCCAACATTGAAGTTCTTATCCTTAATGGAAAATCCGTAATTGAGTCGTTACAAGAGGCCTCCAATACGACATTGAATAAGCGGGTTATGCCATCATGGTCACTTCCTAGAAAAGGAAGCCCTGGGGTTAAAGGGATTTCTTATACTGGAGAAATTTCCGCAATTTCAGGCATTCAGCTGAATCGAAAAATATCAATTCTTGGATTCAACCATAATATCCAAAGCAGCTTTGGGGTAACCACGAAAGTGAAAACAGGGATCAAGGATTGGATCACTCAAAGTGCTAACGAGGTGTTCTGTTGAGCAGATTAGACCCACAGCGGTTAACCGATCTAGAGAATGGGCTTGCTAGTTTTAGCGATGAAATACTGTCACTTCCAGGTATTGATGACCCCAACAATCTAAATAGTTTGGCATGTCAGTTCATTGACAGCATCCACCGTGTTGAATATGTACGAACCATCGCTAGCCGCAGCGTTTCTCCATTGCGCGCAGACCCAAACAGCAATTTGTTCGATCCCTTCAAAGCAGCCATTTATTACCGCAATCAGGGAAACCTTGAGGAAGCTTGCTGGCTTGTTTTTTTGGCTACGCACTTCGGAAAGCATGGCCGCTCTGGCTGGAAGCTTTTACGCAACATTTATGGTGCACTTGGCGACGCAATCTGGACGTGGGAGGATGTAAGCCCAAGCCCAGAAGCCCTCGGAGACTGGATATCAGCTAACTATTTAGAGTTGATAGAGCCTGGCGTGAAAGCTTCGTTTGGGAATCACAGAAAATATGAATCGATCAAACCTGGCTCATCCGCCTCAACTGGAGCAGTAATAGCTAGCTATGCTACTTGGGTTAACAGCCACGGCGGTCATTTAGCTTTATTCCAGCGAGCCCTGGACGAATCAAGCGGAGACCCTAGGCTAGCATTTAGGTATTTATATAACGGAATGTCGGGAGTAAAGCGGTTCGGTAGAACAGGGAAGTTTGATTTTCTAACTATGATTGCAAAACTTGGATTAGCGAATCTCGAAGCCGACTCCGCATACCTATCAGATAATGCCACAGGCCCACTAAGGGGCAGCAAGCTCCTCTTTGGCGGAGCAATTAGTTCGAACCTATCAGCTGAGACTCTGGAAGGACACCTAAAACGCCTAGCAGACCATCTAAATGTTGGAATGCAGGAAATGGAAGATGCCCTTTGCAACTGGCAAAAATCCCCATCTAAATTTAAAAGATTTAGTGGCTAATATCAGCTCCAACTATATCTAACCTTGAGCTTATTAAGCCTATTTCTAGGACACGTTCCCAAATGCTGCATTTGCCCAACCACAATCCCAGGTGAAATCCCAACCTTCTTGGAAAACTTGATTACACTTCTATAATTAATCGGAAGCTGACGAAGCTCCTCTCTAAATTCAATCGGTATTAGAGTTTCTGCTGCATATTCGTTAGCTTCACCTTCTTCTTGATCTGAATTTACATCCAAGCCTTCGATAAATATTGGACTTTCGCTATGAAGCAGTAAGTGGGCAGCCTCATGAAAAAATGTAAACCAGAAGTGGTCATCAGATAAGTATCTGACGCTAAGCATAATTTGAGCCTTCTGCTTAGATAGAAAGCGAGAGACACCACTTGCCCTACACTTAGGGGGAGTGGGAGAAATAACAACAGAAACGCCGCAACTTGCACACAATTCCATTAACTTTGGAATAAAGTCTTTTGGACTTTTTATGAGTGTAAGCTCCCTTATTTCAGGCAAAGCCGCCATGAATTTTTTGGCATCCCAAATTTCAGTCTGGTTCTTGCTGGCAAAGACTTCTCCCTGTCTCAACCACACAATTGTGGCTGCCTCATCAGACTCAAATGTAGGAGATTTTCTATACGCCGCCAGTCGATGACTGCCTTCATATGTGTCATTCCAGTCAGAAACAGAAGGGACACCAAAATACTCAAGGCAAGCAGATATTTTTTCAAAATCACTCCTCTTCCGAGGAATTAAGCCTTGGTCCTGCATGTGCCTGATTGGAAATTTTTTTAACCACTTTATGTTTTTTTCAAGGTGCACCAAAGAGCTTCGATATTGTTTCTCCCTAGAGATCCAGAAATCTTCGGTTGACCCAAATACCAGTGATAGCTTTCTAGCCAAGCTGCTTGTTATTTCTTCTTGGCCTGATATCAAATTGGAAACCTTAGACAACGACTCGTCGAGATTTTCGGCAAATTCGCTTTGAGTCCATCCCCGGTAGTCAAGCAACTCACTGATAGTTTGCCCTGGAGGATATGCCCAGTCTGGCTGAAAGTTAGTAGAGGCCATCACGAAGCTTCCCTAATGCCGATGATTTTGATTCGTCTGACTTTGGTCCAATCAGGCACACCTGAATCCAGTTTCGTTGAATTTGGGTGCCCTGGCATACAGGCCAAATATTGGCTTCCAAGAAGTTCTATAGAAATGATATCAGGATCACCATCAATAGATGGTGAATTTATTCCCGGCAAGAAAAAAATGTCAGATGCGGTTGGAGCGGCCTGCAGGTCTGCTATCCGCACCAACAATTTGCCAGCAAATTCAAGCCCATACTGTGCAATGGCCATGTACTCATTGACGCACAAGTCCCTAAATTCTTTTTTATGAAATGCAATCTGCAAACCAACATTCCCTGTTTACATGCCGTACGGGGAGAATATCATCTAAAAAGATGCGTCATTATAGTGATACGACATAAAAATAGGCAATAGTTGCATACCGGCGTCACCTCAAAAAACTGCTTATCCTGTAAAGTAAGGCTATGAATCGGCTCACGCCTTAGATAACAGCCCCATGTCATTATCGCTTAGCTCAAATTCTAGCTGCTTACTATTACCCAAAAATGCAATTACCAACCGACTCTAAAGGATAAAGGGAAACGATGGGATTTGAACCAATATTTCGAAAGTTAAGTAATCACGTAGCAGAGTTACACTATCTTTGGAATTTATATTTGGAAGTTTTTGGCGGAGAAAAAGAACAAACAGCTCTACTGAATAAATCTGGTGTCCATTTTTTTTATTTAACTCAGAGGCTAATTCTAGAGAATGTTGCACTTACTTTTTCCAAGCTTACAGATCCGAATCGGCAAGGCCAAAATGAAAATCTAAGCCTAAAACAAATCCATGTATTTGCTAGCGAAAACCAGGAAACCGATTTCCTTGAAAAGGTCAAACCAATTTTCTCGAAGTTAGAAAAGCAGGTTTACAAATTTCGAGAGTTACGAAACAAGAAAATTGCTCATTTAGACTTAGAACATGAGCTCGAGATTGCTGATAGCCCCCTTGAAGGCATCTCAAAATCTTATGTTGAAGAATCCCTAACGTTACTGCGGACATACATGAACACTGTTCAGCACCACTATTTCAATAGCGAAACGGCTTATCAGCACCAAGTCACGCCAATAGACTCAGGAGGAAAAACCTTAATTAGGGTGCTTCGGAAAGGGTTACAACAGTAGTTGGCTTTTGGACACCAGGAAAATAATGCCCGAAATAGCGAAATAGGGGGCACGCACCAATTCCACCCTACCGAATATCATACTTCTCCGACCACAACCGCAGATCCTCCAGGATATCCAGCGCACTGCGCCCCAGCTCGGTGAGTTCATAGGTCACCGCGATGGGGCGGTCGTTGATGACGGTGCGAAGCACCATGCCGCGGGCCTCCAGCTCCTTGAGGCGCTGGTCGATCATCTTCTTGGTGGCCCCGCCCAGCATGCGGTTCAGATCATTGAAGCGTACCGGGCCATCCTTGAGGTGGTAGATCAACGAACCGGTCCACTTGCCGCCGATAATGCGCATCCCCCGCTCGATGGCGCAGGGCTCCATGCAAGCATCGATGACTTTTTTTCGGCCATAACCGTCTGTTTCGATGCGACTTTTCATTTTCTCACCGCCGTTTTCACCAGGTTTCCAAAAGGATACCAATTGATCCGCGCCACAAGGTATAAATAGTATACCTGAAATAGATTGGTAACCAGCAGCCGCTGCCCCTTTACTGTTTCATGGAGAGCCCAATGAGCAAGATCCTGATCATCAACGCCCACCATCACTACCCGTTTGCCGAGGGCAGACTCAACGCCTCGCTGGTGCAACGGGCCAGCGAACAGCTCCAGGCCAATGGCCACCAGACACGCATTGTGGAGGTGGACAAGGGCTGGGACGTGGAGCAGGAACTGGCCCACCACCAGTGGGCCGATGTGATCCTGCTTCAGACCCCGGTGAACTGGATGGGGGTGCCGTGGGTGTTCAAGAAATACATGGACGAGGTGTACACCGCCGGCATGGGAGGGGCGCTGTGCAACGGCGATGGCCGCACTGAGGCCGCGCCCAAGGCCAACTATGGTGCCGGCGGCACGTTGAACGGCAAGCGCTACATGCTTTCATTGACCTTCAACGCCCCCGAAGAAGCCTTTGATGACCCGCAGGAATACCTGTTCCAGGGCAAGGGCGTGGACGACCTGCTGTTCCCCATGCACATGAACTTCCGCTTCTTCGGCATGACGCCCCTGGACACCTTCGCCTGCTTTGACGTGATGAAGAATGCCCAGGTGGAAAACGACTTTGTGCGTTTCCAGCAGCATCTCGACACCCAGTTCCCGGCCACCTGAAGGAGTGCTCCTGATGAAGACCTCTGCGATTGCCATTGTGCTACTGGGCATGGCCCTGAACCTGAGCGCCTGTGCCACCGCCAGCCGGCAGGATCACCGCCCTGCCCATGTGACCTCCCCCGACCAGTACCGGGTACTGCTGGAGAACGATCAGGTGCTGGTACTGGAGATGGTGTTGGAACCGGGTGAATCCGACCGCCTCCATGACCACCGCGATGAAACGGTTTATTTTCAGCAGGGTGGCTCCCTGCGCATCAGCCTGCCCGGCGGCGAGGCCATGGACGTGACCGTACCCGACGGCCATGTGATGTGGCACGAGGCCTGGACGCACCAGGTGACCAATACGGGCAGCGAGCCCGTGATGGCCATTATTGTGGAAGCGAAACCCTGAGCACGAATACCGGCAGGCGGGCCAATGGGCCCGCCATCGCAGCTAAAAAAGGAGCGCAACATGACGGAACAACATCAGGAACCGGGGTCAGGTCTTGCATCGTGCACTCATCACTATACGGCTCACGCTAGAACGGTGCAGCCCGAAGTGATCAGCTATCTCTTTAAGGTTATACGCCCCACTGGCATGAGCCGCTGCGATGGCGCTATTACGGTTCGGCGCCGCCGACTCAAATTCCGCCAAGGGCTGAGCTACGCGGCGTTTCTGGATTGCAGGTATCTCCGATAGCTTTTCCTGCCCGTCCAGCTTGCTAACCATCTTCGCCACAAAAGCATCGCTACCAAGATAGACCTGGTTCTTCAGTTCTTCCCACGGACTTGGCTGATCCCTGCCTTCCTGAACGAACTGCTTATAGCGCTGAATCGCTTTATCCCTGGTCTCGCCGCTGGTCTCGCCGAAACTGGCGAGTATCCAGTCTGTGCTTACCCCTTCCGGCAAGGCCTGAAGACCGATGGTTCCCCGGTAGCTACTCCATGGCCACTCTTCTGCCGTATGGACCATCCGCGCCCGGACCGGGTTGAGGACGATATATCTGGCAAGCTCCAGCAGATAGGTCTGCTTCTCAACAAGCACCGCACTGTAACGGCCCTGAAAGACATGTCCGCAGCGGTTATGACGTCGATTGAAAGATTGTGAGTAGCAGCCGTTCAGTTGGCGCATCCCCATGCCTAGATTGCTTTCCCATGTTTCCAGCAACAAATGGTAATGATTCCCCATCAGGCAGTACGCATGGCATACCCAATTGGCTTCACGGCATACGGACGAGAGCATCTCAAGGAAGACAAGCCTGTCGCTGTCATCCTCAAAGATCATCTCTCTGCGGTTTCCCCGGGCTGTAACATGATAAAGCGCGCCAGCAAACTCCAGCCTCAGTGGCCTAGCCATTTTCTTCTCCAACAACCTTGTTGGAGCAACGATAGCGCTTATCCAGCACCCCTCATGTCATCCTAAACTTATAACCACGTCATCCTATAACCTTGATGCACGATGCAAGACCTGACCCTGGTTTTATTTTTACTCTTGGAGTCAGCGGCGGCGTTGAAGGTGCCGTTGATTGTGGATGCGTGGATTGGGGGGAATTGGGACGAGGCGCATTGAGAAACGCTGACATGCCACACGCTTCACGCCAGCACGCGAACACCTACGCATTTCCTTACCGGGAAATATGACGATAAAGAAGCGGGTGCCCAGACACCCGCCAGCTCACACGTTCTCAAGACAAGAAAAAGCCGGGGCCTTTCTTATTCCCAGTCACTTTTTCTGTCTTTATCCTTGGCCAGCGAATCCACACCACGATCCCTAAGAGCGTCAGCGCCGCAGTATTCATAAACCGCATTCTCTCCAGCGCCCCACCCCCAGCAAGTGGCAGCAATCGGGAAACAACGCTGGCGCATATTATTGAGCGTATCCCCTGGATACTGCTCTCTCTTACTTTCCACACAGGCCTTTACATCCTCGGCAGGCTGTGCATACGACTGCGGCGCCATCACGGCCATAAGCAAAAACCCAGACAACACTTTATTGATCATGGAAACTCCATTTTTCAGCCACCCCTGACGGGGCAGGATTGATCAATGATTTAGCTGCGCGTGCCGCACAGTGAAACAGCATTGATCACCTTCTGTGCATTCGTACCCACAGCAGTGCTACACGGCCCTTCTAAAGTCTTATCTCTGGACATGAAGCACTATCAAAGCACTACCTCCCATCTTCCTTGATACTTACAAGGAAACCATCACCCAAATAAGGTATCCGGTGATCGACGCAGCCAGGGACAAGCCTTGCCTCGTTTCCCCGCACCATCCTGCCCACCGGCCCCTGTATTTCAATCGCAGGCAACGGCCGTTGCCTGCGATTGAAATACAGGGAATCAACAACCAAGCTGCCGCATCTCTTATATCCAAACAGAAACGAATAACCCAAATGGGTGATATCAAAATGATGAAATCCTGCTATTTTACATTCGGGGAAGCGTTTTCGTTACGCTTAACGTATGCACTCTTTTCATCAGGTAATTCCATGAAAACAAAATCCACAATCATTGCTTCATCTTTCCTTGCCGTTGCACTTCCGGCTCTCTCTTTCGCTGACTCACCTTTTACCGGGGTCCAGGCAGGTGTGACTCTCGGTTATGAAGATGCCTCCATGGACTGGGATACCGATCTCATTATTGATGCATTCAATCCCAGCAATACAGCGGCCCCGGGAGCAAATTCCTCAAAGTCACTGGACGATTCTGCTTTTGCCTATGGCGTATTCGGCAGCTACAGCATGGCCCTCAATGACAGCTGGATTCTGGGCGCCGAGCTGGCCTACCAAGGTAGCGACATCAGCGACTCAATGAACAGCATTCCCGGCTTCTTCCTCACCCCAAGCAACCAAACTGAAGCTGAAGTTGAAGTAAATGACACCTTCCTGCTGGGGATCAAAGGCGGGTATCTTTTGAATCCAACCACTTTGGCTTACAGCACCTTGAGCGCCACCCTCACCGAAGTGGAAGTAAGCTCTAACTGCCCTTCCGATGGAGCGATCTGCAACCCGGGCTCGCCCGCTCGTTCTGACAACGACGATGACAACATCACTGGCTGGGCTCTGGCTGTAGGGGTGGAGAAATCCCTGTCCAATAACCTGTCCGTTCGTGCCGAGTACCGTTACGCGGATCTTGGCACCGCTGAAGTTTCTGCGGTGAAACAGGAATCCGGCGAATCCTACGGCATTGATGCCGACGTCGATGTAACCAGCCAAACTCTCCAAATTGGTGCGGCTTACAAGTTCTAAGATTTGTGTGCGCAGGCCTAGCCTGCGCACATCCCCCAGTTCATCGCAACACCGCAACCCTAGCCAGCCCGCCCCTCCTCACCGCCCCTTGCTCCTCCCATTCCAGGGCGCCATGCTAACGAGAGCACGCAAACAGGTTGATTTCCATCACGGTCAGTGAGGTATGCCCTAAATGCCATTCATACACCACCACCGCCTTACGAACAGGGCCACAAAAATTGCACTGATGGCAATACTCGGCCTGCCCCTTGCCCTGTCCACCGGGTGTGCCAGCTGGCTGGACAATGCGGTTGCCGATGCCATTATCACCCCACGGGACAAGGTGCCCGCCGCCGCGCAAGCGGAGTCCATGGGGCCACATATGCTGATGACACGAAAAACGGCTCCTCAGGCCGATGACCATAACTATGCCAACATCCTGGCAGACCAACTGAAACAAGCCATCGAACCGTACAAGGACGTGAAGAAAGCCGAAGCAGACGGGTATCGATCCTTCCCCCCCGAGCCCTCCCCGGAACTCAAGGAAATTCACTATGTGCATCGCAAGTTTTCTGCCGGCGAAGCGGACAAGATTAATCCCCAAAAGCCAGGTTCACTGCTGTATCAGCGCAACGAAGACGGCGGCCTGACGCTGGTGGGCGCCATGTTCACCGCCCCACCGAGCGCCAGCCTGGACGAGCTGGATCGGCGAGTACCCCTGTCCGTGACCCGCTGGCACCTGCATACCGATATCTGCGTGCCGATCCCCCTTTGGGATGAAGAAGAATGGGGCCGAACACTCCGCTCCGGCGAGCCCGTCTTTGGCCCGGAAAGCCCGGTCGCCAGCCAGCGCTCATGTGATGCCGTGGGCGGGCGCTTTGCCCCGGTGATATTTGGATGGATGGCTCACGCCTATGTCTACGAGAACTCTCCCTCCGCGGTCTGGTCCCCCATGCATACGGGGCACTAAGCCCATTGCAAATGGCTTCAATGGAAAGAGGGTGCACGCACATATAAAAGCTGTAAAAACATGGCTTTCTCTTTACCCTCAGACCAAGTCAGTTAAAGCAAATCAAACCGCCGCTCCAGCCCTGACAACTTGGCATTGGAAAAATACTGTAGTCCTTCTGCATTAAAGCCCGCAGGAAAACCGGCCACTGCCGCGCGGTAGGAAGTGCGTCGTGTCAATACCAGAGCTGGGTCTTCGGCAGAGAAGAAGAAGGGGTCATGCGCACACTCAGCCCAGTTGCGACGGCGCAAACGAATGCGACGCTCTATACGGTGAGCAAAAACAGGCCCCCTGCCCGGTCGAATCTCGGACTTCACACTACCTTGCCGCGCCCCTCACCACGCTGGTGTCTTTTGCGATGGAAGGGCCGCCCCATGACTGGAATGACCGCACTACTGATTTATATCGTCTGGACGCTGATTCTGGCGCTCAGTTACGCCACCTACCGACTGCCGCTGGTGCTCACCGGCAAGAAAGCCGCCAACCACTGGGAGCGCGGCAAGGACGTTGATGACCCGGCCATTCTGATCCGCGCCAAGGCCGCCCACCTGAACAGCCTGGAGAACCTGCCGCTGTTCGCCGCGCTGGTGCTTATTGCCGCCGCTACAGGTCAGAGCGATACCGTCAACGCGGTGGCAAGCTTTGTCGTTGCTGCCCGTATCGGGCAAAGCCTGGTGCATCTTGTCGGCACCAGTTTCCCGCTGGTATTCATCCGCGCCAGTCTATTCCTGGCTCAGGTGGCCCTGATGCTGTATCTGGCTTTTGCGCTGCTGTAGCGCCGTAATGGTGACATGAGAAAAAGAAAACCGGGAGCAGATCTGTCCCGGTTTTCTTTTTAGCGCTCCAAATACCGCTCCAGTTAACCCTCCAGCAACCCCGCAAGCAGCGTATCAATTTCCGCCTTCAGTTCTTTATCCTCGATCTTGTTGGCGCTGATTTTTGCGTCCTCAAGACTCTGGATGGCCGCTGGCTTTTGCCCCAGCTCCAGCTGCAATTTCGCCATGGACAAGCCAATGCAGGCGAGGTGGTCTTTGGCGTTAATGGCCAGCGCCTTGCCCCGCGCTGCTTCGTACATCACCTGCGCGGCATTCAGATCTTCGGTGAAGTCGGCCAGGGTTTCCCATTGCTCGGGGTGGTCTTTGTCGGTGTTGTCGTTTTCGGTGCAGATGGTCTTGAGCTGGCCATAGAGGGAATCGAATTCCGCCTGGTTATTCTTCCTGGCCGCCTCCATCAGTTTTTCCGCCAGACTGTAAACGGCCTTGTATATCTTGGTGTTAATCATTGTCTCTCCAACCCATCAGGCACGCAGTGCGTCCAAGAACGGGCTCTCACGCTGCATCCACGGCAACTTTAAGGCCTCCCGGCAACGGGCTCTCAACTCTCTGGAGGACAACCGGGAAAGAGGGAGCCGCGCCTAATTCCCCTCCCGCCACTCCCCCGGCGACACGCCCACCCACTGCTTGAACGCCCGATTAAACGAACTCTGCTCCGCAAAGCCGAGCAGCATGGTGATCTCGAACAGGGACAGGGACGGGTCGCGCAGGTAACTTTGTGCCAGCTCCTCGCGGGTGCGATCGAGCAGACCCTGGAAAGTCTGATCGCTGGCGGTGAGCCGGCGCTGCAGGGTGCGAACAGACAAGGCCATTTCGCTGGCTACGGCTTTCAAGGAGACCCGCGCATCCGGCAGCAACCTCAGGAACACCTGCTGTACCTGGAAGGCAAACGGGTCACTGCCCGGCAGCGCATTGGCCAGGGCCACGGACTGGCGGTCGAGGATCTGCCGCAATGCCGGATTCGCGGTGGACAAGGGAATGCTGAGGTAATCCGCCGGGAAGCGGACCGACACATAGGGCGCCGAGAAACGCACCGGGCAACCAAAAAAGGCCTCGTACACCTCCGGCTTCTCGGGGGCCGGTGCCGAGAACGTCACTTCCGCCGGGTTGGGCGCATCGGGCACGATCTTGCGCAGACAGCTGATCAGCGCCGAAATGGCCGTTTCATCCATCAGCAGGCCCAAACTGAGTCCGCCAAACCTAGGCCAACCGATCTCTGCCTGATCCCCCCGTATGACTACTTCTGCCATGCGAATCCCATAGAACAGGGATTCGAAGCGCTGGTAGGCATACAGCGCCTGGCCCAGGTTATCGCTGGCCTGCACCAGATAACCCAGCACCCCCACATGCCCAATAGTGATACAGGCGCCGATCTCCAGACCGCACCCATCCCCTGGCTTGACGGCATGAGCCCGGCGCAGCAAGTCAAGCCATTGAATTAACGGCACCTGCTCACCGGGAGCTAGCCGCGATACCGCCGCCCGCAGGGTCGGAGCGGACAACTGTTGCTGGTCAAGCCAGTCCAGCAGCACCCGCACGTAGGAGCCGTTGACGCGGATGGCGGAGGGATCGGGGTAGATTGCGCTCATGGCACGATTAGATAACAAGCCGGCATGATTCGTCAATTAATGGCCCGCGCCATTGCCTAGCATGCCCCTGTGACCTTTGCTCTTCACCCAAGGGAGATGCTTCATGAGCCCCATCGATTTCGCCATCACCACCTACCAGAACGCCGACATCAAGGAACTGCTACTGGTAGCCATGATGCCGCTGTTCGGCCTGACCATTGTGGTCGAGGCCTGGCGTTTTCGCGGCACCGGCCTTTACAACCTCAAGGATTCCGCGGCGAGCATGACGCTGGGGGCCAGTTATGTGCTGCTGGAAGTGGTGGTGAATGCCCTGTTCGTGTTCGCCATTCTGGACTGGGTGTACAGCTACCGACTGATGGATATTGCCATCACACCACTGAGCTTTGCGCTGCTGTTTTTGCTGGTGGATTTTCTGTTCTATGTGTACCACGTGACCGCCCACAAGGTGCGCTGGTTCTGGGCCACCCACGTGGTGCACCATGCCTCGGAGCACATGAATTTCACCACCGCCGGACGGCAAAGCACCCTGTATGCGTTCAGCGGCCTGTTCATCTTTTTCCTGCCAGCCATCCTGCTGGGCTTTGAGCCAGCCTGGGGTCTGTTTGCCCTGGCAGCCAACCTGTCTTACCAGTGGTTTATACACACTCAGTGGATCAAGAAGCTGCCACGGCCGATTGAATTTATCTTCAACACGCCGTCACACCATCGTGTGCATCACGGCCGTAACCCGGAATACATCGACCGCAATTTCGGCGGCACCTTCATTATCTGGGATCGACTGTTCGGCACCTTCGTGGAAGAGCGGGAAGATCTGCCCCCGGAATACGGCATCACGCGCCAGATCCACAGCTACAACCCGATCACGCTGACCCTGCACGAGTTCATCGCCCTGTTCCGAGACATGACGAAGCCAGGACCGCTGTGGCTGAGACTAAAACACCTTTGGGCAGCACCGGAGTGGCAACGCCCGGAAGCGCAGAACCAACAAGCCAAGGAAAACGCACCAGCAATAGCAACACGCCCGGAAGGATAAGGCTGGCTCAACAGGCGGAGGTTCCTTAGGGAGTTTCCGCCCTGCGGCTCATTTACGCCAATCAGAAAGCATTCATCCTTCAGGAAGCCACCCCCAAACCACACGCCCTCACCGCCGCTCCAAAAACTCCACCATCATGCGGTAGCTCAGCCCCCAAATGCAGTAGCCCTGATAACGGCTGCACGGCAGGGCAACCCGCCCCACGGGCGTGCGGAGGGTGAGCGTACTGTGATTATCAGGGTTGCTCAGATAGTCCAGCGGAATCCATACGCCGTGGCGGGCTTCGTGGTTCAGGCGCAGCGCGTCGTCGCCTTGCCAGGCAAATACATGGGGCGTGACCACCATGGGCCGCCAGCGGCTGTGGTGGCGAGTCAGCCGGTCGGTCAGGCGCTCCTGGTAGTGCCCACTCTGGTACAGGTCCAGCCCGGTTTCTTCCGCCGTTTCACGCATGGCGGTGTCCCGGCTGGAGGTATCCCCGGTTTGCAGGCGCCCACCAGGAAACGCCATATCACCAGACCAGGGATCCCCGGGCCGATGCGCCCGCTGGATAAAGAATAACTCCCCCTCCGTTATTCCCCCGCGATAAATCAACGCCACGGCGGCGCGGTTGACACGGCGTCGGAAGGGCAATTTCTGTGGACGGGCTCTGTTGAGCCAGGTCAATGGAGGCACGACGGATTCTCTTTGGCTAGATACCGCCAGCATAGCACTCCACCAGCTCTCGCCACGCCCCGCCATGGGCGGGCCACACCCCCAATCAGCGCTGGTAGCCCTTACCGAACGTCAATCAGATACGATTTAGCTGTACACGGAGGGATAATACGGTTATGTTCTGGCCCAGCTAAAAGATCGCGCTTGAATCACGTACTCCATTTCGTTGTTTACATTGTATAACTCGTCCTGCAGTTCTGAAGTCCAAGTCTCCGTTTTTCAGCTACACCCGCCGTAAAAGGCAAAACTTCATTTTTCAGGATTAGAGATATGTCTACAGTTAAAGGCACCGTTAAGTGGTTCAACGAAGCAAAAGGTTTTGGTTTCCTGGAGCAGGAAAACGGCCCAGACGTTTTCGCTCACTTCAGCGCCATCACCGGTTCCGGTTTCAAAACCCTGGCTGAAGGCCAAGCGGTTGAGTTCACCGTGACCCAGGGCCCGAAAGGCCCGCAGGCTGAGAACATCGTCGCTCTGTAAGCGATCGTTCCAGTGAAAAAGGCGCCCTCGTGGCGCCTTTTTTGTATCTGGCCATCTCTCGCCGATAACAATTATACCTACCCGCCCGGCCGCTTCCCTTACGCAGCAAGCGCCCCATGAATCTCTTGCCAATCAGCACCTTTTGACACAACCCGCATACACATTACCCCCATTTGAGGTATGTCCTGGCTTGGTGGCACGCGCCATAATTGCCTCTGCATTGCCTGAACACTTATCTAATAGGGGAAATCGTGATGAAAAAACTCACCTACGCCGCCTTGGCGCTGGCTATTTTTGCCGGTGCCGCCATTGTGTCTGAAGTACCCCTGGTCGAAGAAGCACGCGCTGAATGCAGCAGCATCTGGGCCAGCTGTTCCGAGTCAGAAACATCTGAACTGCAATCCGAGCTGGACAAGGCCGGTTGATCTCTACGGGCTGCCCGCTTGGGCAGCCCGCCTAATCAAGATGAAACAGTTCTTATCCAGCAGCCAATATGCGGAAGTACGCCTTTTCCTTTTGCTGATGGCGGCTTCGCTGGCGATTCTTTTCAACCACTTCTACCACGTCACCTATAACGATCTGTCGCAATGGAAAGGCGGCGGAATGGGTATGTTCGCCACCCAGGATGCCCCCGGCACCCGGGTAGTGTCGATCATTCTTGAAACACCAGAGCAATCATTTATTGCCAACAACCAGGCCCTGGGTCGGCCACTGGCTCATTTCAACGCCATGCCAACAGCAGAGAACCTGCTGTTCCTTTGTCGCTATGCCGCCAATAAAGTGTGGCTCCCCAGCGGCACTGTGCGAACCGTGACCCTGAATGATCAGACCTTGCGCAGCTACGCTGTTGCCGGCCTTTCCGGAGACAAAACCAGTAGCCATCAGCCCCTGACCGTAACTGACATACAGCTGGCAGCATGGAAAACCTTGCTCGACGTGCCCACCGGCACCCTTACCCGCGTCCCTCTGGGCAGCGCCCATTGGAATAGCGCGGAGGACTGCCGTGTTAAATCCTGACGCCATTTATCAGCGACTGAGCACCACTCTCAAGTCACCGCTACTGGAAAAGTTGTGTGGCCGGGAGCAGCAGGATTTTCTTGCTGTCGTCGGGGCGTTAACCCTGGGGATCCTCATCTTTCATGGATTCCCCCATGTCTATTTCGCCATTCCCTTCCAGCTGCTGGTCATCAGTTACCTGGTCTGGCCAGCCCTGCTGCGGCAAGGCCCGTTCTGGTTTGTGGTCTTCCTGTTCAGTACCGCAGCCCTGTGGCTGAATTGGACCCACGCGGACAACCACAAATACCTGCTCTGCTACTGGGTGTTCAGCCTGTTCCTGGCATTCGACAACGGGCTTGATCGCCCGGCTTTTCTGAGGCGCTGCGCTCGCTATCTACTTTTCTTCACCATGGTCATGGCAGTGGTACAGAAAACCCTCTCTCCGGATTACCTGAGTGGCGATTTCTTTGAGTTTATTCTCATGACAGATAGCCGCTTCAGTGCCCTTGGATCATTGGTAACCGGCATGGAAGCTGAGCTTTTTTCTGAAAACCGCCAGCTCTATGTGCGAGCCCTCGATCCCTTACTGGCCGATCAAGCCACCGCCACACTGCACAGTTCCGAGGCGCTTCATCGTCTGGCTTTAATCATTACCTGGGTCAACTACATAGACCAGATTGCCATTGCCATCATGTTGTTGTTACCGCTCTCTCGTCGCGGTGAAATTTTCAAACACCTGCTCCTGATGGCGTTTATCATTCCTGTTTACGCTGTAGCACCGGTTATTGGTTTTGGCTGGCTGATCATCATCTGGGGGTACTGCCTGGTGCCCAACG